>ENA-OPSJ01001554-OPSJ01001554.1-human-gut-metagenome-genome-assembly--contig:-NODE-1554-length-17044-cov-2.789393_pt1 | contig 17044 bp, 8 predicted proteins | sample MGYA00241801_ERZ501893 | MGnify/ENA primary metagenome ERZ501893 (study PRJEB25962, sample SAMEA2042219) | human gut metagenome | biome: human gut; feature: human-associated habitat; material: faeces...
GGTGCATCTGTGCTTGCATGACCATCTTTATCCAGCGCCCATCCATCAGGAAGCGGTTTCTCCATTTTGTTGTACATTTCGAGTTTTCCTCTTGTAACTACCGTGGTAGAACAGTCAAAGAAAAACGGATACGGGTCTGCCGGCATAGCTACTGCGATTGGGTTTGATCCAAGCATGGCTTTTTTGCCAAACGTAGGAACCATAATAGCCTCTGAATTGGTGCAAGCCATTCCCAGAAGTCCTTCATCGCACGCCATCTTTGCATAATATCCGGCAATACCGAAATGATTGGACTCACGGACAGTTACAATTCCAACTCCGGTTTTTTTGGCTTTTTCGATGGCTTTTTTCATTGCGTAAACGGAAATAAGCTGTCCCATTCCATTATGACCATCAATCACTGCAGATATCGGTGTTTCAAATACAACTTCAGGCTTTGCCTGCGGATGGATCGTTCCCTTTTCGATTCCCTTATGATAACGCACCATTCTCTGCATACCATGACTTTCTATTCCATAAAGGTCAGCCGTAAGAAGCACATCCTTGATCTGATTGCTTTCTTCCTCTGTAAAACCAAACGCCTTGAATACGTCTCCGCAAAAATGATTCAGTGTCTCATATGACCATTTCACATATCCCATTGTTTCGTCCCTCTTCCCGGCATTGCCAGTTTTGTTTATTGGCATTACCAATTTGTATTTTAATTATACCACCGGTATTACCAAAATACAATAGAGGTCATATCAATTAACTCTGTAAAAATGCCCAAAATTTCTTAGGATTTTTTTTGCATTTCTTCCATATAACGTTCAATCGTATCCATATGTTCGGACATACATCGTTCCGCCTGTTCTGCATCTCCGTTGATGATCGCCTCAACAAGCCGATGATGCTGGTCATCAACCTCTTTGGCAGAATTATTCTTTTTCATAATGTAGTCTCTCGTCCCGGAAACAATATTCTCAGTAAGCTGATCTGCTGCCGCAAGTCCTGAAGGGCCCGAACCAATGATTGCCACCTTCTTGCCGGTTCTGACCTTTGGTGGCTTTGGAGCTGCATATCCGTTTGCATATGCAGTCTCTATTACACCATGCTCATTGTCCCTGACTGACACCGGACTACCCCAGTGTCCACATGTACATGCCTTCTCGCACAGTGCCGGGCAGACTCTTGATGTAAACTCAGGGAAATTATTGGTCTTGTGCAGACGATTATATGCCTGCTCCCAGTTGCCGGTATATACAAGGTCGTTCCACTCCGGAACCAGATTGTGCAGAGGACAGCCTGATGTCATGCCTGCTATTGTCATTCCCGACTGGCAGAAAGGAACTCCGCAGTCCATACAACGGGCAGCCTGTTTCTGCTGATTTTCTTTTGAAAGGAACACATGGAACTCGTTAAAGTTCTTAATACGCTCCTTTGGCTCTACAGACGCTGCTTCGCATCTGTCATATTCCATAAATCCTGTTGGTTTTCCCATTATCTGCGTCCTCCTTAGCCTCTTGTGCTGGCATAAAATGCCTCAATCTGTGCCTGCTCTGCGTTAAGACCCTTTTCTTCCATCTGTACAATAGCCATCTGCATACGGTTGTAATCGTAAGGAATAACCTTCTTGAACTTAGGAAGATACTCACTGAAATGATCAAGGATTTCCTTACCCTTTTCTGAGTTTGTAAGTGTTACATGCTCTTTTATCATTTCCTTAAGCTCTAATACATCGTACTTGTTTGAGACCTCCTCAGTAAATACCATCTGCTTGTTGGTTCTCATGTAAAGGTCATTGTCCTCATCAAGCACATATGCTATTCCACCGCTCATACCTGCTGCAAAGTTTTTTCCGGTCTTTCCAAGGATAACTACGCGGCCACCTGTCATGTACTCACAGCCATGATCGCCGACACCCTCAACTACTGCTGTTGCACCGGAATTTCTTACGCAGAAACGCTCACCGGCAACACCGTTTATGAAGGCCTTACCGCTTGTAGCTCCGTAAAGTGCTACGTTTCCGATGATGATATTATCATCCTTCTCAAACTTTACTCCTGCAGGTGGATATACGATGAGCTTTCCACCTGAAAGACCCTTTCCGAAGTAATCATTTGAATCTCCGACAAGCTCAAGTGTAAGTCCCTTAGGGATAAATGCTCCAAAGCTCTGTCCGCCTGCACCGTTACACTTGATAACAAATGTGTCTTCATCCAGCGTATCGTCATATTTCTTTGTAATCTCAGAACCAAATATTGTTCCGAGAGATCTGTTTGTATTTGTTACCTCAATCTCAATCGCGCGCTTTTGTCCGCTCTCAAGTGCGCTCTTAAGCTGTGTCATGATCTCAGTCATATCCTTTGTCTTTGAAAGCTCAAAGTCATATACCTGCTTAGGATCGAAGATAACACTCTGCTTTTTGCCGTCAAACGGATTATTAAGTATGCAGTCAAGGTCAATCTTTGACTGTCTCTCGCTTAGATTATCACGCTTCTTTAAGAGATCTCCACGTCCAACGAGCTCATCCACTGTCTTTACGCCAAGCTTTGCCATATACTCACGAAGCTCTTCAGCGATGAAACGCATGAAGTTCTCAACGTACTCCGGCTTTCCTGCAAAGCGCTTACGAAGCTCAGGGTTTTGTGTAGCAATTCCTGCCGGACATGTATCTAAGTTGCAGACACGCATCATGACGCATCCCATGGTTACAAGCGGAGCTGTCGCAAAACCGAATTCCTCGGCTCCAAGACACGCTGCTATTGCCACATCACGGCCACTCATCAGCTTACCGTCTGTCTCAATTCTTACTTTATTTCTAAGACCATTCATAAGAAGAGTCTGGTGTGTCTCTGCAAGTCCAAGCTCCCATGGAAGTCCCGCATTGTGGATTGAGCTGCTAGGTGCGGCTCCTGTTCCTCCGTCGTAGCCTGAGATAAGCACTACCTGCGCTCCGGCCTTTGCAACACCTGCCGCAACAGTTCCTACTCCGGCCTCAGAAACGAGCTTGACTGAGATTCTTGCATCTCTGTTTGCATTCTTTAAGTCGAATATAAGCTGTTCCAAATCCTCGATAGAATAAATATCGTGGTGTGGTGGTGGAGAGATGAGTGCAACACCCGGTGTTGAAAGTCTTGTCTTTGCAATCCAAGGATAAACCTTCTTTCCAGGTAAGTGTCCGCCCTCACCCGGCTTAGCACCCTGTGCCATCTTAATCTGAATCTCCTGTGCGCTTGTTAAGTATCTGCTTGTGACACCAAAACGTCCTGAAGCAACCTGCTTGATTGCTGAACAGCGGTTCTTTCCGTCTTTTCCGATTGTGAGACGATCCTTGTCCTCTCCACCCTCACCGGTATTTGATTTTCCGTGCAGATGGTTCATGGCAATTGCAAGTGTCTCATGTGCTTCCTTGGAAATAGATCCGTATGACATAGCACCTGTCTTGAAACGTGTCACAATTGAGTCAACGCTCTCAACCTCCTCAAGCTTGACACCCTTCTTAGGATAGTTGAAATCCATGAGTCCACGGATGTTTGTATTTTTCTCTTCCTCGTCCACAAGTGCTGTGTACTGCTTGAACAGATTGTAGTCACCGCGCTGTGTCGACTGCTGGAGAAGATGGATTGTAGCCGGATTGTACAGATGGTCATCAGCTCCGCTTCTCATCTTGTGTCTGCCCTTGCTGTCAAGTGTAACATCTGTCTCAAGTCCGAGCGGATCGTAGGCCGCAGAGTGAAGCTCATTCACATCGTTCTCGATATCCTGTAATGTAATTCCACCGATACGGCTTACTGTATTTGTGAAATACTTATCAATAACACTCTTGTCAATACCGATTGCCTCAAAAATCTTTGAGCCCTGATATGACTGGATGGTTGAAATACCCATCTTTGCTGCAATTTTTACGATACCTGTGATGATTGCATGGTTGTAATCATCGATTGCTGCATAATAATCTTTGTCAAGCATATGCTCGTCAACAAGCTGCTTAACTGTATCCTGTGCCAGATAAGGGTTGATTGCACTTGCACCAAAGCCAAGCAGTGTAGCAAAATGATGAACCTCTCTCGGCTCTCCTGACTCAAGAATGAGCGAAAGCGATGTTCTCTTTTTTGTCTTTACAAGATACTGCTGCAATGCAGCAACTGCAAGCAGTGAAGGAATTGCAACGTGGTTCTCATCAACACCCCTGTCTGAGAGGATAATAATGTTGGCTCCGTCCCTGTATGCACGGTCAGCCTCTATATAAAGTCTGTCTACAGCTTTCTCAAGACTTGTGTTCTTGTAATATATAATAGGTAAAACCTCTACCTTAAAGCCATCGGCCTTTAAATTCTTAATCTTCATAAGGTCAGTGTTTGTAAGGATTGGGTTGTTAATCTTAAGTACACGGCAGTTTTCTGGCTTCTCCTCAAGCACATTTCCGGCCTCACCGATATAGAGTGTGGTTGATGTGACAACCTCCTCACGGATTGAATCGATAGGCGGGTTTGTTACCTGTGCGAAGCGCTGCTTAAAGTAGTTGAATAACGGCTCCCTGTTACCTGATAAAGCTGCAAGCGGTGTATCAGTACCCATGGCTGCTGTGCCCTCAACACCATTTTTAGCCATCGGAAGGATTGAATCCTTGAGTGACTCATATGTGTAACCGAAAGCTCTCTGCATTCTCTGGCGCTCTTCCTTTGTATACTCAGGTACTCTTTGGTTAGGAATCTTTAAATCCTTAAGATTTACCATGTATCTGTCAATCCACTCACCATAAGGCTGCTTGTCTGCATATCTCTCCTTGAGCTCATCATCATCTATGATTTTTCCTGCAACAGTATCCACAAGGAGCATCTTTCCCGGACGGAGACGATCTTTTTTCACTATCTTTGTAGGATCAATCTCAAGCACTCCGACCTCAGATGAAAGGATAAGATAATCATCATCTGTCACATAGTAACGTGATGGACGAAGTCCGTTTCTGTCAAGCACTGCTCCGACTAAATCACCATCTGAGAATACGATTGAAGCCGGACCATCCCATGGCTCCATCATTGTAGCGTAATACTGGTAGAAATCCTTCTTCTTCTGAGTCATGATTGAATTGTTTGCCCATGGCTCAGGAATCATTATCATAACGGCAAGTGGAAGCTCCATACCACTCATTACCAAGAATTCAAGCGCATTATCAAGCATTGCTGAGTCAGATCCTGCCGCATTGATAACCGGCAAAACCTTCTGGAACTCTTTTTTAAGCTTTGGAGACTCCATGTTCTCCTCACGGGCTGACATCTTGTCAGAGTTTCCAAGAATAGTGTTAATCTCACCATTGTGCACGATAAATCTGTTTGGATGAGATCTCTCCCAGCTTGGGTTTGTATTTGTAGAGAATCTTGAATGTACTGTGGCGATTGCTGACTCATAATCAGGATCCTGTAAATCCATGAAGAACTGTCTGAGCTGCTCTACAAGGAACATTCCCTTATATACGATTGTTCTGCTTGAGAAGGAAACCACATATGTATTGTCGTTTGACTGCTCGAAAACACGTCTTGCAACATACAGCTTTCTGTCAAACTCAAGTCCTTTCTCAACATCCTCAGGTCTTTTTACAAAGCACTGCATGATGCATGGCATACAGTCTCTGGCTTTTTTAGAAAGCTTATCAGGCTCTGTAGGCACTTCTCTCCATCCGAGAAATTCAAGACCTTCCTTCTCCACGATAACCTCAAGCATCTTCTTTGCCTGAATAGTCTTAAACTCATCATTAGGGAAGAAAAACATTCCCACACCGTAATCTCTTTCGTCTCCAAGATCTATTCCAAGTGGCTTTGTAACCTTCTTAAAAAACTTATGAGAAATCTGAAGCAGGATGCCGACACCGTCTCCCGTCTTACCATCAGCGTCTTTTCCGGCTCTGTGCTTTAAGTTCTCAACAATCTTTAAAGCATTCTCGACTGTCTCATGTGTTTTGATACCTTTGATATTTACTACTGCACCAATTCCACAGTTATCATGCTCGTAGCGAGGATCATATAATCCCTTAGCTGTGGCTGTGCTTTCATTCCATTGTTTACTCATAGGTTCTTCCTTTCCTAGTGTAAATTTGTTAACGGATAACTTATTAAGAAGTGAATCATTTCCTGTTTATGATTTTACAACTATGAAAGCTCAATGTAAATAGTTTTTTTCTCACTATTGTCTGATTATTTGATAACTTAATATCATAAAGTTATTTTTCTGACTATAGTTGTATTTTTATCTTTTTTATAAGGGTATACACACAATTCGCTTTTTAAAATTCCAAAACTTTTTTCAATAAAGCAAGGCATGAAACACTGTTTCAGCAAATTGTGTCTGAATTGTGTATACTTTACAGTAACTTTTCTTGGCTGATATCATAAAAAAATCAGCTATACTTTTTATTGTATAGCTGATTTTTATAAACATCCAGTAACTATCCTAAATCGCATTGCTCATATTCGTAAAACTGCACGATACTCGTATTTTGTCTGCACTCCGTTTCGGTCCATGCTAAACAGTTCCTTCTGTGTGCTTCGCATAATAATAAAATATCACAGCACCAACACCAAGGCACATGACAGATACCACCCATGCCATTACACTGCCATCAACAGTACACTTCAAAATACCGGTCTCTGTCCTTATGACTGCAAACGCATTTGCGGTGATATGCCCGATCATGGCCGCATACACATGCCCTGACTTATACATAAAAGCTGCAAGCACAAGGCCAAGTAAAAAAGCATAGACAAACTGCACTATATTAAAATGAATGAGCCCAAACAAAAGCGCCGACAAAAATACAGCCTGTGGAACATTCATTATTTTGCGCATATTTCCAAATACAATGCCTCTGAAAACAAGCTCCTCCATAATCGGAGAAAGAATTGCCGAGCCAATCAGCTCAATTACAAGAGTGCTTGCATAAAAGCTCTCATTCGCCCTGGCATATCCTTCTGAGAGCCCGATAAGCGGTGACATGGTGATAATATTATTGAGCGCAAATGAAATGAAAAGTGTAATCACAATCACCCAGAGCACATTTATAAAAAGTGCCCTGTCTATCTTTGGTTTTTTAACAAACATCTGCTGTGTCGGCTTATAGCTTGCAAAATACATAAATGGTATTGTAATTGCAGCAGATATTATCTGCGCTATCATGTATGTCGAAGTTGTATGCCCGATAAACGCAAAAATAAAGTACATCGTACTTAGAAAAACAATGTAGTAAAGCACAATCGGGACAATTATCTCCCACACTATCGCTCTTAATTTTAAATTCTTATTCATGAAATCCCATTCCTATCTACAGTTTATAACCTCAGGTCTCAATGCATTGCATTTTCATAAAAGCTAATCAAAAAGCTTGGAAATCACATCCGGAAGCTGCTTTAAATCATCTATCACAGCTTTTGCTCCTGCACTCACCATCTCGTTAACATCGCCGAAGCCAAAGCTTACCGCTATGCTTGGCACATCGACACGGTTTGCCCCTTCAATGTCAAACATAGTATCTCCGATTAAACACATCTCATCCCTTGGAATGTCTGACCACCGGCGCATCACCTCGTTAAGCACCTCTTCCTTTGTATCTATCCTGCCGTCAAACGTAGCTCCGACCACCTCATCAAACATATCCAGTATTCCAAAATGCTCCAAAATACGCTCACACGATTTTTCCGGCTTCGATGATGCAAGTCCTATCCTATATCCGGCTGCTTTAAGCGCCTCTATGCATTCCTTGGCTCCCGGAAAAAGCGAACATTCAAATATACCTATTTTGTTATAGCGCTCTCTGTACTTTTTGACCGCTTCAAGTGCTCTCTCCTTAGTAAATCCGTAATGCTCCATAAATGTGTTTATGAGTGGCGGTCCTATAAAGAAAAACAGGCTGTTTCTGTCCGGCTCATCTATGCCAAAGTGTGAAAGTGCATATTGTGCCGACTTTGTGATGCCCTCTGATGAGTCAATCAGCGTTCCGTCCAAATCAAATAATATTGCTTTCATTTGTTATCTCCATTGCTTTAAATTTATTGTACTTTTAGTTAAAATGCTAGGTCAGTATCTCATTTAACACTCGTCCGACAGCATCGGCAAACTCGTTGATACTCTTTATCTTCACGAGACTTCTGCCGAATATCTTTGTTGCAAGCTCACTGTCATGCGCACTTCCCATGAAGATGCCAATTACGTCTATTCCATGGTTTTTAAGCATCTGCACCTCATTTACGGTGTCCTTAACAGCAAGAGCATCAGTGTACTCCCGGTCCTTATAAAAGGCTCCCTCCCCTGCTATCTGATCATCCTGGGGACTTGCATCCGAAAACATGAAAAGTAACTTCTTGGGCTTTGGACTTAGCTCCATCAGATGTGATGCCGCGCGCAGCGCAAGGCCATCCCTGTTATTTCCTGCCGCAACAAAATGAAACAGCTCATCCTCCACACCATAATCATCATATTCCTTAAAAATATGCATCACCGTGTAGCCTCTTATGCTGCAGTATGAGTAAATCTGCACCGGTATGCCACAATTTGTCAGGCTCTTTGACAGTACATATGCCTGTGCCGCTATTTTCTGCTGCATCTGTTTTCTGGAAGAAGACGCATCCATCAGTATGTCGACAGAAAAGCCCGGTGTCTCCACCTCATCTTTTCGCTCAAAAACACGCGGATTGTCCAAGTACAGGGCCTTCCATACTCTCGCAGGCTTTATACGGCCGTGTGTTGAAGCATCCATAAATGTCTCATCTGCTGTCTCCAGGTGCATTCTAAGGCTTTCTGTAAGTCTCCTTATACTGTTTTGATACACTGCCATGTTTTTTTCAAAATGCTCTTTATTCTTGTCGTATTGCATGGCTGTCTCTTTTTTAAATGCAAGAATTTCCCTGCGCTCTCTTTTGTTGTCAATCTCATCAGGTACAGTCTGCTTTTTCTCCGATGAAATACCTCTGGTAAAAAGCAAGTGACAGTTTTTGTGATTTCCTACACAAAGCTTTTTCTCCATCTCGGTCTGCTGCCTGTCAGAATACATGCTTTTTCCAAAGCAGGCTGTCACATACCGCTTCGCTTCTATTGGATCTTTCTGCAGTGCAAACTGCAGCAGATATCTCTTTGAATGCTCCATAGACAAAGCTGCTGTGTCCGAGGCCATATTTTTATCATAAAAGCTATTCGCTCTGACATACTGTGTGCTGACTTTTCCTATTGAGTGAAATGCTCCTGCTACCTTCTGTAAAAAATATATGCCCTGCGGCTTTACCACCTTTATCGGCTTATATGAGAAATACTTCCACAGATTTTCTCTCGTTTTCACTATAATCTCATCCGTTGTCATATCAGGTGTAAAACAAAAAGCATGCAGTATCTCTTCATCCTCTTTGCAAAGACCTGAGGGTTTTCCAAGTATCCTTCTGCAATGTGCATTTCTGATTATATCAATCCTCGAATACTCCCTGTTTTTATTGACTCCTGCAAGGCTCTTTTTCGCGTACTCAAGCCTTAAATCATATAAGGCAGGCCTCGTTTGTCTCTCCTTTTCATACAGAGCATTTTCCAAACCTATCCATAAAAGGCCCTCATAAAGCATAGCGTTTTTTCCTGTCAGCTGATTGAATAAGTCATCTATCTTGTCATGCTCATACCACTTGTATTCAAGCCCAATAATCAGGTTCAGATAAATATCAGCAGATCCATCAGGTGCAAATGCCAGAAAAAGCGGCTCTATGTCATAATCACAGGCCGCCATCCATATGAAGTTTCTTGCTCTTTTTGCTTCCTTTATATCCTGTTCTTCCATATGTTCCATTCCTTCATATGTCACAAGCTCATATCAACAAAATAGCTGCTCTCCGCTCATCTTCCTTGAAATTCTTGCACGGATTGTATCACGGATAAGAGTCTGTTCATACTCATCAAAGCTCTTGTTTGTTATACCCATATCCAGAGCTGTATATATATTTAAGCCCTTTTCCATCATACCAATTGAACCGATGAGACCACGCAGATCAAGTGCCTTTGATGATATTTCGCCATTTTTGCACTTGGTATGCAGTTCAAGAAATACCTCCGCAAGCTCATTTGCTCCCGCTTCACGTATTGCAGGATAATGCTCCTTTATGAGCTTCACAAGGCTCTCTTTTGAAATCATAGGCATCCGGATTACCGCAAAACGTGATACAAGAGCCTCATTCAGCTCCTTTGTGCCTGCATAGCCGTAATTCATCGTGGCAATAAATCTTGTTGCCGGATGAAGCGACAGTCTGTCATAGCCCGGCACATCTATTGTACGTCTGAAATCAAGTGTGGCATGAAGCACTGCCATAGCCTCACTTTTTGCCATATTTATCTCGTCAAGCACCGCAAAGCCGCCGGTTTTTGCGGCTGTATACACAGGTCCCGGCCTGAAGGTTACTTCTCCGGCGCGAAAAGTATCGGTTCCGATAAGTGATGCTGCATCCATATTTACGTGGAATGACACATCCCAGCGTGGTCTGTTAAATACACCTGCCAGATTCTCTGCGAAAAGATTCTTTCCTGTGGCCTTTTCTCCTACTAAAAGCAGATTTTCTCCACACAAAACAGCTGTTATAGCCTGTTCCCACACATCGCTTCCGTAATAAAACTGTGTAGGCACAGGGATTCTTGACTCATACTTCTTGTCCACCGGATACTGCGAACGAAACTTTTCAATTTCCTTAATCAGATTTTCTGAAATGCCAAGCTCTCTTAATTTGTCCAACAAGCTCATCGCTTCCTTTCATGTCAAATATTTTAACTGTTCCAGGCCATACATACTCAAAACCGTACACAGTTTATGCTTTACGTTATATTGTCATGCGATATATTATTTCTTCACGCCCTTAGTGTCACGGTTTGCAATGTGCAGCCTGTGAAGCGCCACCTGCTTACCCTTTACCTCGACCTCTTTTTCCTCCTGGTCATTAAGCAGATAAATGTCAGTAAGCTCATCCTCTCTGTCAAGCCTCATTCCCCTGACACCTACTGCTGCCTTTTTCTTTTCAGGAATAGTGCCACAGTCGATTCGAAGGAACATCTCCTTCTTTGAACGCATTACCATTGTAGCATTCTCTGAAAGCATGTCAACAAATAACAGCTCATCATCATCCATGAGCTTTGTAGCCTGCGAGGTCCTTCGTGTCACCACAAACTCAGCACCATCCACGAGCTTTATCATGGCTGACTTTGTTCCAAATATAAGCTTGTGCTTTTCAACATCCATAAGAGGTGCTATAAATACTATATCCTCCTTATTGCTGTCATAGTTGCTTACATTGTCAATAGGTGTGCCCTTGTCACGGAATTTGCCGTAAGGCAGGTCTAACACCTTGACAAGATGCATGTTTCCGTTGTTTGTGAAAATGCACAGCTTATCTATATTTTTGACCTTTAATATCAGCTTGTTCTCTGCGTCAGCTGTATCTTTGTTTCTATCATAGGTTGAAGTATCTACTGTCTTCACATAGCCGAAACGGTCCATAAGCAGCACTACATCCGATACCTCAAGCTCTTTTTTGACCACAACAGCTTCCTCAAGATTGTCAAGCTCCGTGCGTCTGTCCCTTGCATACTCCTTGCGGAACGCTTTAAGCTCCTTCATAATGACCTTTGCCATGGATGAGCGATGCTCTAAAATATCGCTGTACTCTGCAATCTTTGCCCTGGTCTCCTCGTGCTCCTTAATCAGAGCCTCAATTTCGAGTCCAATCAGCTTGTACAGACGCATTTCAAGGATAGCAGCTGCCTGACGCTCAGTAAAGCAAAGCTGGGCTGCCATGGCTTCTGAAGTCTTTGACTTGAATTTAATCCCCTCTGTCTCTCCGTTTATGAGACATGCCTTTGCCATTTTCTGGTCCCGGCTTCCTCTTAATATTTCAATAATCAGATCTATCACGTTACAGGCCTTTATGAGTCCCTGCTGTATTTCTTCTTTCTCCTGCTCCTTTGCAAGAAGTGTCTCATACTTTCTTTTTGCAATCTCATACTGGAAATTGACATGATGCCTTATGATGGGTACAAGACCAAGCGTCTCAGGTCTTCCATTTGCGACAGCCAGCATATTTACACCGAAAGTGTCCTCCAGCTTTGTCTTTTTATACAAAAGGTTCTTAAGTGCCTCAACATCAGCACCTTTTTTAAGCTCTAAGACAATTCTTATTCCCTCTTTCGATGACTGGTTGGTTATATCCACAATATCCGTTGTCGCTTTTGACTCGACAAGTGAATAGACATCATTTAAGAATTTTCCTATATTGGCACCAATCATTGTGTATGGAATTTCCGTAATGACAAGCTTGTCCTTTCCTGCCTTCCCCTTCTCTATTTCGATTCTTCCACGGATTTTTATCTTTCCCTGTCCGGTCTCATATATTGCTGCAAGATCATCCTGATTTGCAACAATGCCTCCTGTCGGAAAATCAGGCCCCTTTATATACTGCATCATCTCAGCTGTGGTGATATCAGGATTTTTCATATAAGCAATCACACCGTCCACCACCTCGCCAAAATTGTGTGGCGGAATGCTTGTAGCCATGCCGACTGCTATACCCTCAGCTCCATTTATCAAAAGGTTCGGCACCTTGACCGGAAGCACCTCTGGCTCTTTTTCTGTCTCGTCGTAGTTTGGAATGAAATCAACCACATTTTTGTCTAGATCAGCAAGATATGCTTCCTGTGTGATTTTTTGAAGTCTTGCCTCAGTATAACGCATGGCAGCGGCTCCGTCTCCTTCGATTGAACCAAAATTACCGTGTCCATCGATAAGCGGCATGCCCTTTTTGAAGTCCTGTGCCAAAACAACCATCGCATCATAGATCGATGAATCGCCGTGTGGATGATATTTACCCATTGTATCACCGACTATACGCGCACTCTTTCGGTATGGCTTGTCGTACCTGATGCCCAGCTCATGCATATCATAAAGTGTACGCCTTTGTACAGGCTTAAGCCCATCGCGCACATCCGGCAGGGCTCTTGCTATAATGACACTCATCGCATAATCAATATATGATTTCTGCATCAGCTCCGAATATTCGGTCTGAATTATATTGTTGTCTACATTGTTATCTATATTTCTATCCATGTTTTTCTCCGATTATAAATACTGCTTACACTATTCAGAACCACTGAGAAGCAAAAGCAGAAGCGTCATGCTTACACATCCAGCTCCGCGTCATGCGCATGCTCGTATATGAACTCTTTTCTCGGTGGCACATCACTACCCATAAGCAGTGATGTCACATCATTTGCCAGGCGCCCATCCTCTATTTCAATACGCTTTAGCATCCTTGTTGCGGGATTTAGTGTGGTATCCCAGAGCTGATCCGCATCCATCTCTCCAAGACCCTTATATCTTTGCAACGTAAACTTGCCTGTATGTGTCTTTCTGTACTTGTCAAGCTCCGCATCGTCATACAAATATTTTTCCTCGCCCTTTGACGGAATAGCCTTGTAAAGCGGAGGCATGGCAACATATACATGTCCCTCTAAAATAAGCTCAGGCATAAACCTGAAGAACAGAGTCAAAAGCAGTGTGGAGATATGAGCTCCGTCCACATCAGCATCGGCCATAATGATGATTTTGTCATAGCGAAGCTTTGTTATATCAAAATCATTTCCATACCCTTCCGAAAATCCGCAGCCAAACGCATTTATCATTGTCTTTATTTCAGCGTTTGCCAGTACCTTATCAATACTTGCCTTTTCAACATTCAAAATCTTGCCTCGAATCGGCATGATTGCCTGAAACATACGGTTTCTTGCCATCTTTGCCGAGCCTCCGGCCGAATCTCCCTCGACTATGAAAATCTCGCACTTAGAAGCATCCCTGCTCTCACAGTTTGCAAGCTTTCCGTTTGAATCAAATGAAAACTTCTGCTTTGTGAGCAGATTGGTCTTTGCCTTCTCCTCCGCTTTTCTAATCTTTGCGGCCTTCTCAGCACATGATATTACCGTCTTTAAGACCTCAAGATTCTTGTCAAAATAAAGCGGTACCTCATCATTTGTCACCTTGGCAGTTGCACGGTTTGCATCCTGATTGTCAAGCTTTGTCTTTGTCTGACCCTCGAATCTAGGGTCAGGATGCTTTACTGACACTACAGCAGTCATGCCGTTTCTGACATCTGCTCCATTGAAATTCGCATCCTTGTCCTTTAATATACCAAGCTCTCTGGCATATGAGTTTATAATACCTGTAAAGGCTGTCTTAAAGCCTGTGATATGTGCTCCACCCTCAGAATTGTATATATTGTTGCAAAAACCAAGAATATTCTCATGGAACTCGCTTGTATACTGAAAAGCCACCTCAACCTTTATATTCTCACTCTCTCCTGTAAAGTAAATGACATCATGCAGCTTTTCTATATTTTTATTTAAATCCTTTACAAAACCGATAATACCCTCAGGCTCATGATACTCAATATGCTCTGTCTCATCGCCTCGTTTGTCCTCGTATATGATTGTAAGCTTCGGATTGAGATACGCAGTCTCCTTAAGTCTGTTCTTTACATCCTCTTCCTTGAATCTAGTCTTCTCAAAAATCTCCGGGTCAGGCAGGAAATTAATCCTTGTTCCTGTCTTTTTGGTTTTACCTATAGTAGGAAGCAGGCCATTTTCAAGCTCCACAACAGGAACACCCTTTTCATATCTGTCATGGTGGATAAAGCCATCTCTGCTTATCTCCACATCCATATATGTGGATAGTGCATTTACAACCGACGAACCAACTCCGTGCAGACCTCCGCTGGTCTTGTATACAGAATTGTCGAATTTTCCTCCGGCGTGCAGTGTAGAAAATACAACTCGTGCCGCAGAAACGCCCTTTGCATGCATACCTACAGGTATTCCACGTCCGTTATCCTCCACCGTACACGAACCGTTTTTCTCAAGAGTTACCCTTATGGTATCACAGGCACCTGCCAGATGCTCATCTACTGAGTTGTCCACAATCTCATATATCAGATGGTTTAGTCCCTTGGTTGTGACACTTCCTATATACATACCCGGTCTTTTTCTGACTGCCTCAAGTCCTTCTAAAATTGCTATGCTCTTCTCATCGTATGTTTGCTTCTTGGCCATACTTGTCTCCTACTTCTTTAAATTGCGTAATAATTATATTATCTGCCTTGCCTGCTATCCTTGATATGTGCTAACACCATCGTAGCTATTTTGAATATCATAGCATCATCAAAGGTTCTGATATCAAGACCTATCGACTTCTCAATACGCTCTAGCCTGTACACAAGCGTATTTCTATGCACATAAAGCTGTCTTGCTGTCTCTGAAATGTTCAGATTGTTCTCGAAGAACTTGGAGATTGTAGACATTGCCTCCTCATCATCAAGTATCTGTGGCACCTCGTCACCAAAAACCTCACGGATAAACATCTCACACAGGCTCATTGGAAGCTGATAAATAAGTCTTCCTATGCCCAGCCTGTCATATGCCATAATTTCCTTTTCCACATAAAACAGCCTGCCAACCTCAAGCGCCATTTTTGCCTCCTGATAAGACTCTGCAATCTTTGGAAGAACATCCGTCGGATTGCCATAGCCCACCCGTACCTTAATCATAGCCTCTGCAAGCAGATTGTCAACCAGACTTCCTGCAATAGATGAAAGCTTTTCCTGAAGCTTAACCGGATCTATGTCCTCAACATCCTTTACCAGCACTACATTATGTTCATCCATCGCCACCACAAAATCACCGCTTCTGATATCAGCCAGATTCTTTACAAGCTCAACAGCTATCTCATTGCAGTTCTTTCCGGTATCTATAACATATACTACTCGTTTTCTGTTTTCTATATGTAATTTCTTGGCACGGTTTATTATATCAGAACCAAGCATATTGCCAAGAAGAATATTCTGAATAAAATTATTTCTGTCATATCGCTCTGACTCACCAAGCACAAGTGTACGAAGCTGACAAACTGCCATCCTGCCTATTACAAGATTCTCACTCGTATACTGACAGAACATTACAAGCACATACTCAAGCTCTGAATCAATTTCAACCGCAAATGCTATTGCATCATTTTTTTCCCTAACATCCTCTTCGGATACTATAAACTCCTTCACAAAAATGTCGCTATGTTCCGGCTCTTCCACCGTACCTGTCAGATGCTTTCCCTTGGCTGAGTATAAAATCGCATCAAACGAAGTAATATTTTTTATTTCCTCAAGTGATTTTTTCAGTTTCTGATTCGTAATCATATTCCTATCCTCTCATTACTGTTCTGACGCAGACAAGTAAAAAGTCTCTACAAGTCATAAGCTGTAACCTTGCTATAATTTAACACCGTAACTTAACTTTTCAGAACCTCACATACATTCGCAAAAGAAAACCGGGTGTAAATTATACACCCGGTCTGTCAATTTACAACTATTTAATTTTAACGAACTAGTTGGTAATTGTCAATTCAGTTTCTTTATCAAATACATGAATCTTGTGTGGATCAAATGCAAGCTCAATGTGATCACCGTAACGAGCTGTTGTATCTGAATCAACTCTTGCTGACATATTTGCGCCTGCAACTGTGAAGTATAATAATACCTCTGCACCAAGTAACTCATATCCTGTAACATCTGAATCAATCTTGCATGTAGCAAATTTATCAAGATGCTCTGCTGAATCGTAGATATCCTCAGGTCTGATACCGAATACTACGTTCTTTCCTGCATAACCGCCATCGATAAGCTTCTTAGCCTTTGCCTCTGGAAGCTCAACCTGGTATTTATCGAATTTAAGGAATGCCTTTGCTCCCTCAACAACACACTGAGCATCTACAAAGTTCATCTGTGGTGATCCGATGAATCCTGCAACGAACAGGTTGTTTGGCTGATTGTAAAGCTTCTGTGGGCTGTCGACCTGCATGATAACACCATCTTTAAGAACAACGATTCTTGTTCCAAGTGTCATAGCCTCTGTCTGATCATGTGTAACGTAGATGATTGTTGCACCTAATCTGTTATGTAATGAAGAAATCTCAGATCTCATCTGTACACGAAGCTTTGCATCAAGGTTTGATAAAGGCTCA
>ENA-OPSJ01001559-OPSJ01001559.1-human-gut-metagenome-genome-assembly--contig:-NODE-1559-length-17012-cov-2.014036_pt1 | contig 17012 bp, 9 predicted proteins | sample MGYA00241801_ERZ501893 | MGnify/ENA primary metagenome ERZ501893 (study PRJEB25962, sample SAMEA2042219) | human gut metagenome | biome: human gut; feature: human-associated habitat; material: faeces...
TTCGCTCGCTCGTTCGCGTATTCGTCAAATGGTTCGTTTACCTATTCGGGCGTTCGCTCGCTCGTTCGTTTCTGTAGACGTTGTGGCCTCATTGCTTCGTTCCATGCCTAGGCAAGAATCATGGCCACCACCGGTTGCCCCTACTACCTTTTCAGTAAAATCGTAGGTGATCATTTCCCCTCGATCTTCTCTCTTTTCTCAGGCAAGCACTATCGTCTCATTTGATAATGCGTAGATCTTCCTGCCCCAATTTGCTCAATACGCTTCTTTTCAATAAGCGACCTCAAAAGCTTTAGTGTTTTATCTTTTCCAAAACCCAAAGTTGCTGCAATGTCTTTGCTGGTAGAAGATCCCTTGCGTTTTATCACATCGACTACACTTGATTCATCGACGCTTAGCAATATCTGCGAATCTATTACGGGAAGAACAACACGAACTGCATTATCTGTCACAACAAAATCTGGAATAACTTCATACGGCTCATATACTGCTTTGATTCTTCTAATACCAGTACCGAAGTTCTCGATCAGATTCAGCCTAAAAAAAAGACTGCCGATAACGGGATTACGCATTAAAGATATTTGCCCATCGAGATAGTCAGCAATAGAAACACCGTTTGGTAACCCACCTGGTGAAGTCACCTCAATGCGATCCTCATACATTTCAATTCGTACCCGTGATTTAACATCCCATCTTCTGTGGACAAGCGCGTTTGCTATTGTCTCTCGAAATGCTTCCTCTGGGATTCTCATATGCACAACGCGGGCATATCCCTCAATAACCTCATAGCAGTAGTAACGCTCGAACATAGCAAGTGCACGAGAATACATCTTGAGCACTGAGATTTGATCATGCGTCTCTCTATCTAATATTTCATTAATACTTTTTCCAAATCTCGCTAAATCGACGCCTAAATAGATATTTACATCTGAGACAATTGCACCAGCGTTTGTATATTCGTCTTTTTTTGTAAGTAATCCTAATGTTTTAAGGATGTCATTAGTAACATCGGTCACTTGGAGAGCTTCTTTTAACCATTCTTTCAAAACATTAAATTTTAAGATCTCTTGGGTAGTAATCAGTTCGTCATAGCAGAGGTTTTCCCCTTCCATTATTAAACGATGGAATTCGTTTATGTCCACTTCAACAGTCGCAGCATCATTTCTTTTATAAGCTTTATTCTTATAAAGATAGGGCTTATTTATTCCTTCAGAAACATGCAAAGTTAATACATTGGTATTCTCATCTAAATCTATCTGATATTCTGGTCTTGGTTTGATGCTATCGTTGATGCTGTTTTCTATAACTAACGCAGCTTGCTCAGGATTATTGATCCCTACAATTGCGCCATCATCGGTAACCCCAAATACAATATCTCCACCTTCATAATTAGCATATGCGCTAACTGTTTTAAGAAATGTATTAGTGATAGCTTGTTTCAGTTCTCTATCTTTGTTTTCGCGCCCAACCATTAACACTCTCTTCTGTTTATATGGTCTTAATCGTGCTAATAAAACGACACAAAACCGACGATTCTATTTTTCGTCGGCATTTTTGCCGTTATTATACCGACGATTATATTATTCGTCGGCTTTTCGTCTGATTATAAGTCCGATTAGTCTTTCTGTGCAAGGATATATTCAGATAGTAATTATGCTTATTCTGATTTAAGCAAAATCAATACTAGCTTTCGCGCAACACGAAATTCTTCGCCGAAGCTTTGTATCTGTTTCGCGAAAATTAATAGTTTTCGTCGAAGCTTTCGCGAACCAGTTGCTAGACGTAACGTTAAACTGGTATAGAGTCAACTTAAGGCTCTTCAACGATCTAAGAACTTTCGGCTGAACAGCCATACTCATCGAGCCATCCATAAAGAAGTGAGTCGTTTAATGTAATGAAGATTTCTAGTTCTTCAAACAACACCGCTGCTATAAGCGTCCAATCAGCACCTTTATAAACGTATGGCCTCCCTGAGAGCTCTATCGCGAAACTCGCCTTCATCAAGTTCTGATATTTCGAACACATCAACTCTTTTTCCTGAAAGACGAAACAAATCTTCAGCAACCCCAAATACATTTAATGGCCTACAGCCTGGATTGCCTTCAAGAAGCAAATCGATATCAGAGTTTTCGTCAGCTTCGTTGCGAGCATAAGAACCAAAAAGGCTTGCTGAACGCATGTCGTATTTTTCAAGCAGGGGTACGACCACAGCACGTATATCCTCTACTTTTAGAATAGCCAATGAATTCACTGCGATCACCATCTCTATGTACCTATAAAACACCGTTATGCTCTACGGAAAGAGTCTCTTTATTCTAACTAAGAAAGACTTCAATGCTTTAAAACAAAACCGGAGAATCAACTCGAGACTCTCCGGTAATCTAAAAACTATTCAATTATGTAGTCATGCCGCTTATACAGTCACATTTACTCGCGCAGTAGTGTACCGACACACTAGCGCTCCAGCATCCCAGCATCCAAGCGCTCAAGCACTGCAAGCGCCACAAGCACCCTACTTCAGCAGCGGCGCATCTCCGTCAACATCAAGCGCTTCTTCAAAGTACTCTTTAACCGGTTGAGGACCGTAATCATGGAGTTCTTCCTTGTGCCAGCACTCAGTTTCAGGAAGACCCGGAATGCTTGCTGCCACAAACACAGGATCTTGACCTGCTTTGCGCTGTCTGGTGTAGTCGTCCAAAGCTTTGAGCGCCCACTTGCCTAACAATAAAATAGCAATCAAGTTGATGATAGCCATAAAGCCCATAAAGATATCAGCCAAGTTCCAAGCAAGATCAAAGCTGTTCAAGCATCCATACATGATGGCGGCAAGACAAGCAATGCGGAACACAAACAACAAAATAGGATTGTTCTTAATGAAACGCAAATTGCTCTCAGCGTAGAAGTAGTTGCCAATCAAGCTTGAGAAAGCAAACGCAAAGATAGCAAAGGTAATAAAGTGAATACCAAATTCACCTACTGAATTGTTAACCGCCATTTGAACCAAAGGCATACCATTTAGAGCTTGAGCAGCTTCAGGATTCTGAACGTAGAAAATCAACACCATCATAGCTGAGCAGGTGCAGATCAAAAGCGTGTCAATATAGACAGACAAGCTCTGTACAAGACCTTGCTTGCAAGGGTGAGAAACAGAAGCGGTAGCAGCAGCGTTTGGCGCAGAACCCATACCTGCTTCATTGGAGAACAGGCCGCGCTTAATACCCAACATAATTACCGAACCTGCAAAGCCACCCGCAATAGACTGAAAGTCAAAGGCTGATTCAAAAATCAACGCAAATACTGCAGGAATCTCACCAATGTTTACTGCAGTAGTCCATACTGCCAAAGCAATATAGGCACATGCCATAACCGGCACGATGATGGAGGTGATAATAGAAATACGCTTAGCACCACCAAAGATAACAAAGGCCGTAAAGACAATAGTTGCAATGCCAACACCAATAGCAGTGCCGTTGGTTGCATAATCAGGAATGTAATACTCAAGCGCTGAAGTCATGTTATAGGCCTGTAAGCCATTAAAGCCAAAAGCAAAACATAAGATCAAAGCAATAGCAAACACAATACCAAGCCAGCGTTTACCTAAGCCCTGCTGGATGTAGTATGCAGGACCACCGCGGAATTCCCCTTCTTCTCCGCGGATCTTCCAAATCTGCGCAAGCGTTGACTCAACAAAAGCCGATGCCGCGCCAATGATAGACATAAGCCACATCCAAAAAACAGCGCCCGGACCACCGGTTGCAATTGCGGTAGCAATACCTGCAATGTTGCCCGTACCAACACGCGATGCGGTAGAAACCATCAATGCCTGGAACGATGAGATAGAACGCTCACCATTAACATGCTTCTTCTCAACCAGCTGAGTAAACATGTCTTTGATATAGCGAATCTGCACGAATTTAGTTTTGAACGAAAACCAAAGTCCTACAGCTACCAGCAAGAACACCAAAATCCAGGTGTACATGAAACCATCAATTTCACCGGTTACGGCAATTAACCAGTCATTGATTGAGGCTGCATCTCCCATAAACTCTCCTATCCTTCCTATCTACACTCCGATAGTTTTATTGTAACTACCCAATTATATCAGTCTGCATTACCTCTCTTTACCTGCTCGTACTTACTTTAATCTTTCTTTTGGCGATGGGACTTAACTTGAGAGAGCCCAGACATATTGCCTGGGCTCTCTGTTGTCAGGATCTATCGGGCCGATCCGGACTACCAAAAAATATGTAAGAGAACTTACTTTTTCTAGCTTACGTATTTGCTTATAAGCTTTTTCTTAGTTCTCCTTACGACGACGAGCAAGTACAAGTACAAGACCACTTAAGAGTGCGATTAATGCAATGCCGCATGCAATTGGAGCAGTCATATCACCAGTCTTAGAGGACTTAGACTTCTTTGACTTGTCATTCTTGTCCTTGCTGTTGTCAGCTGGATTGTCAGAGTCGTTTCCATTATTGTCGTCTAAGCCAGCAAGGTAATCATCAACATGCTGCCAGAACTCAGGGCTGCCATAGCTGCGGTCAATTCCCTCATCAGGAATGCCATCACCGTCAGTATCAACATTGATGGTTGGGGTTGGCTTAGCGCCTGGCTTGATAGGATCAGGTTTGCCATTCTTATCCTCATCAACAATGTTGATATCAGGCGTTCCGTCACCATCAACGTCAACGTTTACGTCTGGCTTACCATCACCATCAGTGTCAACATTTACGGTTGGCCAATACTTAGGATCATCTGAATCAGTTACCGGAATATCAAAGTTATAAATTGGCTCACCCGTTTCAGGATCAATAACAACGTTTACATCAGGAATTACAGGCTTAGTTGGATCCACAGGATCTGGTTTACCATCATCGTCTTTATCAACAATATTAACGTCTGGCTTACCGTCGCCATCAGTATCAACATTTACGTCTGGCTTACCATCACCAGTAACATCAACGTTTACGTTTGGCTTCTTAGGATCTTTTGGATCTACAGGATCAGGAGTACCATCACCATCTTCATCAACGATGTTGATGTCTGGCTTACCGTCACCATCAGTGTCAATATTTACGTCTGGCTCACCATCGCCATCAGTATCAACATTTACAACAGGCTTATCCTTCTCAGGATCTACAGGGATAGGATCACCGTTTTCATCCTTCTTAGGAGGAACGATGTTGATGTCAGGTTCACCGTCACCATCTTTATCAATGTTGATGTCTGGCTTACCGTCACCATCAGGATCGATATTGGTGTCAGGGTTACCATCACCGTTTTTGTCAACATTGGTTGGCGTTGTGCCCTTAGGTCCAATAACAACTACAACGGTATGCTCACCATCATTGTTAGCAACAGCGTTTTTGCCAACAAAGGAGAAGCTTCCACCATTTTCAGTTGTAGTCATATCAGAAGGATCAACCTTCTTGCCATCAACAAAAACGTACTTTACTTCATCGGTCTCAGGATCTGCCACTGTCCAAGAAACATCAGCATCCACATTTTCTGAGTAAGTTCCACTACCAGAAATGGTGCCTGCACCACCTTGCAGTGAGGTTTCTACTGCATAGGTCGGATCATTGTCGTTAGGAATAGTCTTATCTTCGTTAGGTAAGGTCTTCTTAAGTTTTACAACAACGGTTTTGTTTTCATCTAAGCTCGCAAAATTGATTGATCCGTCAGAAGCTTCAGTAGGATCATCATTGACGGTTACCTCTTGAAGTTCATATCCCGCTGGAACACTCCACTCAGCCTTAGCAGGATCACCCTTCTTGACGTTTTGCATCATACCGGGCTGACCAGCGATTGGATTGCCATTTTGATCAACAATCTTTACAACAACGTCACGATATTGATCCTGAACCTCTTTGACCTTCTCGTCAGAACCATCATAGGGTTCATCATTAGGGATACTGTAGAAACGAACAACATGATCTTGAGAAATGTTGTTTACATTGACGCGCTTAGTTGTTTCATCGAATTGCACCTCAGGAACATCATCCGCTTCAGCTATACGCGTCAAGAAGTCATCACCCATGAGCTCTTGCAAAGCTGCAACTTCTTCATCGCTCATCTGAGACAACTCTTCAGCAGTGATCTCTACAGCAGTAGTATCTGAATCTTCAGTTTCGAGTTCGGTCAATGCACCTTGATCACCCTGAGTTGTGTCATCAGGTGTAGGTGTTTCGTCAGTTTCTGTTACCGATGGGGCTTCAGATTCTGTTGCATCAGTAGTAGTTTGATTTGCGTCACCGCTGGTTGTTTGATCAGATGTAGTTGCAGCCTCATTAGTTGCTTGAACTTCTGCTGCAGGCGTTACAGGATCAGCCTCTGCGCGCCATACTGGCTCTTCATCAACCGTAACTAAAACGAGCTTATTGGCATCAGGAATCTTAGCCATGATATTGAAGTAGTTCTGGTCTTTCCACAAAACGCGGGACTTAGAAACTTCTCCGCCACCATAAATAGCAGTCTTAACATCATAATTGACGGGTCTAATGTTTACTTGAACATCCGTGTCGTCAGTAATACCACTTAAGGTAACCTTGTTATCTCCATCAGGCTCAACAACCTCGCCATCAACAACAACGTTCACTAATTCATAGTGGGTATAGGCAGTGTCTTTCTGATCACCATCTAAGTCACCATCAACAGTTGCTGCATTCGCGTCGCGATTATCTTTTGCTTCCCACGTTACCGTATAGCCTGAACCCTTTTCGAGAACAGCGCCACCTGAAATAGTGCCAGGGCCACCATTAATTTGAGTGGTTACTTTAACGTTATCAGGAGAATCTGGTGAATACTCTGGTTCAGAATCGGTATCTTTTTCTTTAAAGTAGATATCAATTACATGATTAGCATCAATCTTGCTAAAAGTCCACTGCTTGACATCACACTCTTTTCCATCAACAAAAACTTTGTAAATCTCGTAGTCGGAAGCTTTCTTCGCATTCCATTTTAAGGTCTTTGATTCTTCAGCATTTACTGCTGTAGTCTTAGGGATCTCACAAAGATTATCAAATGCTCCATAGGTGTTGACGGTAATGGTGTATTGACCTTCAGTAGTTCCACCACCAATAGAAGGAAGCTTACTTAAGGTGATCACAACGTCATGGTTTGCAGAAATACCATTAAAGTCAACCTTGTCAGTTGAGTTGATATCGTAGTCAATACCATCTACAACAATCTTGTTGATCTCATAGTTACCCTTATTCCAGGTAACACTATGGTTAGCGCCGGCTTTAAGGTTAGTAGTTTCTGTAATTGTTGCACTACCATCAATGTTTCCTACCAAAGAAGTCTTTACTTGATAGGTTGCGGGAACTACAGGATCTGGTTGATCTCCACCAGGAGTGTTACCGCCTGGGGTAGTAGAGGTAGTAAACTCTACATAAATTGCATGGTTTTCATGAACGCCATTTTCTAAAGTATAGGAAGTTTGAGTAAGTAAGTCATCACGAACTACACCATCAACAACAACCTTAGAGACCCTTGATCCCTCATCAGCTTTCCAGCTTACGGTTGGATTGGTTCCCTCTTTTACTCCCGTAGCAGGAGTAACGCTACCAGAGCCATTGCCTCCCTTAGTGGCATCAAAGGCAAAGTAGCGATCGCAATACAGGCGTAGAACGTCCTTATTAGCATCACCAGTAATAGTGCCCTCTGTTATGTTGTTAGGATTCTCAGAGTTGAACCAATAGGTTGTACCATCAACGGTGATTTCGCTAAGTGTCTCTGCGCTATTAACTTTCATAGCGCTTTCAGTGGTGCCTACCCCTGTTTGATTAAATGCTATTGCAGGGCGATAAATGTAATTACCATTAGCATCTTTGTTTCCTGTGTTGTACATATACTGAATGGTATATTTCGTATCATCACGAGGTGTCCATTTTGCAACATACGTATGGTTCTTCTTTAATGCAGCATCAATGCTACCCGTACCATCCGTAGGAGTATCAGCAAGCGTATACTCTCCGGTTTCAGGATCTTTAGCAGTTGCCAAATACCAACCAGCAAAGTCATAGCCAGAACGTGATGGCGTTGGGAATTGCGCCATTGAATCAGTAGGATAGGCTGTTGTCGTTGAGGTTTGATATGCAACATCTTTTACGGTGCTGCCACCCATAGAGTCAAAAGAAACAATGAACTTATTGGTGTCATACTTCCATACTGCATAAAGAGTTAAATCTTTAGCAGGCATGGTAGGAGCAGTTACCGTTGGAACATCGGTAACACCCTGAGCAACTTTAATGATATTAGAGAAGTTATCCATTGCGTTTTTAGTCGTAGACCAGCCTTGGAAAATATAGCCTGGCTTTGTTGGAATACCACGACCTGATGTAGGAAGACTGAGTCCACCTACATTTGTTCCATAGTCCACATTGATAATTTCACGAACATTGCCAAGGGAGCCACCATTGGCATCAAAATGAACTTTGTAATTACCAATTTCCCATTGAGCGACCAAATAGTAATTACGACGCGTGACATTAGTATCATCTTTAGGATCACCTTCAGGATCTTTCAAGACAAGATTTGCAACTTGGTCGTCAGGATCAATGAGCTGGTTTGCTGCTACCGTTGTTGTGCCAGCACTTGTGTCGACAACACTTTTAGCAGCTTCATCGTTATTAATGTTTACCAATTTCCAACCCGTAAAGGTATAACCTTCACGAGATGCTTGCACATTTTGATCTTCAATCTTTGTTTGAATACTATTACCAGAGATAACCTGATACTGAGCAGAAACACCCGTAGAGCCATCTGACTTTTCTATAAGGCCACCATTAGCTAAATAAACAAGGTTGGCGTAATCTTTAGCATAGCTTGGACGAATAATAATAGTGTGATCATCACCCTTAGGGACATTAGTGCCAGGAGTTACTGGATCACCCTTGTCGGTAGTCCAACCTGCAAACTTATCGTCTGGATCCTCTGGATCATCTAAGTCGTCTTCATCTGGCAATACGATAATTGGATTGTCATCAATAACAATATAGTCATCAATTGGATTGCCATCAGGATCTTGAACAACAACGCGCGTAGGCTGGAACACGGCTTTATTACCAATATTGCCGCATTCATCACGCACCCAAACAACTACGGGGTTAGTATCAACAAGATCATAGTTAAACGAGTACTCATGGACAGGAGTATCAAGAATCTCCCAATCATCATCAGCAGGAGTTGCATTGGGATCATTAGTTACCCAATATGCTGCAACGCCAGATCCACGACCATCTTCGATAAAGGTAATACCATCTTCATCAATGCCCATACCAGTATCAGTTAACGTAATAGTTGCTACGTTCTTAGCAGTATTAGCGCCCTCGATGAACGGCTCGTCCTTATCTAAGAAAACCGTGATATAGGTTTGAGTAGCCTTGGACTCATTGCCATTTTGGTCTTTTACAGTCAGTTCAAAGGTCCACTTACCAGATGTACTCTGATTAGTAAAAGGCCAAGGGGTGATCGTTGATTTATCAGTAGTCCAACCACTATCATAGACTTGCTTGTTATCTGGATCATAAACCTTACCACGCCACTGAGCAATCTTGCCGCCCTCGCCAGCAAGGGTACCTGGCTTTGACTGATCCACGAAGTAGACTGGAACACTTTGCCCGTCAGCAAGATGCTTCTGATGTACCGTCATCAGCTGGTCGCCCGTCTCATTGTTAATCAGATAAAAGTTGGCAAGAGGAAGCTCTGATTTGATAGGCGCCTGATTGAATTTTGCGCCCTCAATATGATTCTTGTAGATGTATTGAGCCATCTGAGTTACATAGTCATCATCCATCGCGATAAGACCATTGGTAGAACCCAGACCTTGATGCGTCTCAGTACTGTCGGTGATGATCTGACCATCCTGACCATTTGAGATATAGAAGATCTCATTTTCGTTCATACGATTAATACCGTCGGTATAGTGCTCGTTGGTAGCACCATCTTTAGTTTTTTCTTCTGGAATATTTGGATTACCAGAACTACCTACGAGATTAATAAAGTACTTCTGTTCAGCACCTTGGTAGTACTGAGTTGTCTTCAAAGCATCAAAGGCAGATGCCTCATAGCTCATCTCGAGATCAGTATAGACGATAGCAGAAAAAGCAGAGCACCCATGGCTCGTGTAACCGACCCAAGGACCAAATCCATTAAGTGTCTCACCGGCATAAAACTGAGGAATTGAAAGATTACGAATTGGTGTTTGGAGGTCTGTTAGATTACCAGATGCATCGTATGACTCAGTTTGAACAGTCATGCTATCTTGCTTAAGCTCAACGGTAAGTCGTAATTTCTTTTTACTACCTAACGAAACCGACTTCTCTGACCCGGATATTGCATTCGGCGAAAATGCTGACCCATGGGATCCACCTGTAAAAGCAAAGGTTAATGAATCTGCTGGGACTCCATTCACCTTTTTAACAATCATTTTTCCTGTTCCGCTAGCCGCTGATGCTGCGTCAAAATAGAGAAGATAACCATAGACTTTGCCGTTGATGAGAGCACTATTCATCCAGAATCCAAAGCCTTCAAGCGTATGCGTATCAATGACATTTGCATCAATATTAAAACTAAATTTACGCGTTGAACTACTTGAAGCCGGATAGATCATCCAGTCAGAATACGCAGGATTACCATAACCTGCAAAAGCCATATTGGTAACGTTGTTCTCACCGGACTGATACACATATACGTGATTATTGAAGGTTAAGCAAGAACTATTCGTAAACTTATTGGTAGTTTTGTTTACATAATCCTTAATGTCATAACTACCACTAGACATAGAGGAAGCACTCGCTTGGCGATAAGGTTGCTTGTCTTTCTGGTCTTCCGATAAATTAAGCGCATTATATGCATCTTGATCTTTGTAATGGCTGTATACATACCAACCATTCAAGTCAGAAGTATCAATTGATACTGCCGTGTCGGTGATACGGAAAGAGCCTGGCTCCATTCCTTCATCAAGTAACTTTTGCGTTAACTCTTCTTTAAAATCTAAGAATGTTCCTGGATAGTCAGAAGGAACGCTGACCGCGATGTCAACTTTAGGGGTAGGATTTGCTCCTACGTCTACAGCATAAGCACTAGTAGTGCCAAAGCCGTAACCCAACATTCCGACCGCCAGGAGCAAACTCAGGAGGACTCCCCAGAACTTCTTGGAGAGTCGAGACGTTATAGCCTCATACATAGTAATCATCCCTTACTGTTGCCCGATTTACAGTTAGTTTTATATTGTCATCTTTTTGTAACCAATTCAATAGTTTTTCGTTACTAACTTCATGATTTTTGTAACTACTGAAACTACTGACTACTGACTAACGACTGCTAACAGACTTCTACTGACTCGTAATAAGCACTCGTGAATTCCATACCTAGCAAAAAGGCTGATAGCTCAATAAAAATGGGAGACCTCGTCTCCCATTTTTATTGTATGTACTGTCTTGAGCTGTCTCTATGAAACGCTCAACAAGGCATCTCAACAAGTTGTTTCAATGAGCTGTTGAACTATGCGTTTATACGTCCTTGGAGAATCGACGCAGTGCAAGGATTGCACCTGCTGCAAGAAGCGCAAGCATGCTAATACCTACAACAGCAAGCGTATTCGTATCTCCTGTCTTAGTGGTCGAACTTTTTGAGTCATCATCACTGGCTCCCTTTTGGTCAGTATTTGCTCCTTGCGAAGACCCATCGCCATTTTCACCCTGCCCCGCATCAGGCACCGGCTCAAGGACGACCTCTATTGAATGGTTAGCAGCAATGTCAGCAAAGGTGTACTCTGTTGCATCCACCAGTTCAGGATGTTCCACACCATCAATCAAAACTTTTGCCACCCGATATTTCACACCGTTATACTCGCCAGCAGTCCACGTCACCGTCTGACTTGAACCTTTACCCACTTCAGTATTTGCGGTAATCGTACCCGGTCCACCGCTAATATGCGTCTCGATCAGGAATTTCTCACCCTGCTCAACATTGTTGGGATTGTCGGTATCACGCTGAAGCGGAGCGATGTCATCTCCCTCTACACGCTTATCGGTGACAAGTGATACCTCGTAAGGCCCATCGCCATCAAAAATCCAATCAGGCAGCGTGATCTCCTTGGTATCAGGATCGGTAATAGGAATTACCACCGGATTTGTGCCACCCTTAGGAGTGATGACTACCTCGGTCGGCATATACGTCTCAGGAATATCCCAGCTTACCTTAGGTGGATTGGCAGGATCGAGCGTGTCCTTATCATAAATACCTCCGCCGGTGATCTCACCAGGACCTCCCTCAATACCCACTTCAATTTCTACCGGAGTTTTGCCCTGATCTTTGAGAGAGTCAGGAGTTGCGGGATCCTCATTCTCATCAGCGAAGTACACCTTGATGAGATGATCTTTATCGATGTCAGTGATACCCATATCCATATGAGTATTCGCATCATTGCGTGTTGGTTGTATAACATTTTCAGCACCAAACTCTGGCGTGATTACGGCCAGTGCTTGCGCTGTCTGAGCAAGTGCATCAACGATTTGCTCAGACTGAAGAGCAGCAGCTAACGCATCTGTCGATGGGTCGCTTGCCTCAGGCTGATCAACTGCCTCAGGCTGATCAAACACAGCTGATGCGTCATCAGTAGCTGGCGTGTCATCTGCCTCTGTCAATCCCGCATTATCTGATCCAGACGAAGGACTTGGTGTTTCTGTTGTTGTATCTGGCGCTTTAGCTTCTGCCTCGTCTACCGTAGCACCAGGATCAGGTGTATCGACTACAGAAGATGTAGGAACTTGGGTTGAACCCTGGTCAGCCCCATCGCCATCTGTTGGCTCAACACGAGTAAACGCATCAACACTGGTAGAAAGAAGTGTTGCCACTGATGCCATGTTTAAACTTGCTTCTGCAGCCTGTTCTGCTGCTCCTGTTCCTGATGCTTCCTTATAGACTTCTTGTCCATCAACCTCGATATAGGTAATGCGTGCCCCTGCTGCTGCATCGGCATCAATATCAACATAGTGATTGCCCTTAAATACCGTACGCGACGGTTTAGCAGTGCCATTGCCGTACGTCATGATTTTGACGTTATAGGTAACGGGCTTCAACGTAACAACAACCTCTTTGTTTTCCTTGATATTTGCAAGTTCCAACTCACGGTCATCATTGCCTGCAGCGAGCACATCGTTGACCTTAACACTCACAACCTCATACACTGCATAGTTGGGATCACTACGATCTGTTGTTGTTTGAATGATAGGCTCCCACTCAACTTTGTAAGCGCCACCTTTTGTAATCGTTGAACCGCCAGTAATCATGCCCGGACCACCTTCGATCTTAGTGGTCACTTGAAGCATGTCTTGCGAAAGCATAGGATCTCCTGCTTCGCTTGCAAGAACGATATCGACCGCATGATTAGCGCTCACGTTCATAAACATATAAGATCCTTGTGCAATTTGATCTGCACTCAATTTCTTGCCGTCAATTGACACGCTTTGCACGCGATATCCTGGAAGCACGCGCCATGCAATGGCATGATCGTCACCTTTGGTAGTGATAGCAGACGGACTTATTGCATCAATACCCGCTGTTGCACCATAGGTATTAACGGTAATGGTATAAAAGCCGTTAGTTGTTGGAGTTTTGATCACCGGAACCGCAGCAAGCGTTACTACAACCTCATGATTTGCTGTAATTGACTCAAAATTGAATTCTGTTGAGGAAGTGTCGATAGGTTTACCGTCAACCTCAACAAGAGCGACATAGGCATCTTCACCAGGAGTCCACGCTACGTGAGCATTTGAGCCTTTAATCACACTCATGCTTGGCGTAATAGTTGCTCCAACAGTTGCGCCTTTAAGCTTTGTGATGATGTGACACGTTACTGCTTCTGGATCAGTTGTCGCAGGTGGATTTTCTACCACATAGATAATGTCAACTTCGACATCGGTGCCATCTGGGTCAGGATAAACCACATGAATGTGATACTCACCAGGCTCACTTGGGTCAATCTCAGGAACTACAGTTCCGCCCTTGGTAATGGTGATAATAGGATCAACGTCTTCTGGAATTCCTGGCTTATCACCACCGGGGTTATCAGGGTTGTCAGGGTTGTCGCCTGGCGTGGGGAAATGCTCTTCGATAATCTTTTTAATCTCATCGTCCCCAATAGGATCTGGCTTTGGCGCCGTTGGCTTTACTAGCTCTTCAATAACAATAGGATCAGGATCACCCTCTTCGGTTTCAGTAATATTGACAACAGGCCGCTCGGTAACTTTAAGTTGTGCCGTATTAAGCTTCACAACATAGTTGCCATTTTCTGTCAAGAAGCCTTGAGCGCCACCTTGACCTTTAACCTTCGAATAATGAGGAGTCAAAATATAGGTACCCACTTGCGGATTGTCAGCATCAAAGACAAGGCCGCCGCGTGTTTGCACGGTATAGGTATCGTCACCTAAAACGTCTGCAATGGTGTCACCGGGAACTAGAGAATTTTGAGGAAGCGTTGCGATGTCGGCATCTGCTGCCGCTTCTGTCGCATTGGTGTGATACGTAGGCTCGGTCGCCTCTTTATTAGTAGGATCCACGTAAGCAACACCCGTGATCCATGTCGAAAGATCATAGGTTGGATCTTGTGGATAGCGAGCATCAATCACCAATTCACGAGGAGCAATAATTCCCTTTACTGTAAGGTCTCCACCACTCTGCAATCCTTTAATTGCGTAGTCAGCAGCCTCAAGTCCGTGAATCTCAACACCATGCAAAACGAGTTCTTTGCCGGTGCCTGCATTACTATCCACATACGTTGCATCCGTGTAGGTGATGTAAGCCTGCGCGCCTTTTGGTACTAGATCAGAAATATTAATGCTACCACCTGGAAGCGTATTAGTTCCGTCATAAGTCTTGAGGTAATTACGACCCATGACTGAAACCTTAGTCCCTTCTGGGTTACTAGGATCAGCAGGATCTACGTCAGTAATAATTGTATCTTTGGTTCCATCAGGTACATAGTTAGGGTTGTCAGGATTATTCGGATTATTGGGGTCGTCAGGATCAAGAGGATGGTCAGGATCCTCAGGCACCGATGGGGTTACCGGTGTTGCTGGATCAGTTAAATCAAGACTTTTCTGAACAATCTTAAATGTGGTTGATCCAGGTTTGTAATCAACCAAACCACCTTTTTGACCATCTGCTTGTTCAAAGGGTTGTTGGAATACTGCATTAGAAACAACCTTGTAGGTACCAACATGCTTAGGTTCTTCATCCATCAAAATCCAGTCAGCATCTCTGTTGACATTGCCGCCTGGTTTTAATTGGTAAAACGTACGCGTTGGTGTTGTTGGTTCGGTAATAAAGTTTTTGTTTGCATCACGTCCGGTAATAGTGACAACATCACCACCGTTAACGTTTTCTCTGATAGATAGAGGCTGACCTACTGAAATATTATCTGCCTCTGTTGTAATGGTCTTGCCTTCAGGGTCAATGTTGATATCAACCTTTACATAAACATCAACATTGGCATCCCCATCGCCACCTGATGTGTCAGCACCCGAGTCATCGTCACCCTCCATGCCGCCATACTCAATAACATAGAAGCATTGATTGGTATTAGCGTAGTCATTCCATTGACCAGATTTCGAAGAGAAAAAGTGCATGCAGAATTCTCCGCTGGAATTATTAGGCTCCCCTGAAGCCCAATTGAGAAAGACCGGATCCCCATCAGGATCAGGTGCAGCTACTTGTCCTCCCAAAGGACCATATGAACAAATCTTTCCTTTTTCAGGTCCGTCAGTCCAAAAATAGAATTCCGTAGAACCAGTATGTGTAGTTGCAGGGATAGTAATACCTTTAGATTTATACCAATCTACATACGTGTTCTTAATAGGAGCAGTGTAAGTGTCCCAACTTGTTGCTGCAGTCCAACAGTTCTCACCAATCATGGTGTAAACATAATCATGCTCTGCCTGACTCGTAACCGTTACAAGATAGCCTTGCATGCCCATATATTTTTTGGTCTTACAAGCCTCGTAGGCCGTTTCCCAATTCACCTTGGTTTTAACCGTTTCGTAGTAGTGACCATTGAGGGAGTTGTAATCAACCAGAGTGTTCACCGGATCAAAACTTGCAATCATACGCAAGCTTTTTGTGCTGGTACCGTCAAGCGTAATTTCAAGGTTTTGGCGTAAGTATTCTGCCCATTCATCAGCAGTTGCACCATCGGTCACATTAATTGAGACATTAGCACGCTTACTACCATCATAACGTACGAATTTACCTGAACCAGCAAGAGCAATACTGTCATTTGCCGTGATAGCAGAAGTAAACTGAACGGTAATAGATTTGATTTTACGATCAGTGTTTGATTCAACGGTTAAGCGAGGGAATCGATACGTGTTGGTTGTCCCCTCTTTAAGTTCCGCAGCGCCTGCTTTAATTACAAGCGTAACACCATCAACTGTTGTTGAACCTGATTGAGTGTCGTCTTGCATTGCTGCTACTTCATCCGCCCATGCAACATGCGACATATTCCCGAGCGGAATCATCAGCGTGGAAGCCAGAATAAAGGCAAGCGTCACAAGCAAGCTTTTCTTTCCAATGTGCTCCATAATGACCTTCTTTCAAGCAGGAGATCACACTTTTAGAACACGCATTTACTTCGTCCTAGCTACTTACCCGTGAAGTTACATCCGTGTGTATTCCTGCCATAGCCCGATACAAACAAAGTCATATGGTTAAATTTTGTCACCGCGTTCTTACTATTTCAATACTTTTTTGATACCAAATAGCTAGATTTTAGTAATAAACTACAATTTTTTCGTTGCGTTTAAGTTTTCTCAAAACCTTAACCTTCCAAAAAAATCGGGCTTCATTTCAAAAAATGCTTTGGGTCTCTACAAATAATTCCTCGAAAATCAAAAATGTATCAGGTCCTCTTTTTTGTTTTTTACGCCTTTCGTGACAAGATAAGACTTTCAGCGAGCTTTCCTCCTCATCGCATTCTGACAAGGCAGATATTTTATGCATCACTTGTC
>ENA-OPSJ01001562-OPSJ01001562.1-human-gut-metagenome-genome-assembly--contig:-NODE-1562-length-16985-cov-2.432369_pt1 | contig 16985 bp, 10 predicted proteins | sample MGYA00241801_ERZ501893 | MGnify/ENA primary metagenome ERZ501893 (study PRJEB25962, sample SAMEA2042219) | human gut metagenome | biome: human gut; feature: human-associated habitat; material: faeces...
GTTCATATTTCCTGCATCGCGAAGCGTGTTGCTGGGAACGGAGTGAACAGTAACTATATTTTATCATCATAATAATAAGAGAAAATGATAACAATAATAAGGAGTATTGTAACTGTGAAATTGCTGAACAGTTGCAAATATCAGAGGATATCAACAATATGACAGATAAGAAAAACGGCAGAGAATATCTGGGCTATGTGCTGGAAAAATTAAAAGAACGTATCACAGAAATCAGCCTTTCTCTGGTGGAAGGCCAGAAAGAGATTGAGGGAATGCATGAGTATTACTGGGAAAATTATACAGAGATGGACCAGTATGGTTATGAGAATTATGATAATCAGCAGGCATTGTTCCGCCAGATTTCCGCAAATGAAGAGCAGCTGATCCTGAAGCAGAGATTTCGCAGAATGGCAGATTCTCCATTTTTCGGAAGAGTTGATTTCATTTACGAAGGAGAGGACGAACCGGAGATCTTTTATATTGGAATTGGAAATTTCGCAGAGAAAGCAGGGCATATTCCATTAGTATATGACTGGCGTGCTCCGGTAAGCGGTCTGTTTTATGACTATGACAAAGGACCGGCTTCTTATGAGGCTCCCATGGGCGAGATTCATGGTGAGGTTGCTTCAAAATGGCAGTATAAGATCCGCAACGGAAAAATGATCTACGAATTTGAGAGTGATGTGAAGATCGATGATGAGATCCTGAAAGCAGAGCTGGGAAGTAACGGTGAGGTACAGCTTAAGAACATTATCCGTACCATTCAAAAGGAGCAAAATGCCATTATCCGAAATACCAAAGACAGGATCATGGTGATCCAGGGTGCAGCAGGAAGTGGGAAAACTTCCGTGGCGCTTCACAGGATCGCCTATCTTCTCTACCATGACAGACAGAATCTGAAGTCTTCCAATATTCTGATCCTGTCACCAAATGGAGTGTTTTCCGATTATATTTCCCATATCCTTCCTGAACTGGGAGAAGAGAATATTAAGGAAATGAGCTTTGATCTTTTTGCCTATAAGCAGCTTAGGGATACAGTTTCTGACTGCGAAGACCGCTATGATGAAATTGAACGCAGAATCCGTTTTCCGCAGAAAGCTTCTTTGGCAGAGGAAAAGCAGTCCATGGAATTTATAAATCTTATGGAACGTTATCTGGTGGAACTGGAAGACCGGCTGATGAATTTTAAAGATGTGGAATATAAGGGATTTGTAAAGAAAGAATCAGAGATTATTGAATTGTTTTATTTCAAATTCCAGGATTTTCCACTGCTCTCAAGGATGGATGCAGTTGCAGATTATTTCATTGACGAGGTGGAAACTCTGCGGGACCGTGATCTGGCAGATGATGAGAAAGACCTGATCCGCGAGAAATTCATGAAGCTGTATGTGACCGGAGATCTTTATGTGATCTACAGTCAGTTCCTGAAAGAAAATGGATACAAAGGACTTCCGCGTGTTTCTTATGAGAAAAGAAAGCTGAAATATGAGGATGTTTATCCTGTTCTTTACCTGAAATATCGTTTGCAGAGCCAGCAGGGAAGAAGCAATATCAAGCATCTGGTGGTAGATGAGATGCAGGATTACTCAAGGCTTCAGTATGAAATTCTGCAGAGGATTTTCTCCTGCAGAATGACGATCCTGGGTGACCGGGCACAGACTATGGATGATAAACAGCAGGATGTGCTGAAATTTCTGCCGAAGATTTTCGGGAGGGATATCCACAAGATCATTATGAATAAGAGTTACCGTAACACCATAGAGATTGCGTCTTATGCAAATCAGCTTGCGGGTATTGAAGATATGGAACTCTTTGAACGTCATGGTGCTCCGGTGGAGGAGAAAATATTTGCAGATATGAGCCATGCTGCGGAAGAGATTGCAGAAACTCTGAAACTCGGCGAAGAAGAATATGAAACAGCAGCGGTTGTCCTGCGTACAGAGAAAGAAGCAGAACATATGTGGCTTCTTCTGAAGGAAATTCTGGGAGAAAAAGGATTTGATATAAAAGAACGTCTGTCTTATCTGGACAGAAACAGCACAAGCTTTAAGAAAGGTCTTACAGTTACGACATTCTATCTGGCAAAAGGTCTGGAATTTGATCAGGTATTTGCAGTATTTCCGCAGAAAGATCAGAGCCCGCTTGTGCGTCAGGCGAGATATATCGCTGCAACAAGAGCCCTTCATGAACTGCATATGTATGAAGTGGAAAAATAAAAAAGTAATCGTTACTGTTCACTCCGTTCACAGTAACAAGTAATCTCTCAGTTACAGAGAAAAAAAGATAAATGGTATGATGAAGCAGAAAAATGGCGTTATGACAGACTATGCAAATCGCAGAAGGCTGAGAAATCGACATTGACATCTATGTAATGAAATTGTAAAATATATAATGTTAGGGGCAAAATATCTTTTGACCCTGATATCATATTTTGTAAAGTACGGAACAGTTATAATAATATCAGAGAGAGGTTTCCTCTCCTGACCTGATATCAAATATTACCTGAAGACTATATATCTATTCTAAGGAGGATATTATGAAAAATAAAAGAGTACTAATGTTATTGGCCTTAACAACTGTATTATCTGTTTCCATGACTGCATGCTTTGGAGGCGGCAGTGACGAGGATTCAAGTGTGGTACAGGTAACTCCTACACCGGAGCCAACCAAAGCAGCGAAAGCAACTCCTACCCCTGCACCGGCCAATGCCCAGAATACTACCTATACATCTAAGAACAAAGCAGTATCCATTAAACTTCCGGATGCGACATGGGCGAATAAATCAGATTCTGACGATATGTTAAGCTTCGAGTCACCGAAACAGGGCAAACTCCTGATCCTGCATGGTTCCGGTGAGGAGGATATGTCTGTGGCGATCATTCCAAGTTCACAGGATACAGCCTCTGCACTTGTAAAGGCAGATAATCTTGTAGAAGGTACAGATTTTGAGATCCAGGATTATAAATCAGAGGAAGTCAGCGGTGTAAATGTTTACAGCTATACAGTTCATTACCTCACTGATAAGAGTGACTATAAATATGTTGTAAATAAATATTTCACAGATAATACAACAGAATTTTACAGTGTTGCAGGTTCTGTAAAGGATGAGAAAGCACTGGCAGGAATCAAGACTTCTGTTGATTCATTCACTATTTCCGGTGATTCTGTACTGAAAGCAGCAGCAACAGGAAAAACTTCAGGAACTACAGCAGGTACAACTGCGGACGGCACTTCAGGAACTACAGGAACAGCGGCTGCAGGTACAGACCAAACAGCATCCGGCAGTTCATCAGATGGAAGTTCTTCAGCGGGCACAGACGGTTCTTACAGTGATACTTCATCGGGCGGTTCATCAGATTACAGTTCTTCAGACTATACTTCTGATGGCAGCAGCGACGGATCTTATGATTATGACGATGGTTCCTCCAATGGATATTATGCAGACGGAACACCTGTAGGAACAGATGATCCGGACTATGATACAGATCAGACAAGAACTATTTACAGAAACTCCGACGGATATCCGCTTGTAATTTATCCGAACGGTGACGGTACATGGTGTGATGATGACGGAAATACCTATGATTTTGCTAATGGTGAGGACGTTTATGATGAGAACGGTGTTGACTATTACTATCATGGAGAACCGGCGTATGTCCGCTATATGCCTAAGAATCAGTAACAGAAAAGTTGAAAAGGACGGCTGCTGTAAAAAACAGTCGTCCTTTTTTGCGCTGACAGAGACCAACCTGTTATTTACATAAGAACGGATGTTGTGGTAGAATAGCAGGGAAAATATGTGTTGCTGTGAACGGAGTGAACAGTAAAACAGGTAGATAATGAGGGCTGATGAATGGAATCATATGGAAGATTTGCCGGTGTTTATGATGTTTTCATGGATAATGTAAACTATCGTGAATGGGCAGACTATATTATAGAAACACTGGCTCAGGACGGGATCAGGGATGGTCTGGTTCTGGAGCTGGGATGTGGAACAGGTACTGTGACAGAGATGCTTGCAGATGCCGGATATGATATGATCGGTATCGATAATTCTGAGGAGATGCTTGCAGAGGCTATGGAGAAGCGGGCAGAATCCGGTCATGATATTCTGTATCTTTTGCAGGATATGCAGGATTTTGAGTTATATGGTACGGTTCGTGCTGTGATCAGTGTCTGTGACAGTATGAATTATCTGACGGACGAGGAAGATCTGGAGTATCTTTTTGCACTGGTAAATAATTATCTGGATCCGGGCGGACTGTTCATTTTTGATATGAATACGATCCATAAATACCGGGATGTGATCGGTGATACGACTATTGCTGAGGACAGAGAGGACGGAAGCTTTATCTGGGAGAACAGTTATGACAGGGAAAATGCCCTGAATGTATATGAACTGGCACTTTTTCTTCCGAGAGAAGACGGATTGTATGAGAAGTGTGAGGAGGAACATGTACAGAAAGCATATTCCATAGAAGCAATCAAGGCTATGATTGTGAAAGCAGGAATGGAACTGGTGGCAGTCTGTGATGCATATACTCATAATCCGGGTGATGAGAATTGTGAACGTCTGACTTTTGTTGCAAGAGAGCATGGAAAAAGTGCACAGAACGGATATCATGGAAGGATTCCGGAGAAACCTGAGACACATCGCGCGGATTGATGCGATTATAGCAGGCCTCTTAATTAATGCATTATTTACGGGGATTGCTATTGATTTGATGTTAAGCCATGGACAAAATGAAAATAATATGAAAGAAATAACAGGAGTAATAAACGAATGAATGATTATATTATCAGAGCAATTGCAGCGAATGATCAGATTCGGGCATTTGCGGCAGTTACTACAGAAACAGTAGAAACAGCGAGACAGGATCACAATACAAGCCCGGTTGCCACAGCAGCATTGGGACGTCTGCTTACAGCAGGTGCCATGATGGGTACCATGATGAAGGGGGATAAGGACATCCTCACACTTCAGATTAAGGCAGGAGGTCCTCTGGAAGGAATTACTGTGACAGCAGATTCCAAAGGTCGTGTAAAGGGATATGTGGGAAATCCTGATGTATGTATCCCGGCAAACAGCAAGGGAAAACTGGATGTTGCAGGTGCTGTCGGTGTAGGATTTATGAACGTGATCAAGGATATGGGACTGAAAGAGCCTTATGTTGGACAGGTTGCGCTTCAGACCAGCGAGATCGCAGAAGATCTTACCTATTATTTTGCTACAAGTGAACAGGTACCGTCAGCAGTTGGTCTTGGAGTTCTTATGAATAAAGACAATACGGTACGTCAGGCTGGCGGATTTATCGTGCAGCTGATGCCGTTTGCGGAAGAAAGCACAATTGCGAAGCTTGAGGAAAATGTGCAGAAAATCACATCTGTCACAAATCTTCTGGAAGAGGGGCATACTCCTGAGAGTCTGCTTGAGAAAGTCCTGGAGGGCTTTGACATGGAGATCAATGAGAAAGTTCCTACGGAATTTTACTGTAACTGCAGTAGAGAAAGAGTGGAGAAAGCCCTGATCAGCATCGGAAGAAAAGAACTCAATGAAATGATCCAGGAAGGTAAGTCTATTGAGATGAACTGCCATTTCTGTAATAAGAATTATGAATTTACAGTGGAAGAACTGAAAGAAATCCTGCGTAAATGTAAATAAGAGATGCCAATGTACTGACAGATGGATCTGCCGGAGCACAGAGAAGAAGAGGTAGAAAATGAAAAACGGTTATATCAAAACAGCAGCCGCAACACCTTATATCACAGTTGCAGACTGCAATGCCAATGGAAATGAGATTATCAGACTGATCCATGAGATGGAGAAAGAACATGTGAAGGTTATGACTTTTCCGGAGCTTTGTATCACAGGCTATACCTGTCAGGATCTTTTCCTGCAGAGACGTCTTCTCGACAGCGCCTGGGAAACTTTGCTGAAGGTCACAAAGGAAACTGCTGATGTGGATGCCCTTGTTTTTGTAGGTGTGCCTTTCAGAAATCATGGAAAATTATATAATGTGGCAGCAGTTTTAAACAGAGGCGAGATCATTGGGCTGGTTCCGAAAACTTATCTTCCAAACTATGGAGAATTTTATGAGCAGCGCCATTTTGCATCAGGTCTTGGCTGTCTGGAATATGTGGAAAGAGAGTTCCTTTCGGAACAGATATTCTTTTTATCTGTGAGGAGGAGCCGGAGCTTGTGGCAGCAGCAGAGATCTGTGAGGATTTATGGGTGACACTGCCGCCAAGCGTTCTCCATGCACAGGCAGGAGCGAATCTGATCGTGAATCTGTCAGCCAGCAATGAGATGGTCGGAAAGGACAGCTACCGCAGAGATCTTGTTTCCGGACAGTCTGCACGTCTGGTGTGCGGATATGTATATGCAAATGCAGGAGAAGGTGAGTCTACACAGGATTTGGTCTTTGGCGGTCAAAATATGATCGCAGAGAATGGAGTGATCCTTGCGGAAGGAAAACGTTTCCACAATGGTATTGTATACAGTGAGATTGATGTGCAGAGGCTGAACGATGAGAGAAGAAGACTGACTACTTATCAGCCGGCTGACGACAGTGATCACATTAAAGTGTGCTTCCATCTGAATGTGGAAGAGACAAAGTTGACCAGAAAATATTCGCAGTATCCTTTTGTACCTTCACGAAAAGAAGAAAGGGATATGCGTTGTGATGAAATCCTGAATATCCAGGCAATGGGACTTAAGAAACGTATGGATCATATCCATTGCCATAAGGCAACAGTGGGACTTTCCGGAGGTCTGGATTCCACACTGGCACTGCTTGTGATCGCAAGAGCCTTTGACCTTTCCGGTGCGGACAGAAAGGATATCCACTGTATTACCATGCCATGCTTTGGAACCACAGACAGAACTTATCAGAATGCCTGCAAATTAAGTCAGTGTCTGGGTGCGACTTTAAGTGAGATCAATATCAAAGAAGCAGTAAATGTACATTTCCGGGATATTGCTCATGATCCGTCTGTGCATGATGTGACTTATGAGAACAGCCAGGCAAGAGAGAGAACGCAGATCCTGATGGACAGTGCAAATCAGGATGGCTCGATTCTGGTGGGAACAGGAGATCTGTCTGAGCTGGCTCTGGGATGGGCAACCTACAATGGTGACCATATGTCCATGTACGGCGTGAATGCTTCAGTGCCGAAAACTCTGGTGCGTCATCTTGTACGTTATTATGCGGATACCTGCAAAGATGAGAAGCTGACAGAGGTTCTTCTTGATATTCTGGATACACCGGTAAGTCCGGAGCTTCTGCCGCCTAAGGATGGCAAGATCGCACAGAAGACAGAAGATCTGGTGGGACCTTATGAACTTCACGATTTCTATCTGTACTATATGCTTCGTGCAGGATTTGAACCGGAGAAAATTTACAGGCTGGCATGTGAGACTTTTGAAGGAATGTATGATAAGGAGACAATCTTCAAATGGCTGAAAACCTTCTATTGGAGATTTTTTGCACAGCAGTTTAAACGTTCCTGCCTTCCGGATGGCCCGAAGGTGGGAAGCGTTGCGGTTTCACCGAGAGGTGATCTGAGAATGCCAAGTGATGCAAGTGCAGGAGTATGGCTGGAGCAGCTTGAAAATATGGATATTTAGAATCGCATAGCGGAGTGGAGGATTCTAGTCGCGTGATTTTGCATGGCGAAGCGGAGAACGATCAGTTGTTCTCCGCTTTTTTCAGTGCTGTTTCAATTGCATTCAAAAGAATCATGGAAGTATACTTCTGATCTTCGGAATATTGGATATTTTCCAGCGACTGGGAGGTATAGATCTGGCTGGCCAGTGATTCCAGAGCCGGTTCCATGAGAGGAAACATGGCTGCGGTGCTTTCGCTTAAATTTACCAGACGGATGGAAGTTACCCTGTCAGAGTCAACGGTTACTTCCAGGTCAAAGGTGTTTTCATTCAGGTCGATGGAGGAAGTATAAATTCCCGGTTTGTACAGGCTTTTGGCATCGGCTGAGGCACTTTTTTTCTGACCGGGTCCAAACATGAAAAAAAGTACAATAGCCAGGATGACAGCAAGAAGAAGGAAAATGCCGGTGTATATAACTTCCTTCATATGTAGGACTATGATTTTTGTTTTTGCACTCATGGTACACGCCTCCTGGATGGTTTTGTATATTCTATTACAGAAGTGCTTAAATTATGATATACTGAAACAACGAATGTGAGTAACCGACAGTAAGGAGAGAAGAATGTCATTACAGTTTATTATCGGCAGTTCCGGTGCCGGAAAGTCTTATTTTGCATATGAGAGAGTAATCCGGGAGTCCATGGAACACCCGGAGAGAAATTACTATATTATTGTTCCGGAGCAGTTTACCATGCAGACACAGAAGACGCTGGTGGAAATGCATCCGGGAAAAGGAATCCTGAATATTGACATCCTGAGCTTTGAACGTCTTGCGTACCGTGTATTTGAAGAAACCGGCGGAGATAACAGAAAGGTTCTGGAAGATACGGGAAAAAGCATGGTGCTGCAGAAAATGGTGCAGCAGCACAGAAAGGAACTTGCCTATCTGGGAAGTCAGATGAATAAGCCGGGATATCTGGATGAGGTGAAGTCTCTGGTTTCAGAATTTATGCAGTATGATATCAGAGAAGAGAATCTGGCAGAAATGAAAGAGAAGGCCAAAGATCAGCCATTACTTGAAATGAAGCTTAAGGATGTGGGAATCCTTTATCAGTCATTCAGGGAATTCCTGAAGGGGCATTATATGACAGGGGAAGAGGTGATGGATGTCCTGCTTAAACAGCTTCCTTTTTCCGAGAAACTTAAGGGAGCGGAATTTCTCTTTGATGGATTTACCGGATTCACGCCAATTCAGGTCAATGTGCTCAGGGAACTTCTGGTCATTGCTGACCGCATAAGTGTTACTGTGACTATGGACGAACGGGAGGATGCTTTTTCTCCGGGAAAACCTTATCAGCTTTTCTTTATGAGCAAGCAGATGATACGGACACTTGCAGGGCTGACCAGAGATCTGGAGGATCCGGTGTATCTGAAACCATCCGGACAGTCCCGGTTTGCACAGGCACCTGCCTTACAGTTTCTGGAGAAAAATATCTTCCGCTACAGAAAGGGCGTGTATGCCGAAGAACAGCAGGAGATAAAAATATTTACTGCGCCATCCCCCCTGGAAGAAATGCGGGAGGCTGCCAGAAGGATGTCAGAACTTGTGCGTACCTGCGGATACCGCTATGGTGAGATTGCAGTGATCACAGGAAATCTGGAAGAATATGCAAGACTTGCAGCACAGGTATTTGAGGAGGCGGATATTCCATATTTTATTGACGAGAAGCATTCGGTAATGATGAATCCTTTTGTGGAGTATCTGCGCGCTGCCATGGAGATGGCGGTACAGGGATTTCCTTATGAGAGTGTTTTCCGTTATCTCAGATGCGGGATGTCAGAAGTTACCAGAGAACAGGCTGATAAGCTGGAGAATTACGTGCTGGCGCTGGGAATCCGGGGATATAAGAAATGGTCTGAAAAATGGGTTCGTGTATACAGAGGAATGGAAGCGGAGAAGATACAGGAACTGAATGAGATCAGAGAAATCTTTGCGGAAGAAGTAAGGGAACTTGCACAGGGATTTGGTTCCGGGAAGAAGACAGTGGAAGAGTACTGCCGGATTCTCTATGAGTTTATCCAAAAAAGCAATGTCTGGCAGAAACTGAAACGACAGGAGCGAAGGTTTAAAGAGTCAGGCGATAAAGCAATGGAAAAAGAATATAACCAGATTTATGGAATTGTGATGGACCTGCTGGATAAGATGGTTGAGATTCTTGGCGAAGAAACGGTAAACAGACAGGAGTTCCGACAGCTTCTGGAATCAGGACTTTCTCAGGCAAAGGTTGCATTGATTCCGCCGAGCGTAGATCAGGTGATGGTGGGTGATATGGAACGATCCCGTTTAAAGGAGATTAAGGCGTTATTCTTTGTTGGCGTGAATGAGGGTAATATTCCAAAGAGTACACAGACAGGCGGAATCTTATCAGAGCTTGACAGGGATTTCTTCCAAGAGCAAGGAGTGGAACTGGCACCGGGGCCTAAAGAACTGATGAATATGCAGAGGTTTTATCTGTATCTGAATATGACGAAACCGGGAGAAAAGCTGATCCTCTCCTATAGTGATACCAATGCAAAAGGAGAAGGCATAAGTCCGGCATATCTGATCGGGAGTATATGCAGTCTGTATCTGAAGCTGAAAATTGAGGGTGGAGCCGGGGTCAGACCCCATAAAAATTCTATAAACAATTATTGTTATCCGGAAAATCCGGAAGCTGGGATTGATCTGTTTCTGGAGAAGCTGGTACAGGAGACAGAGAAAGAACATGAGGATATTCTGGAGCAGGCAGATGAGACGGATGCAGTGTTTGGAGAGCTTTACAGCTGGTATCTGCGGAATCCGGAATACAGAAGCAGAGTACAGAAGCTGGTACAGTCGGCTTTTGCCGGAAAACCAAAGGACATTATCAGCCAGAGTGTGGCGAAGGCATTATACGGAGAGGTTTCACCTTACAGTGCTACCAGACTGGAACGTTTTGCAGCCTGTGCATTTGCACATTTCCTTCAGTATGGAATGAAGCTTACCGAGCGTGTGGAATATGAGTTTAAACCTATGGATATGGGAAATGTTATGCATGAAGCACTGGAAAGCTTTGCAGAAGAAGTGCGAAAAAGAGGCATGAAATGGACAGAGCTGACAGAACAGGAACGGAATGAGATTGCGGACCGGTGTCTGGATAATATTGTGGCAGATTATGGAAACACGGTGCTCAAAAGCAGTGCCAGAAATGAATATATGATCGAGAGAACAAGGAGAATCCTCAGAAGGACGGTATGGGCACTTCAGAAACAGCTGGAACAGGGAGAATTTCAGCCGGAAGGCTTTGAGGTAACCTTCGGGGGAGGACGGATTGACAGAGTAGATATTATGGAAGATCAGAATAAGGTGTATGTGAAGGTGATTGATTATAAAACCGGAAATACATCCTTTGACCTGGTTTATCTGTATCATGGCCTGCAGTTACAGCTGATGATCTATCTGGATGGTGCTCTGCGTGTAGAGCAGAAGAAATATCCGGATAAGGAGATTATTCCTGCGGGAGTTTTCTATTACAATATCAAGGATCCTATGATCCAGGAGAAGATAGATGCGGATGTGAAAGCAGTCAGTGCAGGTCTTATGAAAGAACTGAAGATGAATGGGCTGGTTCAGGCAGATCCGGAGCTTGTGTACAGGATGGACAGTAGCCTTGGCTCCATTCCTGTCGCATTTAATAAGGACGGAAGCTTTCGCAAAAATTCTTCTGTGGCAGACAGAACACAGTTCGCAGTGCTTGGACGGTATGTAAGGACGAAGATTGAGAAGATAAGAAGTTCTATTCTGGAGGGAGATGCAGAGGTTTCTCCCTATGAGCTCGGAAAAAAGAATGCGTGTACTTATTGTCCGTATATGACGGTATGCGGATTTGACCGCAGGCTGTCAGGATATGAATTCCGCAGACTGAAAAACTTCTCTGATGAGGAATTATGGAAAGCATTTGACAGGGAGGCAGAATAAGATGGGCGTACAGTGGACAAAGGAGCAGCAGGAGGTTATACGGCTGCGAGACAGAAATATTCTGGTCAGTGCGGCAGCCGGGTCCGGAAAAACGGCAGTACTGGTAGAACGTATCCTGAGTAAGATAACAGATAAAGAACACCCGGTGGATATTGACAGACTGCTGATCATGACATTTACAAGAGCGGCAGCAGGTGAAATGAAAGAGAGGATCTCGGCAGCTGTTGAAAAAGCACTCTGTGAGGATCCCGATAATGAGCATCTGCAGAGACAGACAACCCTGCTTCATACTGCACAGATTACAACTATTGATGGTTTCTGTGCCTATATTATCCGGAATTACTTTCATCTGATCGGACTGGATCCGGGATATCGGACGGCAGATGAGGGGGAACTGAAGCTTCTGCGAGGAGATGTTGTGAAGGCACTGCTTGAAGAATATTATGCCAAAAAAGATGAAAAGTTTCAGAAATTCGTGGAATGCTTTGCAACAGGAAAGTCAGATGAAAATCTGGGAAACCTGATACAGAAATTATATGAAATGGCTATGAGCAATCCTTTTCCGCAGGAATGGCTGGCCGGGTGTATGGATGATTACAGGATTGATTCCCTGGAAGAGTTAAGAGAGACTGAGTGGATGAGGATGCTCTGGGATGCAGTGAAGGATGAACTGCAGGAAGCGAAGCTTCTGGTGCAGGAGGCTCGAAGAATCTGCTCAGAGCCGGATGGTCCGTATCTGTATGATGAGGCACTGAGCAGTGATCTGCTTCTTATAAGAAGTCTGCAGGAACTGGCAGAGAAAAGAGATTATAATGGAACTGCAGAAATACTTATGAAACCCTCATTTGCCCGGCTGAGCACAAAGAAGGCTGCGGATGTAGATGAACAGAAGAAGCAGAGAGTGAAAGATCTCCGGGATGAGGAAAAGGAGATTCTGAAGGAACTGGGGCAGCGATATTTCCAGAGTGCAGAGAAAGAACTTCTGGAAGTGATCAGATATATCAGAGGCCCAATAGAGATGTTAGTTGAGTTGACGGCACGATTTAAAAAACAGTTCGGAGAGGCGAAGAGAGAAAAGAATATTCTGGATTTTACGGATATGGAACATTTTGCCCTGCAGATACTGATGACGAAAGAAGGGGAAGAAATCCATATGTCTCAGGCTGCGAGAGAGCTCTCCGCAAAGTATGATGAAGTCCTGGTGGATGAATATCAGGACAGTAACTTAGTGCAGGAGCTTCTGACAACAGCAGTATCCGGGTGGATCAACCAGAAGAAAAATATCTTCATGGTAGGAGATGTAAAGCAGAGTATCTATCGTTTCCGTCTGGCAAGGCCGGAGCTTTTCATGGAAAAATATAAAAGTTATTCCACAGAAGAAGCACAGGAGCAGAGAATTGACCTGCACAAAAATTTCCGGAGCAGGGAACAGGTTCTGGAGAGTGTAAACTTTATTTTCCGACAGATTATGGGGGAAGACCTGGGAGGGATTACCTATGACAAAGATGCAGCCCTTTATCCCGGAGCTTCTTTTCCGGAAGGAGAGTCAGAGGAATTTGTAAAGACAGAGGTTCTTCTGGTCGAGAGAGACGGAGAAGAACTGTCTGATGTACAGGACTATGAAGATGCAGGTGCATCGGGAAACCGCAGGGAAATGGAAAATCAGACCGGGCAGGAACTGGAGGCGCTGGCCATTGCACAGAGAATTAAAGAAATTGTGGGAAAAGAACATATCGTAGATAAAGAGACGAAGAAATACCGGCCTGTGGAATACGGGAATATTGTAATCCTGCTGCGCACTGCCTATGGATGGGCAGAAACCTTCAGGGAAGTGCTGGCATCTCAGGGGATTCCCGTATATTGTACATCAAGAACCGGATATTTCTCTGCAACCGAGATTGTGACTGTATTGAATTATCTGAAGGTGTGTGACAATCCGCTGCAGGATATTCCGCTTATGGGAGTGCTTCGTTCACCGATCGTCGGATGCACTTCACAGGAACTGGCAGAGCTTAGAATACAGTATCCTGATGGTCTGCTCTATGAGAGTGTTTCGGCATATGCAGGAGAAAATGAAATCCCCGAAAAAGAACTGGATCCGGATAAGCTGAAATCTGAATTGTTAAACAGTAATCTGCGAACAGATGAAAAGAACTCTCTGAATATTAAATTAAAAGGATTTCTGAGTCTCCTTGAAAAGGTAAGAAATATGGCTGCATATACGCCGGTCCACGAATTGATCCTTTATGTGCTGAAAGAAACCGGGTATGGAGATTATGCAAGGGCACTTCCGGGAGGGGAGCAGCGTTTTGCAAATCTTACCATGCTTGTGGAGAAAGCTATGGACTATGAGAAGACAAGCTACAGGGGTCTGTTTAACTTTGTTCGTTATATCGAACAGCTACAGGCATATCAGGTAGACTATGGAGAAGTCAATCTGACAGGAGCGGGCAATACCGCAGTGGAGATCATGACAATCCACAAGAGTAAGGGACTTGAATTTCCGGTAGTATTTGTGGCCGGTATGGGAAAACAGTTTAATTTTCAGGATATGAATGCAGGTCTTTTGCTTCATCCGGAACTGGGAATAGGGGCTGATGCTATCATACCGGAGAAACGGGTGATCGCATCTTCGCTGAATAAGCAGGTGATCAGAAGACAGCTTCTGAAGGAGAGTCTGGGAGAGGAACTGAGGGTACTTTACGTTGCCATGACAAGAGCAAAAGAGAAACTGATCCTTACAGGAACAGTCGGAAAGCTGGAAAAGCAGATGCTGTCGCTGTCGCGTTTTCTGGATGAGGAAGAAGAACTGCTCCCACTGGGAACCAGAATGAAAGCAAAGAATTACTGGGCTTTTGTACTGCCTGCACTGGTGCGGCATCGGGCCATGAGTGAACTTCTGTGGGAATATGGAATCCTCATGAAGAAACAGCCGGGGATTTACGATGATATCTCTGAGTTTGTGATAAAAAAGATTACTGTCCGTCAGATGACAGAAAAGGCAGTTCTCATCCAGGCAGGAAACCAGATGCAGGAGGAATATCTGAAGAACTGGGATGAAAATAAAGTGTATGATGAGACTGTGAAGGAAGAGATAGAGAAGAGATTTTCCTTTGCATATCCGTATAAATATCTGGAAGATATTCCGGTTAAAGTAAGTGTTTCGGATCTGAAAAAGAGAAGCTGGCATGATGAAAGTGAACTGGAAGAGAATATCAGTGTGTCTGCCGAAGAGCAGGAGGAAGAACAGGAAGCGCCGGTTCCTGCATTTATGGCAGAGAAGCAGGAAGAGTATAAGGGGGCTGCCAGAGGTACTGCTTACCACAGAGTAATGGAATGTCTGGATTATGCAGAAACAGATACAGAGGAACAGCTTCGGGCTCAGTTAAAGAGACTTCTGGAGAGCCAGAAAATGACAGAGCAGGAAGCGGAATGTATTCGGATCCGAGATATCAGGAGGTTTGTGGAGTCCAGACTGGGGCAGAGAATGAAGAAGGCTGCCATGAAAAAACATCTTTACAGAGAACAGCCTTTTGTGATTCAGAGAAGTGCTTCTATGCTCGATGATGGTTGGAAGAACGAAACAGTGCTGGTGCAGGGAATTATCGATGCCTATTTTATGGAAGAGGAAGAGATTGTTCTTGTGGACTATAAAACGGATAGAGTGAAGAGAGGACAGGAACAGAAGCTGATCGATCTGTATCATGTGCAGCTTGAGGATTATGCCCGGGCATTGGAGCGGATGACAGGGAAAAAAGTGAAGGAGAAGATTATTTATTCGTTTACATTGCAGAAAGAGATATTGCTGTAGGCGGAATAAAAATTTATTATTATGAATTCAAATATCCGGCAGGGATAAGCGCGTGTTATACGCGCCACCCTGCCGGATATTTGTTTTTCAGGATCTGGTTGACCAGTTTGCCGAAGCCAATGGGATATCCATCTGCACAGAGGAGATGCCAGCCTTTTTTGTGAGTTGCTTCTTCGGGTTCGATATTTAAGGTTTCACCCTTTAAATATCTGGTGATCCTTTCGTCAGAAGCGGAGAGAGAGATGACTGCTTCTGCTTCATCTTTGCGGATTGCCAGTGCAAGTGGCTGAGACGGCTCGAAGCGGTTTTTCTTCAGGTCACCGAGATAGAGACCGTTTCTTAAGAAGGTGATGCCGCGGAAGTTGTGGGCAACCGGGGGAAGATAGTAGGCTTTATCACCGCGGATTTCCACACGTTCCCAGTCAAACGGCTGGCCGCAGAGAGTTTTCAGACCGATTTCGTTCAGAAATTCCTCAATCAGTGGAAATGCGTTTTTGTCCGGTTTTGTGTGAGGACGGGAGCTTTCCTTGATTGCCTGTCCTTTTTTATGGAAGAGCGCAAGGAAGTGTCCCTCTCCGTTCATTTTGTGTGGGAAAATCCGGATGCATTTGATAAGTTCAGGATTTCCGTTTCCCCATTCAGGAACTCCATGGGAGAAGCCTTCATAATCTTCCATTTCTGCCAGTTCCATGTCAGGACGGTTTTCCAGAAGCCAGGAAACAGTTTGTTCGTCTTCTGCAGGCGCGAATGTGCATGTAGAGTAAAGCATCAGTCCGCCGGGACGGAGCATATCGGCTGCCTGGAGGATAAGCTCTTTCTGGATTTCGGAAAGCTCCATGGATTTTTCGGGAGTCCAGTCTTTGGCAAGTGCTTCTTCCTTACGGAACATTCCTTCTCCGGAGCATGGAGCATCCAGGATGATCTTGTCAAAGAATTCGGGGAATGCTTTGGTTAACTTTGCAGGTGTTTCGTTTGCTACGAAGACATTTGGGATGCCGAAGAGTTCCAGGTTGCGAAGGAGGGCTCTGGCGCGGGAAGTGCTGATATCGTTTGCTACCAGAAGTCCCTGTCCCTGAAGTGCTGCGCCTGCTGCAGTTGCCTTGCCGCCCGGGGCTGCGCAGAGGTCCAGGACTCTGTCACCCGGCTCGATGGGGATGCGGGAGGCGGGGGTCATGGCGCTGGGTTCCTGAAGGTAGTAGAGGCCGGCCTGGTAGTATGGGCATCTGGAAGGACGGATGTCTTCATCGTAGAAGTAGCCGTTTTTGATCCATGGGATCTGACGGGTTGGAAATGGAGACAGGTTTTCGAAGTCTTCGCAGGTGATCTTGGAGGTGTTTATGCGCAGGCCGTAGGTTCGGGGAGCGCTGAAGCTAGAGAGGAATGCGGGGTATTCGTTGCCGAGCATTTCTTTCATTCGGGTGAGGAATGCGGGGTGGAGGTGTGTTGTATTTTCGTTCATAATGGGTTGGGTTCCTTTGCTGTAGTTTTGATTGGTGGGTGGGGGACGCGCAGGAAAATATATCTGTCTGAGTGCGGTTTCGGCATCTAAGATCTTCTAAGGCGGGAAAAA
>ENA-OPSJ01001572-OPSJ01001572.1-human-gut-metagenome-genome-assembly--contig:-NODE-1572-length-16883-cov-2.702936_pt1 | contig 16883 bp, 34 predicted proteins | sample MGYA00241801_ERZ501893 | MGnify/ENA primary metagenome ERZ501893 (study PRJEB25962, sample SAMEA2042219) | human gut metagenome | biome: human gut; feature: human-associated habitat; material: faeces...
CTAAGACCAATCTTATCAATAAAATTTGGAAGAAACATATCCCCAACACTTCAAACAGAAACAAAGCCTACCTATGGCTATCCAATCAACTGGGCATACCACGTGAGCTTTGCCATATCGGAATGTTTGATGTGGAGGATTGTAAACAAGTTGTTGAACTGTGTAAACCAATAATAGAAAGATATGGAAAATAAAGCAGTAGCATTTATAAAATCAAACGAATGGTTTAAGTCCGCTATGGTAGGGCATGGCACACATAACGGTTATGTGGCTGTTCCTCCAGGTAACAAATATCATAGAATGTCTTATTTTGATATTGATGATATAAGTGTACATGGAGGCATCACATTTTCAGAACCGGTAATGAGCGGTGAAGAATCTATCGGAAGCAAAAGGAAAATTAATCCCAAGTATGTCGGAAAAAGAAATCCTATATTGGATGATGCGGAATTTATCACCGACAATACAGAAATAGGTGATGATTGGTGGATATTCGGTTTCGACACTTTCCACTATGGAGACAATGAATATAACTGGGGTAAGCAAGCCGTTATACAAGAAACAATGAATTTAATGAAACAGCTATGCCATACTACATAAAGCGTAAACCTAAGAAAAAAGAAAAGCCCTTGCCTTTATTCGACAAGGCGGGCATCAAGATAAAGAAGAAGCCGGATTTGGTAGCCAAACTCGACAAAGTCTTCAGCCGCTATATCCGGCTTCGTGATGCAATGCCAAACGGATATTTCCGTTGCATCTCGTGTGGTCAGATAAAGCCATACGAGCAGGCTGATTGTGGCCATTACATAAACAGGCAGCACATGATTACCCGGTTCAATGAAATGAACTGCAACGCCCAATGCCGTAAGTGCAACCGCTTCATGGAGGGTAACATGCAGGGATACCGTCAAGGACTTATTGCCAAATATGGCGAAAATCGCGTCCTTATACTGGAATCCATGAAAAACCAAATGCGCAAGTATGCTGATTTTGAATTAACCGAACTCACCAAGTATTACAAGGCTTTGGGAGATAAACTAAGTAAGGAGAAAGGAATATGAAAGATTTAGGATATTTCAAAGGAGAGAAATGTAATAGGAACGGATGTAATGGAATCATTGACGAGCATGAGAAAGAAGGAGAATGCACCTGCCACATTAATCCTCCTTGCTCCTATTGTACCACACAAACTTCATATTGCCCAAAGTGTGGCTGGAGTGCATCAGAAGAAGAATACGAATATCATCTGAATAGGAAACAAGAACCGTTTGTGTATAAGCATAAAACAGAGGAAGAACGCTTTAATGAACTTAAAGATGGTGAATTTGGCTATATCTATGTAGCAAGTGGTAGCAGCATTATTTGCAGAATAAGAGGAAAGCATCCTAACATGAAGCCAAAAGAAATTTACGAGAGACTTCATTTACGTGAAAACCCTGAAATGCCAAGAATGAAAAAATTTACCGATACGGAATTTGAACTGACCTATTTCAACGATTAATATGTACAAGCTACGTGATTATCAACAGAAAGCCAGTGATGCAGCAGTCAGTTTCTTTGCCAACAAAGCGAAGAAGAACAATGCCATCATGGTGCTGCCCGCCGGCGCGGGAAAATCGCTTGTGATAGCGGATATAGCCGCAAGGCTCAACGGACATACGCTGGTGTTCCAGCCCTCAAAGGAGATTTTGGAACAAAACTACCTGAAGATATGTTCGTATGGCGTACTCGATTGCTCTATCTATTCAGCATCGTTCGGCAGGAAGGAGATTTCAAGAATAACTTTTGCCACCATAGGCAGTGTGATTAATCATCCTGAACTTTTTCAGCACTTTCAGAATATAATCATAGATGAATGCCATTTGGTGAATCCCAAAGAAGGGATGTACAAATCATTCCTTTCGATTCTGAAATGCAAAGTACTTGGTTTGACCGCTACACCATATAGACTTTCTTCAAGCCGTGATTTCGGCTCTATGTTAAAGTTCATCACCCGTACACGTCCATGTATCTTTTCGGAAGTCATTTATCAGGTACAAATATCTACCCTGCTTGATATGGGCTATCTGGCGAAACTGGACTACTACGCCATGAATCCTATCGGATGGAACGAACTCAACCTGAAAGTGAACACCACCGGCGCCGACTATACCGATAAATCGGTAATCAGAGAATATGAACGGATAGATTTTTACGGTTTTCTTGTCCATATTGTCCAAAGGCTTATGAATCCGAAGAGTGGAGTAAGGCGCAAAGGTATATTGGTATTCATCCGTTTCCTGAAAGAAGCCGAACGGCTCACATGGTCTATCCCCGGCACGGCCATCGTTTCTGGAGAAACACCGAAAAAAGAACGTGAAAGGGTTCTCGAAGCGTTCAAGGCCGGCGAAATACCTGTCGTGGCCAATGTGGGCGTATTGACCACCGGATTTGACTATCCAGAACTTGATACTATTGTAATGGGAAGACCTACGATGTCTTTAGCCCTATGGTATCAAATAGTCGGTCGTGCCATCCGTCCCCACCCAAATAAAGAAGCAGGATGGGTTGTTGACCTCTGCGGAAATATTAAGCGTTTCGGCGAAGTCAAGGATTTACGCTTGGTAGATGGTGGTAATGGTAAATGGGCTGTGTATTCCAATAACAGACAATTAACCAATGTAAGATTCTAATATGTTATTAAATATGAACAAACATGGCACGAATACGCACTATCAAACCTAAATTTTGGGATGATACAAAAATAGGTCGTATAAGCAGGGATGCAAGGCTTCTGTACATAGGGTTATGGAGTTTTTCTGATGATATAGGCGTGGTGATAGGTGATACCATCTGGCTGAAATCAAAAATATTTCCGTATGACCAAATCCAAGTGCAACAGTTTGAAAAATGGATGAACGAGCTTGTGACAAATGGATTTATATGTCTGCTTTCTTATAAGGAAGAAAGATTCATATATCTGCCTAATTTCACTCGGCATCAAGTAATCAACAAGCCGAATCACGAGGATTTGAACATACCTAAACTATTGATTGATAGCAATAAAGATGATATTCACGTATTAATCACGGAACAATCACGGAACAATACCGTACCATTCACGGAACAATCAGTGCTTATAATAGGAAGAGGAAAAGGAGAGGAAGATATACCCCCTGAAGTCCCCCAAGGGGACGACGGACATTCTTTACCCCATGAAGAGAGGATTGACTATAACGCCCTTATGGCAACATTCAATAAAATGTTTGAGGGGAAATTGCCTAAAGTGACTTCCATGACCGACAAAAGGAAGAAAGCAGTAAAAGCAAGAGCGTCAGAACACGGAAAAAATGCAATAATGACCGTATTTCAAAACGTACTTCAATCAGCCTTTCTTATGGGGCATAACGATAAGAACTGGTCGTGTGACTTTGATTGGATATTCAGACCGACAAATTTCATCAAAATTTTAGAAGGAAATTACAATGGAAACAGGACTAACCAAAATGAACGAGATAGCCAGCAGCGAAAACTTAATTCGGCTGTTGCTGTCGCAACAAGAGTGCAGGAAGCTGCCGCAAAAAAGCGAGCTGAACTGCAAGCAGAGGGCATTATTGATTAAATACCCTACTCCCGAAATGTTTATGAGGGATTACAATCAGGATTTGCAAGGAAAGTTGTTGTTAGTCGGGGCCACACACGCAGGACTGGCTATAAATCATAATATTCCCTCATTGGGACTGCTTTCTTCCACTTATGGTGACGAAACACCTGTTGAATGGTTGGTTATACAATTCGGAAGTCTTAACGACTTTGCAGAGGTGAAATCAAAAATCAGCAACGGTCAGATTTACGAACTTGCAAATCTGGTACTTTCCGAATACTACTACCTTAACTCCGCTGAAATACTGTTCTTTATCGGTCGGTTTAAAATGGGATATTACGGCACGTTCTACGGAACGATTGACCCGATGAAAATAACCAACGCCTTGATGCAATATGTTCGTGAAAGACGGCAAGACATGGATCGCTATGAAAGGGAACAGTACAGAGTCCAACGGGAAAGGGAGATTCAGGAGCGTGGGAACAATCGTATTTCCTATGTAGAATACTTGGAACTGAAAAAGCGTGCCTCCATGGGCGACAAAGAAGCCCTCAGACAACTCACTCCACCATGAAACTGACTATTTATTGGGTAACGAAAGACGAATCCATACGCGCCCGCATCAGGAAGCGTTTCGGCATCCCTTGTGGTATGACCGTCAACAAGGAAACTCAGGTCGAAATACGGGATGAGGATATGGATTTGTTGAGAGAAACGGAAAAAAGAGGATTCATTCAGATTAGATTCAAAAAACGATGAAAACAAAACACATAAACCATTGGACGCCGGCCGAACTTCATTTCCTGGAAAAGAACTACGGCTTCATGCCCACACACGATATTGCCGTGTATTTGTCCCGGCATTCACTCAGTTCCATCTACCAGAAGGCATCCGCTTACGGCCTGACACAGAAATATCCGGAAGCCAAAGAATACCATTCCCCAAAATTCCGTAACATGACTGTCACGGAACAAGCTTATGAGATGGGGATGTCGTATTCGGCCGTGTGGGCTAACCGCAGGAAAAAGATACGGAAAGCGATATAGTTTTACAGAAAAACAATAGATGTTAAATGTTTACCCACGGAAGTTTGTTCAGTGGTATTGGTGGTTTCGACCTTGCCGCCAAATGGATGGGATGGAAAAAACAAACTTTAAACATATAAATTTATGAAAGAACTTTGGAAGGACATAACTGGATATGAAGGGCTATATCAAGTTTCCAATACTGGAAAAGTACGTTCCATTAATAGGACGATAATTGATAGTAACGGGAATAAGCAAAAATGGAAATCCCACATATTCATTGGTAAAGTCAACAACTCCGGATATTTAACGGTTTGTCTACGAAAGTGCGGAAAAAGAAAAGGGTTTCTTATACATCGCCTTGTTGCGACGGCGTTTATTGAAAACCCTACCAATTTACCGTATGTAAACCATAAGGACGAAGATAAGTTAAACAATAGAGTTTGGAATTTGGAATGGTGTACTCCCAAATATAATGCAAACTATGGGCATTCCAAGGAAAAGATGTCAAAAACACACCTTAATCATCACGCCTTATCGAAAAAAGTTCAAGCCATAGACACAGATGGGAACGTCCTGATGGAGTTCCCCTCGATACATGACGCTGCAAGGCAAACGGGGATAAGAGATTACAATATCTCTCGCTGTTGTAACGAGTTGAAATATTACAAAACAGCAGGAGGTTATATATGGCGTTTTAAAGATTGCACTTTATGAACCACGCATCATTATTTTCAGGTATAGGAGGTTTTGATTTAGCTGCAAGGTGGATGAATTGGAACAATCTTTTTCCATTGCGAGATAAATGAATTTTGTACCAAAATCTTAAATTACCATTTTCCAGATGCAGAGCACTATACAGACATCACAAGAACATATTTTTCCAAATGGAGAGGGAGAATCGATGTACTCTCCGGAGGGTTCCCCTGCCAACCTTTCAGCTTGGCCGGACAAAGAAAGGGAGCGGATGATAACCGTTACCTCTGGCCTCAAATGCTTCGCGTTATACGGGAAATCCGGCCAACTTGGGTCGTTGGTGAGAATGTTGGTGGAATCCTCACGATGGTACAGCCCGGCGCGGAGGTTGAAGTGGGAGGTCAGGCCTCTCTATTCGGAGAGGATTACCGAAAAAGAGTATTGCACCGACAGGAATATGTCATCGAAACCATTTGTAGAGACCTTGAACGTGAAGGATACGCCGTCCAACCGTTACTTATTCCGGCTTGTGCCGTCGGAGCGCCGCACAGAAGGGATAGAATTTGGTTTATTGCCCACCGTACAAACGCAGGGACTGAAACGATGCAATTCACAGGGGAAAACGGAATTTATGCCGTTGGAACTTCTTCCCACGCCGATGGCGACCGACATACATCATGCGGAACGAGTTGCAGAATTGAAAAAGAGAGGCGCGAAAGGGCTGCGATGTCGGGACAAAGGGGAGGCCGGTGCGAACGGTTTAACGGATTGGATGGATTTTCACGGGATGTTACCAACACCAACAGCAAGGGATTACAGGAACGGTTCACGTATGGGCAGTGTAAGGATGAATCGGAAAATAGAGAAAGGGTACACAGTGGAACTAAACGACATGGCCATAAATGGATTACTGCCGACACCAACAGAAAGGGATTACAAGGGGAGCGCATCTATGGAAAGCATTCAGAGACGAAAAAGGAATCATTTAACAAACAATCTTTCGGATGTATACGCACAACGTGGCAAAACTTCCCAACTGAATCCCCGATTTGTAGCGGAGATGATGGGATTTCCGGTAGATTGGACGGTATTACCTTTTCTAAATGGAGGCAAGAATCCGTGAAAGCCTACGGAAATGCCGTTTTACCGCAAGTAGTTTATGAAATTTTTAGAGCTATAAATATTGTTGAAAATGGAAGAATGGAAAACGATTGAAGGCTATAATGGAAGATATGAAGTTAGTAGCTATGGACGTATTAGAAGCGTCAGTATGTTTATAGGCAATCATATATATCACGGAAAGGTTTTATCTCCCACAATAATGACAAATGGATATTTAAAAGTCAATTTAATATTAAGAGGAAAGAAAAAGACTTGTTTAGTACATAGACTTGTTGCAAAAGCGTTTATAGAAAATAGAGAAAATCTACCACAAGTAAACCATAAAGATGAAATAAAAACTAATAATAATGTTGAAAATCTTGAATGGTGTAGTGAGTCATATAATTGTAGATACGGCAAAAGGAATCTTTTAATGATAGAGAAAAAAAGAAAGCCAGTATTACAATTATCAGTTGATGGGGATTTGATAAACAGGTTTGAGGTTTTAAATGATGCTTCTCGAATAACCGGGATAAATGCTGCACATATTTGCGATGTATGTAAAGGGAAAAGGAAATTAGCAGGTGGATATGTATGGAAATATGCACCAGGTATCCTATGAGATATTTAAAGCAATAGAATTATGCCGATAAGTGAAGTATATAACACGGACTGCATGGAATACATGAAATCTATTCCTGACAAGTTCTTTGATTTAGCCATCGTTGATCCTCCTTATGGGATTAATGCCCCGAATATGAATACGGGTACCAACATGAACCGTAAACATGGAGGTTATAATGGTGAAAGCGTTGCGCAGAGATTGAAGAAGGGACGTTTGAATAGGGGTGCCGGAAAGTTAAAAAGCCGGGCATTAAACATGATGTCATGTGATTGGGATTTTTCTCCCCCTTCCAAAGAGTATTTTGACGAATTGTTCAGGGTCAGCCGGAACCAGATAATATGGGGAGGCAATTACTTCAATTTACCACCGAGCCGTGGAATTGTCTGTTGGGATAAGATGCAACCGTGGGAAAACTTCTCCCAAGTTGAATTGGCATGGACATCTTTCGATTGTCCGGCTTCCCTCATCCGTCTATCCAATACCGGTGGAGCTAACAAAGAAACAAAGATTCATCCGACACAGAAGCCAGTTGCATTATATCACTTCTTGCTGAAAAAGTTCGTTCGTTCCGGTAATAGGCTCCTCGACACTCATTTGGGTAGCGGGAGCAGCCGGATAGCCGCTTACAAAATGGGCTTTGATTTTTGGGGAACCGAGATAGACAAAGAATATTTCGATGCGCAGGAAAAACGCTTTCGGGAAGAATGTCTGGGCGAAGTGAGACTGAAAAACGGCGATGTATATGTACAAAAAGAACTGTTTGAATTATGAATTTAGATAAAAAGATAGACTATTCCATTGCCTTGTTGCGCAAGGCTGAATCCATGGCCTTGCGTTTAGACCCCGAAAATGGGTTCTATTTGGCTTTCTCCGGTGGAAAGGATAGTCAAGCCCTTTACCACATCGCGCAAATGGCCGGTGTGAAGTTTAAAGCACACATGAATCTGACCAGCGTGGACCCACCCGAGGTAATTCGTTTCGTCAGGCGGCAATATCCGGACGTGGAGCTTATCAAACCTAAGATGAGTATCTATGAAGCGATGAAAGGAAAATACATACTTCCAACACGGACAATCCGTTGGTGTTGCGCTGAATACAAAGAATATTCAGGAGTTGGGAAGGTTACTTTACTCGGAATTAGAAAACAAGAAAGTTCCCGTAGGAAGAAACGAAACGAATTTGAGACCGGGAAGAATGGGAAAGCGTCGTTCAGCGGAACATTCGACCAATGGGAAGAACACGAAGAAACGATGGTGACTTGTGTAGGAGGAAGGGACAAGATATTAGTTTCACCCATCATCTACTGGACGGAACGTGATGTGTGGCAGTTCTTAAATGATGTAGTAAAAGTACCACATTGCAAACTATATGATGAAGGCTACAAGCGTATTGGCTGTATTCTCTGCCCGATGGCAAGTTACCGCCAAAAGGTGAAAGACATGCAAAGATACCCGCACGCCAAAAGGAATTGGATTAAGGCTATTCAGTGGTTGATTGACAATGGTTATATCAATCATAACTTCTCCGATGCCGAGTTCGGATTCAACTGGTGGATAAGCGGAAAGTCATTTGACAAGTTCTATGCCGATGAAGTGTTACAACAGAAGATTGATTTTGATGTTTAACCTTTCCAATCTTGCAAGGATTGGAAGAAATTAGAATAAGGCTATTGGATTCTGCAATAATTACACATTTACGAGAACAAACAAAATTGATTTGAATATGGAACAAAAACTAAAAGAAGCAATGACCGGATTAATGGTAACTCTCGGCACGGATGCCGAAAGAAAGTTTGCATGGTGTCTTAGAAAAGTAGATGGGAAGGATGTTATTTTTATCCACAAGAGAGAAAATGGGATGTCTGGATTTAACGACAAGGATTACATCACGGCATTCCCGGTGGAAAGGATATTAAGTTGTTTAAAGTTACTGCCATGAAAAAAGAAGATATTGAAAAAGCGGCGGCAATATATACCGCCCAAGCTGAGGACAGCGATTATGCAGAAGTTAGAGATGTAAAACGTGCTTTTGCTGATGGTGCCAACTGGTACATCAACTCCGTGTGGCACGACGCAAGCGAACAACCCAAAGACAGGAACGCCCAATGCCTCGTAGAGGTAAAATCAGGAGGTAGTAGTTTTTTTCTCCTCAGTCAATTTTATCACAGTGGCGGATTCTCATTTATGTACGGAATAAGTGACATACAACCGAAGCGTTGGGCATACATCAAAGACTTAATACCTAATAGGGAGGAGTGAGTTATGACAGAACAAACAGAAAAACAAGTAAGAAATGAAGCGAGATCCATGTGTAAAGCATGGGGAATTTCCGATAAGAATTGTCAAGAAGCCTATATGTTGGGATATGTACAAGGAGCATTTAAATATATAACCCTTACTTGGCATGATATGAAGTCCGAAGAACCACAGGTTCACGGAGAATATGAGAATGACCGTTACCCGCAAATACCCTGTCTTGTACAGGGGCAATTAAGTACGGGCTATGGATATGGCATACGTTATTGGAATTGCACGGAGAAGGTATGGGATGATGAAGAATGTGATGATTACGAGTGTGATAAAAGCGCAATAGAGAAATGGGCTTATTTAGATGATTTGTTACCAAACAAGGAGGACTGAGAAATGAACTTGAACGAACTGAGAGACCGTGCCTACAAGACCGCCTGCGAACACGGTTGGCACGAGGAAAACCTGAGTAACGAACATTACCTTTGTCTGGTCATATCCGAGCTGATGGAAGCAGTGGATTCCGACCGAAAAAGAATGCACGCATTCAGGACACCATTTGAAGATTTTATATGTCGTTTCACAACAGACCCGGAGCATGCTTACAAGGTCGCTTTTGACGAATACATCAAAGATTCCGTGGAGGACGAACTTGCCGATGCTGCCATCCGATTGTTTGACTTGTGTGGACTTCGAGGTATAACTATTGATTTTCAGGAAAATGAAATTTACGAAGCAACGGAAAGTTGTAATGGAGAATCATTCACCGAAAGCATATACGCCATCGCCACAATTCCGATAAGGTTTGAATACGAATACGATTATTCTTTCGACAAACAGATAAACAGCATGCTGTTGGGCATTATAGGACTTGCAAACTATCTTGGCATAGACCTTATGTGGCACATCGAACAGAAAATGAAGTATAACGAACTCCGTCCGTATAAACACGAAAATAAAAAGTATTGAGTATGAAAGCAAGAATAAAATCAAACGGGCATATAGTGAATGTCCACGAAACGGGAGAGCGCGTGATTAGTAAAAACGGTATCGAACGAACATATATAAGCGATGATTGCAGTGGAATTTACTATACCCAGTCGGAACTTGAATTTTTACAAACCAATGACGAAGACACCATCGACTGGAATCAAGTCCGCATACAGGCGGCCATAGCGGCCATGCAAGGAATACTAAGCGATGAAGAAGAAGTTGGTTATGCTTGTTCCGAAGCAACATATAAAGAGAACGAGAAACATACAATACCTGTAGCTGTTGCTCGATTTGCGGCTGCTTGTGCCGACGCTCTGGTGGCAGAACTAAAAAAGAAAGGAGGACAGGAATGAAACGGATAATCAAATTCAGAGGAAAAAGAATCGAAAACGGCGAATGGGTGTATGGCTACCTCTCCGACGAAGATTACATAAACGACATAAATTCTATTGACCTATCCTCAATACAGGTTAATCCAGAAACCGTCGGGCAGTTCACCGGATTGTACGATAAGAACGGCAAAGAGATTTACGAAGATGATATACTCAAATTTTATCACAACAATAAAGAATTTGTTTGCGTTGTCGGATGGAATAATAAGGTTGGCGCATGGTGCATACGATTCAAATATGAAGCGATTTTGGGTATAAGACCTTTGGGCGAATGGCTGTGTGATTATTTAATGGAAAAAAATGGTAATATCCACGACAACCCCGAACTATTGGAAGGAGGAAGCGATGAAGAATAAAATCATAGCAGGAACCATAGCTGTTTTGTTCCTACCCGCATCCGTTGCTTTTTTGGGGCTTCTTAATGAGTATCTGCAATTCCGAATCATAATTGGAACATTACTATGGTTCGCCTTAATGTTTTCAATATATAAGTTTGTCAAGCTCATTCTTGACGACCGGGATGCGGACAAACGTAGGAAAGGGAACAGGCCATGAAAAAGAAAATCTACATAAGCCTGCCCATCAGCGGACGGGACATGGAGGACGTGGAATCAGATTGCAAGTCAGCTTCCGCACAGATAGGAAAACATGGCTTCAAGGCGGTGTCGCCTTTGGAAGTGTCTCCCGACCCGAAAACAAGTTATGCCGAACACATCGGGCGCGACATTACCGCATTGCTCGGATGCGATGCGGTTCTTGTCCTGCCCGGATGGGTGGAATCCAAAGGATGTGCGCTCGAAATGGAAGCGGCACGCATTTACGGCAAGAAGATACTTACGAACTATGGAATGTTGGACTATTATGCAAAGGAGGTGGAAGATGAACAAACCCGATGACAATGCAAGGCTTCTTCAAGCCTATTACGGCTCCTGCAACGCCCTGCTTGAAGCCTTCTGCGAAAAGCACGACTTCGACTATGAGGATGCGAAGCAAAGTTGGGTCGCCGGATGCGTGGGCGAAATAGTGTGTTGTGGCGACTATTACTTCAACATGGACGTGATAGTCACCGACCTCAAAGAGGATGCGCCTGAAGAGGAACTGATAAAGTGGTATGACTATAACACAGAATGTTCCTTCTTCGGAATAAACGGCTGTAACTACCATTCATGGCTCAAAGGGTGCCCGAAATTGTCGGAAAATGAAATTGAAGAAATCAGGCAATACCAAAAGATTGTGGAGGAAGCCAAAAAGCAATTGGACGAATGTATAACCAAATACAAGGAAGGAGGGTTTTAAAATGAACACCCCTGAATTTATATTGCAAGCCCTGTTCTTTGTCGTGAACAGCTTGGGTTTATGCTTCCTCGTATGGTTTGTCTGTCGCATAATTAATCGGATGGGAAAGAGGCTGGACGAGACAATTAAATTCATGCGCTGGGTCAAGTCGAGGCACGACACCACCCATCTTAATATGCTATATCATATTTTGTCTCTCTGTATCCAACAGGAGAAATACGAAGATGCAGACAAGATAAAAAAGATGATTGACGAAGAACTGAAAGACTTAAATAAAAGAAAATAACTATGACACAAGAAGAATTAAAAAAACTCAAAAGGCCAATACCAATGTCATTTCCGTTCGCTATTAAAGACGAAGTGAGGCAAGATGAATATGGGGTATATTCAACTGGCCAATTCAACTACAAAGGGAAAAATGTCTTAATAAACAATGAAGATGGATTGTGGCACTTGTCCGTGTCCGCCAACCATACGCTTGGATATTATGAGTTGAAAGAAATACGTTACAAGTTCATGCCTAACGACATGCAGGTAGCGCAAATGTTTCCACCACGTGAAGAGTTTGTAAATCTTCATCAGAACTGCTTCCATCTATGGGAGCTAAAATTAGAATAGTCTATGATACCCTACAAAACCAGCCGGGACTACTCCCGGCTTAAACAACTCCTTGATGAAGGATACGAAATCGTATGCTTCTCTTTGGAAAGCAAAGAATGTGCGCTCGCGAAAAAGCAAACATTCTGTGAAGGTCAGAACTTCGACTACAACTTTGGGTGTTTCTACATCTTCGACCATGATTTAGAGGAAGCTACATTCGAGCAACTTTGTGAACTCTACGATGTCGAATTTATTGAACCGGACAAATAAAGGAATATATGAAACTTGAAAGAAATGAATACCTCTGGTACAAAGCCAGTCTTGCAGCCCTTGGTAACGAATATCTTACCAAAAATTGGGAAGTGAAACTCTATGCCACCTCACTCTACAATGCAATGCTGTGGGGACGGGAGACAAATGGAAAATAAAAAGGGAGCCAGCCCGCACGACCAAGCAGCCCCCAACGATTATTTAGGTACAAATATACGGATTTCTAATTAAATAATCGTGTCATGGAACTGGATTTTGATAAAATCAAACGCATTAGGAAAATCAGAAGCGTAAAATCGGATTTGTCCAAAGAAGAAAACATCTTAATAAAACCGATACTATCAGACAAGAAGCTTATCCCCCTAATTTATAAAACGTTCACCAATATCATTTGCAAAAAGTCCGATGAAGGCATAAGTACAGTAATGCAACGGAAAAAGTTCATCTTCATTATATTATATCTTTACTCTCCATCCTCTTTGGCAGGCGATAAGATGGCTTCTGGGTTGCGTAACGAGTTATCCAAAGTGTTAGGCATTCAGGCTAAAAGCACAATTTCTAATAATTGTGCGAATTTGGTCTTCCTTTATCAGAACTATATGGACTTCCGTAATGATGTGGAGTTCATCTACAATAAGATTCTGTCATGGTTGAAAATTTATGGATTGATAAAATGAACAATAGTATTGGTCCTCACAAATTCCAATACAGTACCGACAGCAACCGGCAATAATCCATATACGGAATATTGTCGGTTCTGTCAATCAGCTCATCAATGTCTTCCTTTCCTCGCATCACGTTCAAGTTTTCTTCGCATCCCCCGGCTCACACCATGACGGGAAGCAATGTCATTCAATATTCTCTTCTCATCCGCAGAAAGCATACTATATACATCCTCTCGGCTCTTGCCGCCGAATACGGCTTTCAATACCTTCATTACTTCCATGTTCTATTGAATATTAAAGTGAGCAAATATATCCAAATCCAGGAGAAAGAATTGTCATTGTATCCGTACTTCATCCGTTTTTCCAAAATCGGAAGCTTTTTCTTCTTCATGACGGTTCATTTTAAAAAGATCCATAGCCTTCTCCATTGTCGCATTCGGATTGTCATATTCCGATAAATCCAATGTTCCAATGATATATTTCTCAATAACCTTTGCCATTTCATCAAAAGTTTCTTTATCTGCGCCACTTTCTACGGCAAGACGGGCTGCTTCAATTCTTATGTTTAATTTATCCATGATTCTTTATTAAATTATTTCTGCAATGTTCACAAAGGAATTCCTTCGCCACCGGAAACATTTTCTGGCCCACATACCCGCTAAGGTACTGCGCCTCCTCCCCAAACGGGTCAATCCCGAACGCCTGTGAGATATGCCGGCACAAATGCCCCTTCTCATGGTCCCATGAGTTCTGGAACTGCTCAGGGGTGGACGTAAGCGAAATCACCATCAACGTCTCTCGCCCGTAAAAGTCAGAATACGTAAGCCCCGTGTCCGGATTACCCTCAGAAAGGCTCCGGGCAGCCCTTTCAAGCTGTTCACCCCGGCATCCTATCCTTTTCAACTCATGAAGAATCTCATACTTCCAGTACGTCGTCACGGCATAGTAAACCCTAACCTTCCAGTCATATTCCGGTATGTAGAAATCCTGCACTATCATAACATATCCGACCACATAATCGGTGTACCGCTTCCGATGCAATCCGCGTAAAACCTCGTGAAAGGCAACCCCTCATATCCGTCCGGATCATCAATATAATCCTTGACGAACAACGCAAGATGTGATTCGTCGGCAATCGAGCTCTTGTAATAATCTGCCTTCGCCATGTTGGCCACGTACACGCAGTCGTATCCGGCATCCTTCTCCAGTTTGATACCGTATTTTTTCAAAAGCTCCTCGACTTCATCCTTCTTCATTGCCTCCAGCTTACGTGTCTTACCTGTAGATGCGGCAGATGAAGAATCATCCGACACCCTCATTTTCGATACGGCCCACTCGCACATCTTTTTTGAGAAATGCCACCCGTACTGTGAAAGATACTCTTTCATTCCCGACGGAAGCCTGTCGTATGTATCCAATCTTTGTCCCATAACCCATTTATGATTTAGTGAAAGAGGGGCATTCCACCCCTCCCATGTTAATAAAACTCCCCGTTGGCACGTCTGCGCCGACGTTCGCCCATCTCATCCATTCGGGGATACTCCGGAAAGTAGCCCGGCATACGGCGTTCCCCCATGTCGGAATAATTTCCTCCACCGTTGTAACCGCCTTCACCACGGAACCCCATTCCTCCGTGCATCTCTCTCATGGCCTTTTCATAACCATGCCGGCAACCTTCCCTGTAAGCCTCCTCCAGTTCACTGCCGCCTCTCATTCCGAAGCCGCGTCCGTAATCGTCACGCCCTTCTTCCAAAATACTCCACATTCCCATAATTATTTCTTGGTTTTAGATGTTTCAGCATTCAGGCCAAACTGTTCCATAAGCTGCCGGTTCAATGCCATAAGGTCGGACATGTTCTTGCTCATGTCGGCCATCTGGCTTTTCAAGCTTGAAATCTCCTGTTCCTGCCTTTGTTTCTCCGCAAATTCAGGGTTGAGCATGGTCAGCATCTCATCGCATGCGGTTATCACATTAAGATGGTAATCCCGGCTGTTGACAATCTCGCTGCTCTTCTGTTTTATCATCGAGATTTCATTGTTCATCGCATCCCGTGAACATGAGACCACGATATTCCCGTTCTGTCCGAAGTCTGCGATGTCACCGCCTGCCGGAAGGTTCTGGAACGTCGTATTCTGCCCGTTGATACTGGCCACCACGTCCACCACCATTTCTATCTGCGGTGACGGGAATGGCTGTGTCATGGGATATTTGGGCTTGGGAGCCGACACGCTCACCACCGAACCGATCTCCACATAATGCTTAGCTTCCTTATGAAGGATGAATAACTGATTGTTTGCCCTTAAATTCTGAAACATGATTGTTGTTTTTTAAATAGGGACACCGCAACCTGCGATGCCCCGGTTAATTACTTGTTCACTCCAGCCGGAGCCGTTCTCACGTTTGCCTGTGCCGCCGTGGCGGTCGTAGGCCTGTATCCTCCATTGACAAGGAACAACTCATTCGTGTACTTGTTATAATGGATTTCATAAATGCCCGTTCCCGCAAGGTTGGCCACCGTCACCGGCTCATTGTTATAAGCCATAAGCGGACGGGTGTCACCGTTTGTCCCTATCAGTATGGGGAGCGTGCCCGTCGTACCGGCCGGTATCGCCTGACGGAGGTTGATGTAGAACCCGCCCACATAGTCCCTGTTACGGAACGCATGGTTGGGAAGCTCCAGCGTCACATTCTCCGTGCCCACCGTGACCGCCACCGTCGGGAGGGTGTTGAAATTCACCCTGCCCAGTGACGGGAACGGAAAGGGAAGTCCTGTAAAAAAGTTAGGCCACATAGCTACCTCCTTTCTTACCGGAATTAACCCCAGTAGTTGTTACCACATCCGCAACCGTAACCGCTACGGCCATAAGCCACGTCTCCGGCATATGCTCCGAAAGCTGCCGCACGGTACAAATCCGTATTCACAGCCTGAATGTTGGGATAAACGACCGGAACGGTATTAGGCATCTTACACTTGATACCATCCACATCCCCCTGCAAAGCCTGCAAGCCTGCCGCCAAAGGCGCAATCTGCTGTCCTACGGCATTCAGGATTGTAGCGTTCTGGTTACGTTGTGAGATTTCAGCCGTCAGAGTAGCCTTCTCTGCGGTCAGTGCCGCAATCTTGTCCTGAAGGGCTTGGTTTTGCATGGCATCAAGCTTGGCAAGGATTGCATTTGTGTTTGCCGTTGCGCCGTCACGCAATGAAAGGGTGTTCTGGTTCGCCGTATTCACCAATGTGTTTGTCTGGTTGCACATAGCCAGTTGGTTCTCATAGCCCATCGTGGTGATGGCATTTTGCGTCTTACAGCAACAGTCTGCAATTTGGGTCAACACAGCTTGGTTTCCGCTCTGGAAAGCGTTGATGATTTGCTGCGTGGACATGCCCACCTG
>ENA-OPSJ01001577-OPSJ01001577.1-human-gut-metagenome-genome-assembly--contig:-NODE-1577-length-16856-cov-2.022380_pt1 | contig 16856 bp, 17 predicted proteins | sample MGYA00241801_ERZ501893 | MGnify/ENA primary metagenome ERZ501893 (study PRJEB25962, sample SAMEA2042219) | human gut metagenome | biome: human gut; feature: human-associated habitat; material: faeces...
TTTGCCACTCCATGAAAGGTTGAAGGGGTGGCGAAAGTTAGTATGACATCTAATGCCACTTCCCGACAGTGTTCGGGTGAACATTGAAGTGTTTGGCGATGTCAACGTTGGTCCAACCTTCGTGGTGCAGGCGAATCGCCTGTTCACAAACATAGGCCTGAGCCTCTGGCTTGGCATAGTAATGAATGCAAAATTAAAAAAAAAGCCAGAAAAGATTCCGGGACTTGATCTAGATCAACCTATTTTGTGAGACTGTTAATATTTCTGATCCGCGCTGGCCGGAGATTTCTTTCCGGCCATTTCCTCCACCCGGATCGGAACAAGCGCATCGCGAAGAACAATTTCGAGACGGTTATAAGGAATCTCGATATTTTCTTCCTGAAAGCGCCGGTAAACCGCAAGCCCGATTTCCGTCTTAATGGAGGACGATCCGTTTACCGGATCCGCAAGCCAGAAGCCGAGCTTCAGATTAATTCCGGAATCGGCGTAGCTGTCGACATAAGCCCAGCCTTTTCTGCCCTTCACAATGCGGGGGCGCTCCTTCGAGGCTTCCTCGAGCATGATCTGCAGCGCTCTTTCGACATTGGCGCCGTAGGCGACGGAAATGTCGACGTACTGGATGACGGCGCCGTCCGTATAGGAGAGGTTCTGCACCGCGGTCGTCACGAACGTTTCGTTCGGGACGATGTTTTCAATGCCGTCGGCGCTCCTCACCACGGTGAAGCGCGTATTGATTTCCGTCACCTTGCCGCGGAAGGCGCCCACCTGCACGAGGTCGCCGATCTTGATCGACTTGTCAAGAAGAATGATGAACCCGGAGATGTAGTTGGAGGCAATTTTCTGGAGACCGAAGCCCAGGCCCACGCCGAGAGCGCCGCCGAAGACCGAGAGGATCGTGAGGTCGATGCCGACGGTGCCGAGACCGATGATGACCGCGAGCACCATGAGGAGCACGCTGAAGACGCGGGTGAGAACCACCTTCTGGTTGGCCGACAGGCTCTCCGCGCCGTCAATGAACTGCGCGACGATGGAGGAGAGCCAGTTGGCGACGCCGAGCGTGAGGAGCACCGAGAAGGCCGCGATCAGGAGCTTCCAGAGCGTCATGTCGCCCTTACCGATCGGGATCTTGGTCGCGTCGAGAATATTGACGAGCTCGCCCAGAACGCCGAAGAACTGCAGCACCGCAAGGCACCAGAAAATCGTCGAAACGGACTTTCTCAGGCTCGGCGTGATGATGTGCTTTCCGATCGTTGCCTGCAGGAAGCAGGTCACGATCGAAAGGAACGAGTACGCATAGAAGAGGTTGTAGAAGATCCGGCAGACGACGAGCGAATTGGGCGGATAGTCCGCAACGGCCACCATGATGTAGGCCGAGAGCGCGATCACCGAGCCCGCGATAAAGCCGAAGGCAACGTTTTCGAGGAGCCCGATGCCGAGGTGCTTCAGATTGACGACGATCCCCTTTTGCTCCGGACCCGGACGCCAGCGTTCAGCGAGAATGCGGAAGCGCTTCGAGAGGATATTGCCGAGAACGAACGCGAGAACGACGACGCAGATCTGGGCGAAGACGTTTTCCCAGGTGAGGTTGGCAAAAAGACGGTCAAAAAAATCCACGAACCAGTGCGAGGTATCGGCAATGGCGTCGGCGGCGGAAGCAACCCCTGAAGTCCCGAAGTCTTCGGCTTCAAGCGGTTGATTCGCGAGCGCATTAGCAGTCTGAGTGGGTTCCGGCATAGTTGAATAAGGATGGAATGAAAAGTCGGACGCACCTTCCATAAATATAGGTGCGGGCATTGCCCGGAAGCGTTTCTAGAACCCCGGGGGAAGCTTCTCAAAAAAAGAAAAAAACGGCCGCGCAGATTGTATTGGGATTTGGCGCCCTGCGAGCGTTTTTAGGCCGCCCGGGAATTTCCGGCAAAGGAATTGCGGACAAGCGCCGGGAGCCCGCTCCTCAAAACGGGCTCCGTGAAGGTTTGCTACCCGGCGGAACGGGATGATATTTCGTTCAGAGCGCGAGCATCAGCGCCGTCACCGACACGGAGACGACGATGCCCGTCAGCACCAGACCTGCCGGAATGGGGTTGATGTAGGCTTCCATGGACGTAATGCCGTCCACCACAATCGGCGCTTTCCGCCCCGCAATGTAGCCCTTGACAGCCAGAAAGAGGTAAATGGCGCTGTCCATCATCGAGAAACCGATAATTTTCTTAATCATGTTCTTGTGCAGCAGCAGCGTTGTGAAGCCGATGCCGAAGAGAATCATGGCGGCCATTTCTTCGTAGTTTGTAAAATTCATGGCTTACATGTCCCCCTTTCTGAAAAGCGTATAGAAGGCGTACATCGTGCAGCAGACGACCAGTCCGACGGCGATGTTCAGGTACGGAATCAGCCCTGCGGAGAAAATCATGCCGGGCGTACCCGTTGTGATAATGGAAGGCAGATGGTTCGCGCCGGTGAAGAAGCTGTATGCCTTGCTCAGCGCATAGAACGACAGCGCGACGCAGGACACAATCTTGAACGTCGTGAAAGTGAAGAAACGCTCCGTGCGCTTGAAGCCGAACGCGTTCAGGTACAGAATCAGCCCTGCGCCCATAATCGCGCCGCCGGAGAAGCCGCCGCCGGGGGAAATATGTCCGTTCAAAATGACGTACACGCCGAACATGAGAATCAGCGGCACAAGAAAATTCGCCGCGTGCTGCAGGATGGCGTCGTTCTTCGGCTCATACATGCGGTCGTCGGCTTCGGCTTCCAGCTGTTCGGTGGAGGGCTTGCCGTCCTTGCTGCCGGATACGCGCAGCAGAATCAGCACCGAGCAGGCGGCAATGAACAGCACGTTCGATTCGCCCAAGGTGTCAAATGCGCGGTAGTCCAGAATCATGCCCGCAACGATGTTGACCGCGCCGGTTTCCTCCATGCCCTTCTCGATATAGCGCTGGCTGACTTCGTTGTTGACCGGGTTGTCGGGATTGCCGAACGGCGGCAGGTAGCTGGCCGTCTGCAGCAGCACCCAGATGATGGAGAAGCACACAACCACCGCCAGCAGACGGTACAGCCACGTCAGCAGATTCTTGCCGCGCGTGTGCGCCCATTGATGGTAGCGCTCGTACAGCGTCTCGTCCTTGTCCAAACTCTCCTGACGGTGCTGCTCGAATTTCGTTTCGCGGGTGAGGGCGTCCTGCGAGTCGGGCAGCAGGTGTTCTTCACTGCTTTCGTCCAGCTCGTGCGCCATGGCATCATCGAGCAGACCCGAACCGCCGTCCAGCCACTTCAGCAGCCGCGGAAACCAGCTTTTTTCATAATTATTCCTGATCTTCGCCATGCCGCGTCACCCCCTCCTGAACGTTGTTTGTGGTCTTGTCCGTGCCCTTTTGGATGTCGATGGCGTGGATTTTCTTCAGCGTCACGAACAGAAGCAGGCTTGTGATGCCCGCGCCGACAGCCGCTTCGGTAATCGCAAGGTCGGGCGATTCCAGCAGAATCCAGATAACGCTCATCGCCAGCGACTGCCCCATGAAGATGACCAGCGCCGTCAGCAGGTTCTTCGTCAGCGAGACGGAGACAGCGCAGCTGATGATGAATACCAGCAGCAGAATGTGCAGCACCTGCATGGTCAGTCGCCCTCCTTTTCGTGCTGAACCGCCGTTTCGTCCATGACGGTCATGTCCTTTTCCAACTCATCGTTGATGGTCACTTCCAGCCGCCCAATCAGGTGCGACGCGACGGGGCTGGTAATCCACAAAAACAGAATCACGACGACCATTTTTGCCGTCGCCACGGTAAAGCCGGTCGCGACGGACAGACCGGAGAGCATCAGAAAAATGCTGACCGTGTCCATCAGCGAAGCGGCGTGAATGCGCGTGAGGGCATAGCGGAAGCGGTACAGCCCCAAGACGCTGGAAATCATGCAGAATACACCGGCAAGCGTCAGCAGGGCGGCAATCACAAAACGGAAAATCTGCCAGAAGTCATTCATGCGCTTCACCCTCTTTCGCCTGATTTTCTGCCGCTTCCCGGCGGCGGCGCTTTTCGCGGTAGACGCCCATGTAAATCTTCGTCAGCAGCACAACCGCGAGGAAGGACAGCATCGTGTAAATCATCGCGATGTCCACCAGATACCCCTCGTTCATCAGGAATGCCAGCACGCAGATGGTGATAACAATCAGCGTACCCATCATGTTGATGGAAATGACGCGGTCGGCAATGCGCGGCCCGCGGATGGCGCGAATCAGGCAGAACAGCAGCAGTACGCCGATGACAATCAGCGTCCCATTGTAGAGAAATGCGTAGGCATCCGTCATGCTTTTTTCGCTCCCTTCTTGGATTTCTTGGCTTTTGGCGTTCCTTCCACCGCCATCACGCGGCGCTCCATCTCAAACCCCTCTTTGCCCACGTCAAAGGACGTGTCAAGGCAGTGGATGAGGAACAAATCGTCGTGCATGTCCACGGTAATCGTACCGGGCGTCATGGTGATGGAGTTCGCCAGCACCACTTTGCCGGGCAGTGTCCGCACATGGGTGTGGAATGAGGTGATTTCCGGCTCAACAACGAGCTTCGGCGACCAGACGAGTTTGATCGTCGCCCACGCCGAGAGGAAAACCTCCTTCACCAGATACAGAAAGTACCCGATGATGCGCGGCAGACGGCGCACAATCGCCCATTCCTTCTTTGGCGAGTAACCCATGAACTTGACGATGAACGCGTACAGCGCCGCCGAGACAACCAGCCCAATCAGCGCAATTTCGAGCGTCCAGCTGCCGTTGAGCAGCACCCAGAAACCAAAAAGCAGAAAAAACATCCCGTAACCTCCTTGTACCGCACGCGGGAGACGCGGTAAAAAATCAGTCCGCCGTCTATTCTATATCTTCCTATTAAATATGTCAACAGGGAAAACGATAAAATTCGCGGGAAAAATCAACACGCTGACTTTTTATGCTGGACGGTGTTTTTTTTCTGTCAGGCAGACCGACTTCGGAATGGAAAGCCCGCGCGGGCGTACTTGTCATATGATGGCGGATGTGCTATAATGTCGACATTCGGCACAAACGCCGGAGGAAGAAAGGAAGAAACACGATGAAAAAACTGACAGCATTGCTGGTGCTGATGCTGACGATGGTGCTGTCCATTCTGCCGGCGCAGGCGGAGGTGGAGCGCTCGAAGCTGCTGGATGCTGCCTTTTCCATGCTGGAAGAGGGGAACGACTTTGTGCGCCGCTACAATGAAATGACCGGCGCTGAGGTGACAGCGACGTTTGTGGATGGCTGCCCGTATTTCTTCGGCGGCAAGGCGGATGACGAAACGACATTGACGCGCCTGTTCTCCCGCGCGCCGCTGTACAGCAAGCGCGAAATCTGGGAGCAGACGCGCTTCTATGACAAGGGTTCGTACTATCTCTATGGGCTGGACTGTTCCGGCTTCACGCAGTGGGTGTACGCCGAGGCGGGGCTGCCGAAGCATGACAGCCTGTCCAACATGATTCTGCAGTATGGCAAGTACGGCAAGAACCATGTGTACAGCCACCGCAAGGGCAAGGGAATGCCGTCGTATGACAAGCTGGCGGAGAACCTGCAAGTGGGCGATCTGCTGGTGGCGAAGAAGCGCGCGCGCCATATCATGATGTTCATCGGCACGCTGCGCGATTTTGGCTACACAGAGGAGGAACTGCCGGAGCTTGCGCCGTATCTGGATTACGCGCTGGTGATTCATTGCGGGCCGAATTTCGCTTATACAGACCGCATTCAGGCGTTCCTTGATGCCCATCAGGATGATTCCTACTACAAGGGGGTCAAGACGACCGACGGCGGCGTGGCGATTTCCATCATCGGCGTGCCGTTCGCGGATGCGCCCAATCGCGGCTCATACGGGGTCAACGACTTTGCGTGGTTCGATATGCCCGACGGTTACAAGCTGACGATTTGGGATCTGCCGAACGCGACATCCTTCTGCTGGTTCCGCATGAATCCCTGAAAATGCCACTGCTGGTTGCAAGAATACGCAAAAAGAACATTTCTCGCTTGCAATTCCGCCGCCTTTGCGATAGAATAAACTGATATCCTTTTCACAAGAGGGAGGAAGGCACAATATGTTTCCCATTGTCAAAAAGCGTGTGCTGAATGAAACGGTCACGCTCATGGAAATCGAAGCGCCGCTGGTGGCGCGCAAGGCGCTGCCGGGCCAGTTCATCATCTTCCGCATTGATGAGGAAGGCGAACGCATCCCGCTGAACAAGCTCTGGAACCGCCGCCAATCTACCAAGTTCAACGGCACCAGCTACATCACCCAGCGAGCGGCGGAAGCCATCTACACACCGGAGGGACAGCGGCAGATAAAGGAAACGATAGATTATTATATGGACAATGCCCGGACCATGAAGCAGGGCCTTGAAGCGGCCGAGCTGAAAGTCTACGGCGGTGTGAACGCTCCTTACATCTGGCTGAAAACACCCGACGGAACAAGTTCCTGGCGGTTCTTCGAACAGATGCTGTACGAAGCCAATGTAGTGGGCACACCGGGTGTAGGTTTCGGCCCCAGCGGTGAAGGATATATCCGGCTGACGGCCTTCGGCAAGCACGAAGACTGCGTGGAAGCCATGAAGCGCATCCGGAAGTGGCTGAAATAAAAAAACAATTGAATTAGCGAGGTACTTGCTATAATCGAGTCGGACTGATCATCCGGAATTTTTCTAAACTTAAAGGTAAAAAGGTATGAAAACAAGAAGTGTAAAATGGGGAATAATGGCAATGGCGCTGTTATCAATGGCAATGCCTTTCACGGCAAAGGCTCAGGATAAAGTGGAAGCGTCGGCAGGCGTCGACCTCGTAAGCGGTTACGTGTGGCGTGGCCAGGATTTGGGAGGGGTAAGCCTCCAGCCGAGCGCATCCATCGCCTACAAAGGTTTCTCTCTGGGAGCTTGGGGCTCCGTAGGCATCGAGAGTTCGGACACGAAAGAGTTCGACCTCATACTGGGATATTCAACCGGAGGCTTCAGCGTATCGGTGACGGACTACTGGTACAATGTGACCGGAGATGGGGTGACAGCCAAATACTTCCAGTACGGTGCACACAATGTTGCCAACTCACATCTGTTCGAAGCGCAAATCGGCTATGATTTCGGCCCCGTAGCCATAAACTGGTACACCAACTTTGCAGGCGACGACGGTGTTGACAAAGACGGTGACCGTGCTTATTCATCCTACATCTCCGTGGCAGCCCCCTTCACACTGGGCGGTCTGGACTGGACGGCCGAGATAGGCGCTACCCCTTGGGCCACGGACTTCTATGGAGCCAACGGATTTGCCGTATGCGACGTCAGCCTGGGAGTATCAAAAGACATCAAAATCACCGATTCCTTCTCCCTCCCGTTGTTTGCCAAAGCAACCTGGAATCCAAGGTCTGAAGGTGCCTATTTCGTAGTCGGACTAAGTTTCTAAGATGAAAAACCTATGATTTACACACACCGAAAGGCAAATAGTAAATCGTAAATTGTCTAATCGTAAATTATTTAAGGTATGAAAAAGATTGAAGCTATTATCCGAAAGACCAAGTTCGAGGACGTGAAGGACGCGCTGCTCGAAGCGGACATCGAATGGTTCTCCTATTATGATGTACGGGGCATCGGGAAATCCAGACAAGCCCGTATCTACCGTGGTGTCATGTACGACACCAGTTCCATCGAGCGCATCCTTATCTCCATCGTGGTGCGCGACAAGAATGCGGAAAAGACCGTACAAGCCATCATCAAATCTGCACAAACCGGTGAAATCGGCGACGGACGTATCTTCGTCATCCCCATTGAGGATGCCATACGCATACGTACTGCAGAGAGAGGCGACATCGCACTCTACAATGCCGAACAAGAAAGATAACGGGCAGCTACAAACCACAACCAAGAAAATACAATACAACTAAAAGCAACAAGAAATTATGGACAAACATAGTAAATGCAGTCTCTACAGACTGCGTATGGCCCTTGCCATATCCATAGCATTCTGCTTCACTACAGATATATTTGCACAAGCCACCTCAACCACAGACAGTACAGCCATTGCCACTCCCGATACGGTAGGTGAACTGACCAACGGACTGAACACTGTATGGATGCTGCTTGCAGCCATGCTGGTATTCTTCATGCAACCGGGCTTTGCACTGGTCGAAGCCGGTTTCACCAGAGTAAAAAATACGGCCAATATCCTGATGAAGAACTTCGTTGACTTCATGTTTGGCAGCCTGCTCTACTGGTTCATCGGTTTCGGACTGATGTTCGGTGCAGGCGGATTCATAGGAATGCCCCATTTCTTCGACCTCTCGTTCTACGACGGAGGCGGGCTTCCCACGGAAGGTTTCCTGGTATTCCAGACTGTATTCTGCGCAACGGCTGCCACCATCGTGTCCGGCGCTATGGCAGAACGTACCAAATTCTCCATGTACCTGGTTTACACCATCTTCATCAGTGTGCTGATTTATCCCGTTTCCGGTCACTGGACTTGGGGCGGCGGCTGGCTGATGAACGGTGAGGCAGGTTCCTTCATGATGGAAACATTCGGAACAACTTTCCATGACTTCGCAGGTTCCACCATCGTCCACTCCGTAGGCGGCTGGATTGCCCTGGTAGGTGCGGCCATCCTCGGCCCGCGCATCGGAAAATACGGCAAAGACGGCAAGTCAAGAGCCATTCCGGGACATAACCTCACGATTGCGGCACTGGGTGTATTCATCCTTTGGTTCGGATGGTTCGGCTTCAACCCCGGTTCACAGTTGGCAGCAGCCACTACGGACGATGCAAGGGCCATCTCGCATGTATTCCTCACCACCAATCTGGCAGCCTGCGCAGGCGGTTTCTTTGCATTGGCGGTAAGCTGGATGAAATATGGCAAACCCTCCTTGTCTCTGACACTGAATGGCATTCTGGCCGGATTGGTAGGCATCACGGCCGGTTGTGACATGGTTTCTCCCTTCGGGTCGGTAATCATCGGCACCATCTGCGGCATCCTGATGATTTATTCGGTGGAATTCATCGACCGGACACTGAAAATTGACGACCCCGTAGGGGCCAGTTCCGTACACGGCGTCTGCGGTTTCACGGGAACCATCCTCACCGGACTGTTTTCCACCAGTGAGGGACTGTTTTACGGTGCAGGCTGGAGCTTTCTCGGAGCGCAGGTATTCGGTGCACTCGTAGTAGGCGCATGGGCAGCAGGCATGGGATTCATCATCTTCAAAGGACTCGACAAAATCCACGGCCTCCGCGTTTCCAAACGTGTGGAGGAAGAAGGACTCGACATTTACGAACACGGCGAGTCTGCCTACGGTGCATAATGATTTCATATTTTATTAAACCAACAATTACAACTCTAAGGTATTATGTCAAAATTGAGATTCAGAGTAGTAGAAACGGCGTTCAAGAAGAAACCCGTTGCAGTGGCAGTCCCGGCGGAACGTCCGTCAGAGTATTTTGCCAAGTATGTATTCAACAAGGAGAAGATGTTCCGCTATCTGCCGAGCAAGGTGTATGCCAAACTGACGGATGTGATTGACAACGGAGCTCCGCTGGACCGCAGCATAGCCGACGAGGTTGCCGCAGGTATGAAGAAATGGGCGGTTGAAATGGGGGCGACCCACTATACGCACTGGTTTCATCCGCTGACCGAAGGTACTGCCGAAAAGCACGATGCTTTTGTGGAACACGACGGCAAAGGCGGCGTGATGGAGGAATTCACCGGCAAACTGCTCGTGCAGCAGGAACCGGACGCTTCCAGTTTCCCGAACGGCGGTATCCGCAATACGTTCGAGGCACGTGGCTACTCGGCATGGGACCCCTCCTCCCCGGCATTCATCGTAGACGACACGCTCTGCATCCCGACTATTTTCATCGCCTATACCGGTGAGTCTCTGGACTACAAGGCACCGTTGCTGAAAGCCCTGCGTGCCGTAGACAAGGCTGCCGTCGACGTATGCCACTATTTCAATCCGGAAGTAAAGAAAGTGGTTGCCTATCTGGGCTGGGAGCAGGAATATTTTCTGGTTGACGAAGGGTTGTACGCCGCACGCCCCGACCTGCTGATGACCGGACGCACGCTGATGGGCCATGACAGCGCCAAGAACCAGCAGTTGGAAGACCACTACTTCGGGGCTATCCCCAGCCGTGTGGCCGCTTTCATGAAGGAACTGGAAATCGAAGCGCTGAAACTCGGCATCCCCGTCAAGACCCGTCACAACGAAGTGGCTCCCAACCAGTTCGAGCTGGCTCCCGTCTTCGAGGAATGCAACCTGGCGGTAGACCACAACATGCTCATCATGGCCTTGATGCGTAAAGTGGCACGTAACCACGGTTTCCGCGTACTGCTGCACGAAAAGCCCTTCAAGGGTGTCAACGGTAGCGGCAAGCATAATAACTGGTCGCTGGGTACGGACACCGGTATCCTGCTCCACGCACCCGGCAAACTGCCCGAAGAGAACCTGCGTTTCATCACCTTCGTAGTGAATACGCTGATGGCCGTATACCGTCACAACGGATTGCTGAAAGCCTCCATCTCCAGTGCGACGAACGCCCACCGGCTGGGTGCCAACGAAGCGCCTCCGGCCATCATCTCTTCCTTCCTGGGCAAGCAGTTGAGCCAGGTGCTGGAACACATCGAAGAGAGCACCAAGGACGACCTCGTCAGCCTCAGCGGCAAGCAAGGCATGAAGCTGGACATCCCGCAGATTCCGGAACTGATGATAGACAATACCGACCGCAACCGCACCAGCCCGTTCGCCTTCACCGGCAACCGCTTCGAGTTCCGCGCCGTGGGTTCCGAGGCCAACTGCGCCAGTGCCATGATTGCGCTGAACTCCGCCCTTGCCGAGCAGTTGGTGGAATTCAAGAAAGATGTGGACGAACTGATTGAAAAGGGTGAGCCGAAAATCTCCGCCATCCTCGAAGTCATCCGCCGGTACATCAAAGTCTGCAAACCCATCCACTTTGACGGCAACGGTTACAGCGATGAATGGAAAGCCGAAGCAGCCCGCCGCGGTCTGGACTGCGAGACAAGTGTTCCCGTCATTTTCGACAACTACCTGAAACCGGAGAGCATCCGGATGTTCGAGTCCATCGGTGTCATGACGAAGAAGGAACTGGAAGCCCGCAACGAGGTGAAATGGGAAATGTACACCAAGAAAATACAGATTGAAGCCCGCGTGCTCGGAGATTTGGCCATGAACCACATTATCCCCGTAGCTACACAGTATCAGTCGGATTTGATTGACAACGTCTACAAGATGAAAGACCTGTTCCCCGCAGAGAAGGCTGCAAAACTGTCTGCCAAGAATCTGGAACTCATCGAAGAGATTGCCGACCGTACCGCCTTCATCAAGGAGCATGTGGATGCCATGATCGAGGCGCGCAAAGTGGCCAACAAAATTGAGAGTGAACGTGAAAAAGCCATCGCCTACCACGACAACATCGTACCGATGATGGAGGAAATCCGTTACCACATCGACAAGCTGGAACTCATCGTCGACAATCAGATGTGGACGTTGCCCAAATATCGCGAGTTACTGTTTATAAGATGAAAAATGGAGGATGAAGGATGAATCCTTAATCCCTATCTCATTCTTTTGTTGGTTGTTTTAAGTTTGCAGGGGGGAGAGGTGCCGCGAGGCAGTTCTCTCTCTTTTTTTCGTCCATGCCAACTGTTGGCGGTAAGCGAGAAATAACCTATCTTTGCCCGTCAGATAAAACAATCCTGTCATCATGAAGAATTTACGTAACTGCTATGCAGCGTTCCTGCTGTTTGCCTTGCTGTTCGTTTCGGCTGCTGCCCCGGCACAAACCGATCTGCAGCAAAAACTGGGTCGGATTTCCGCCATTACGGAAACCCGTCCGTTGGAGTCCACCCGGTTCTCCGAGAAGTATGTAACCTATTTCACCCAGCCGTTGGACCACTGTCGTCCCGAAAAGGGCAGTTTCCGCCAACGTGTGATTGTCTCCCACGTCGGCTTCGACCGTCCCACGGTGATTGTAACCGAAGGCTATGGAGCCGCCTATGCCCTCAATCCCAAGTATCGCGAGGAACTTTCCGAGCTGCTCGATGCCAACATGATTTTTGTGGAATACCGTTATTTCCTGGAATCCACCCCTGAGCCCAAAGACTGGCAATACCTCACCGCCGAGAATTCTGCCGACGACCTGCACGCCGTCCGCAACGCCTTTAAAAGCATCTATCCCGGCAAATGGATTGCGACCGGCATCAGCAAGGGCGGACAGACTACCCTGCTCTACCGCACGTTCTATCCGGACGACGTGGATATTTCCGTGCCTTATGTAGCTCCGCTCTGCTACGGGGTGGAAGACGGACGCCACGAGCCTTTCCTCAGGAAAGTGTCTACTCCGGAGGACCGCAAACGGATTGAGGACTTCCAGTTGGAAGTGTTGAAACGGAAAGCCGCACTGCTCCCCCGCTTTGAGAAATATTGCAATGAAAAAGGACTCAAGTTCCGTGCGCCCGTTGAAGAGATATACGACTATTGCGTGCTGGAGTATTCTTTTGCCCTTTGGCAGTGGGGAACTCCCGTCAGCAGCATCCCTGCCACCACGGCCTCGGACGATGAGATATTTGCCCATCTGCTCGACATCAGTAATCCCGACTACTTCATTGCCGACAGTCCCACAGCCTCATTCTTCGTGCAGGCCGCCCACGAACTGGGCTATTACGGCTACGATACGAAGCCTTTCAAGAAGTATCTTTCCATCCAATCGAGCAAGGATTACCTGCACCGCCTCATGCTCCCCGAAGAGCTGAAAGACATGCCCTTCGACAAGACCCTAAGCAAGAAAATCACGAAGTTCCTGAAAGAGAATGACCCGAAAATGATATTCATCTACGGACAGAACGACCCGTGGACAGCTGCCGGAGTGACCTGGCTGAAAGGTAAAAAGAACATCCATGTATTCGTCGAGCCCGGCGGAAGCCATCGGGCACGCATCGGCACACTGCCCGAAGAGGAAAAGAAGCAAGTGATGGAGCTGATAAATGAATGGTTGAAACAATAAAAACGGATGGTCCGTGTGGCATGAACAGACCATCCGTTTACTCCTGACAGACCATCTGTTCAACCTCAACAGATGGTCTGTTTTTTTATTCTATAATTTGTGCATCCTCAATATCGTCCACTGCCTTTACTGAAGCATCCGGTGTCTTCGGGCGGCGACGCGTAAACTTGAACCAGTTCAGCAGTTCCGAAGCCGCATAGACCAGACTGCTGATACCGATAATGATAAATGCCGTGGAGCGTACTCCCGTAGGATTGAACAGCGCAACCAAGCCGGCAAGCAGAATCAATACCGGAACCACATAAAAACCTCCCGGTACCGGCATCCAGCGACGGGCAGCGGAAAGCGAGGCAATCTGTTGCACTCCTCCCATCACCAGGATAAATCCCAATACAAATGTCAGCAAATCGGCAAAGAAACCGGGCATGATAATCAGCCACAAGCCAAACAGCAGGCTGCCCACTCCCTCGATAGGGAAACGGCTGCGCATCTCCGTGCTCTGTGCAAAGTAGCCTATGATGCTGATAAGCGAAGGCACCAGGAAAATGACACCTATCGTAATCACAAAGTAATCACCCGCCTGGTCGGGAAACATCACCAGCACCAAACCGATAACCAGCGCACATATAGCACGCAAAAATGAATAACTTAATCCTTTCATGAGTCTATGTTTTTTTGCGAAGATACATCTTTATCCGAATAACTCCACACGAAAATCCCGAAAAATCAGTTTACATTCAGCCAGGCATTCATATCTTCGGCCACAAAGAGCCAGTATAATAACAACAGTACAGCAATAACCACGCCTATGGCAACTAAATGTTTTCTATTCATAGTTTGTTCCTTTCTTTTTTTGAATGAATATTCGTTTTTACTACACTTATAAGAACAATATTTCAAGAAAAATGTTCTTATCCAGAAAAAAAGTCATATTTATTTTGGCAGTTAAAACAAAGTGCTTATATTTGTCGCGAAAACGAAGACAGGCTGCACCTCAGCATAAAAAATGAACAAGTTCATTTTATTATACATTCGGTTTGCACTGTCTTTGCCCCCGATAAAACAAAAAAAGTCAATGAAAACAATGTTAGTAAATACATATTGGTGGTGGCACCCGTTACAACTCCGACAGTCGTAAGGGAGCAGTGCTCGTATGTATATACCTCATTAAAGATATAACAGATTTGAAAGAGCCCTGTCGCAACTTGCGGCAGGGCTTTTTTATTTGCCCGTTTCTAAACATCGAAAAAAATAACATATAAAAATAGATAGGATTATGAAAAGTTTTTTAGTTGACCAGGATGGCTATTACGGAGAGTTCGGCGGTGCTTATGTACCGGAAATTCTCCACAAATGTGTAGAGGAACTGAAGAATAAGTACCTCGAAGTACTTGAGAGTGAGGAATTCAAGAAAGAATTTGATAAGATTAATAAAGATGACAATATAGACGGAATTCTTCTTTTAAGACCGCTTCCTAAGCATATCAATGAAAAAGCAATAGAAGAAAGAATCAACCCGGTAAAAGACCTTGACGGAATTTCTCCGGTTAATCTTGCAAAAGTATACGCAGGCGATGTAAATGGTTTTGCACCGTGTACGGCGGAAGCTGTAATTGAAATGCTTGATTATGCCGGGATTGACCTGACAGGAAAGAGAGTTACGGTAGTCGGCAGAAGCCTTGTAATCGGAAAACCTGTTGCAATGATGCTTATGAAAAAAAATGCGACTGTTACTGTATGCCACACTAAGACAAAAGATATGGCAGGAACATGCCGTAATGCAGAAGTGCTTGTTGCGGCGGGTTCTGCAAAAATGATAAAGCCTGATTATGTCGCTGATGATGCGGTTGTAATAGATGTCGGAATCAATGTGGACGAAAGCGGAAATCTGTGCGGTGATGTCGATTTTGACAGCGTGGCAGAAAAGACATCGGTTATAACACCAGTACCTGGTGGTGTTGGTTCAGTAACAACTTCAGTTCTTGCAAAGCATCTTCTTCGTGCAGCAAAGATGAGAAAATTGTAATTGAACTCTCAGAAAAAATATTTAACAATTAATATAAAAATTGTAGACAGAAAAATAAAAAACAGCTATACTTGTACCCGTATAAATACAAAAATATGTTATTTATGCACAAATGGTACATGCATGGCTGTTTTTTTGCTATTATGACTGCCAATTAGAGCAAAAACTGTAAAGTGTATTGGGGCTATATGTGCATGCAAAGGAGGATTATGAAGCAAAATAATGTGTTGGGTAAGATTTTAGTTATTGTACTTTTGGCAATTTTATGTTTTATAAAAGCACCAGAGAAAGTATATGCAGGGGAGTTAGAGGTGGAATGCGTATTATATAAAATAGAAATATGTAATATCTGCGGTCATGATTACAATAGTAAGATGTGTTCCCATACAAAGGGAATAACGTATGAAGGAAATGAATGTACTCCGGAGGAAATGAAATATTGCAATATTTGTGGTGAGGATATGAGATATTGTGAGCATGAAGAAGGAGTTGAATATGGAGGTGTAGAGTGTAATCCATGGGAAAAGTGCAATATCTGTGGAAATAATTATTATGATGCAGGAGGTGCATGCTCTCATTGGAAAGGTAATTATTATGGAGGAACAGAGTGTTTGCCATATGAAATATTAGTATGCAGTATTTGTGGTGATAATTATTGGGGCGGAGATTGTCCTCATAGTGAAGGTGCGTGGTATGATGAAGGATACTGTGAATTAGATAAAATGACAATATGTAATATTTGTGGAAATAATTATTATGACCCAAATGGTGCGTGCAGTCATTGGGAGGGGGAAATATATAATCAGATAGAATGTAGTACAATAACAATATGCAATATCTGCGGAAATAATTATTATGATGCAGGAGGTGCTTGTTCTCATTGGAAAGGTAATAGTTATGGTGGTACGGTATGTGAATCGAATACAATAACGATATGTAATTTGTGTGGAAATAATTATAATGATCCAAGTGCATGCGGACATTGGACTGGACAGATTTATGGCGATACAGTATGTGAAACGAGTAACAGAACGGTATGCAGTGTATGTAATGACTGGTATTCGGAGTGTGCACATATAATAGGACATGAGTATAAAAATATTGCTTATTATTTTCTTTGCCAAATTCCTGATGGAACATGAAGAGGATATTAATGATAAATTTACATTAATTAAATATGCCGTTCTGGCAGGAATTCCTCTTGCTTTAATTTTAATTGAGCCAAACTTATCTACTACGATATGTACGGCACTTATGATCTGCCTTATGATCTATATTGCCGGACTCAGTTATAAGTTTATCGGTACGGTATTGATTATACTAGTCCCGATCGCAGTAATATTTTTGAGTATTGTTGTTCAGCCGAATCAGAAAATCCTCAAAGATTATCAGCAGAAACGTATCCTTGCTTTCATTGAACCGGAAAAATATGAAAGTGATGAAGCATATCAGCAGAATAACTCTGAGATGGCAATCGGATCTGGTCAGCTTACCGGAAAAGGTCTGAATAACAATACTACTACCTCTGTAAAAAATGGTAACTATATCTCAGAGCCACAGACGGATTTTATCTTCGCCATTATTGGCGAGGAACTTGGGTTTGTTGGATGTTGTATTATTATTGCGTTATTACTACTTGTTGTGATACAATGTATATTGATTGGAATACGATCGCGGGATCTCGCTGGAGAGATCATATGTAGTGGCGTTGGAGGCCTGATTGGATTCCAAAGTTTTATTAATATAAGTGTAGCAACGAATATGCTCCCGAATACCGGAGTACCGCTGCCATTTATCAGTTAT
>ENA-OPSJ01001580-OPSJ01001580.1-human-gut-metagenome-genome-assembly--contig:-NODE-1580-length-16842-cov-2.433431_pt1 | contig 16842 bp, 18 predicted proteins | sample MGYA00241801_ERZ501893 | MGnify/ENA primary metagenome ERZ501893 (study PRJEB25962, sample SAMEA2042219) | human gut metagenome | biome: human gut; feature: human-associated habitat; material: faeces...
AAACAAAAACAGCGACTTGTGAGCAAGCTCCCAGATCGCTGTTTTCGTTTTGACTTTGCATGGCTCGTAACTTTCAATTTAATATTTCTTCCAGCAGGACGGCAGCAGGATCACGAGCATGGGGAAGAGCTCCAGTCTTCCAGCCAGCATATCGAACATCAGCACGCATTTGGACAGGGGACTGAACAAAGCGAAATTCTGGGTGGGACCGACTAATTCCAGACCAGGACCGATATTGTTCAAGGTGGCCAGTACTGCGGTAAAGTTTGTGCTCAGGTCATATTCGTCCAGACAGACGATCAGCAGGGAAACGAAGAGTACGATAAAATAAGCCGTCATATAGACATTGGTGGAACGAAGCGTCTCGTGGGACAGATTGTGTCCGTCCATCTTGATCTTTTTCACCATCCGGGGATGGATCATCATGGACAGCTCCTTGCGGATCGCCTTGAAGAGGATCAGCACACGGGATACCTTTATACCGCCACCGGTACTGCCGGCACAGGCTCCGATCATCATCAGAAGCAGAAGGATCGTCTTCGACAACTGCGGCCACATATTGAAATCCGTGGTGGCAAATCCGGTGGTGGTGATGATCGTTCCCACCTGGAAAAAGGAGTGTCGCAGTGTCTCTTCCAAAGTTGCATAGAGCGGGCGGATATTCCAGGCGATCGTCAGAGCACTGGCGAAAATGATCAAAAAATACCAACGAACTTCTTCGATGGAAAAAGCTTCCTTAAACTGCCTGCTTAACAGACAGAAATATACCGTATAATTGACACCGCTTAAGATCATAAGTACCGTTACTGCATTCTGTATCAGTGGAGAGTAACCGCCGATACTGCTGTTCTTGACACCGAAACCACCGGTGCCGACACTGCCGAAGGTCGTACACAGGGAATCAAACATCGGCATACCGCACAGGCATAGCATGATCACACCAAAAACAGTGATCGCCATATAAAGTCCATAGAGGATTTTCGCAGTATCCCGGACTCTCGGTACCAGCTTGCTGACGGAAGGCCCCGGGCTCTCGGCACGCATCAGGTTCATGGTAGAGCCCCCCATCATCGGCAGGATCGCCATAATGAATACGAATACGCCCATACCGCCGATCCAGTGGGTGAAACTGCGCCAGAACAGGCTGGCATAGCTGAGTGCTTCCACATCGGACAGGATACTGGACCCTGTGGTTGTAAAGCCGGAGATCGTCTCGAAGAGAGCATCAATATAAAAAGGGATCTCTCCGGTGAGAACGAAGGGAATAGCACCGAAAACAGACATGACAAACCATCCCAGTGCAACGGCGGTGAAGCCTTCCCTGACGTACAATTCCTTAAAACGTCCTGTGTGCCTGAAGCTTAACAATTTTCCCAAAATGAAACAAATAGCTGCAGTCACCAGATAGATCAGTGCCACATGATATTCTCCGTAGATCATACCCACGATCCAGGGAAGCAGTAAGAATAAAGCTTCAAATTGTAAAATAAATCCGATAATAAAACTCAATATCGCAAAATTCATGATAATTACCCTTCAATAATATCTTTAATATCATTCAGCCGTGCATGTGTCAGTACTACGACCACATAATCACCTACATGGAGTTCATCCTGACCACCGGGGATAATAGCCTGCCCTCCGCGGACGATGGAACAGACCAGGATATTTTTCCGGATGTGCAGACGGTTCAGAGGCACATTGGTAACGGCAGAATCCTCTTTGATGTAGAATTCCAGCGCCTCCGCATGACCGTCCTCCAGCTTATACAGATTTTCCACATTACTGTTGAGAGATTCGTTCATGGATCGTGCATATTTAATGATCATATCTGCAGTCACCAGGCGTGGATAGGAGATCGTATCCAGCTTGATATCACTTAAGACCCCACTGAAGTTGATACGGTTGATCTTGGTGACTACCTTTGCATGGGAAGTCCGTTTCGCATACAGTGACAGGAGGATATTTTCCTCATCCAGTCCGGTCAGTGCAGCAAAAGCATCCACGTTCTCCAGTCCCTCCTGTATTAGAAGACGTTCATCCGTACCGTCGCCGCAGATGATGGAAGCCTTGGGAAGCAGCTCGCTCAGATGCTCACAGCGGGCGGGATCCTGATCGATGATCTTGGTATGAATGCCGACTTCTAAAAGTCTTCTTGCCAGATAATAAGCAATGGTGCCGCCACCGACGATCATGGCAGTACGTGCCCTGCCGGCACCGATACCGATCTTTTTAAAGAAATCATTTGCCTTGGGAGGAGTGGACACAATCGCAACCACATCACCTTCCCGGAAGACAAAATCACCCCGGGGGATCAGCACCTGATCACCTCTGGTGACCATACATACCAGTACATCACATTTTAAGGTGGTACGGATGTGGATCAGTTCATAATTATTTAAGAGACAGTCGTGGGTCACGCGGAAATGCAGAAGCTCGATCCTTCCCTTGGAAAAAGTATCGATCTTAACTGCAGAAGGGAACTGGAAGATCCGGGCGATCTCTGCTGCGCTGGACAGCTCCGGGTTGATGATCATGGCAAGCCCCAGTTCTTCCCGCAGAAAAGCAATCTCATTATTGTAGATCGGATTGCGGACACGGGCGATGGTCTTACAATGTCCAGCTTTTTTCGCAATGACACAGCAAAGAAGGTTCTGTTCATCGGATCCGGTCACGGCGATTAGCAGATCAGCATGGTCAATGCCGGCCTCGGACAGTGTCTGGAAGCTGACGCCATTTCCTACGATGCCCATAGCATCCAGATCATCCGTGATGGAGTTCACTTTTTCCTCATTTGTATCAATTACGGTGATATTGTGATTTTCACCGCCCAATTGTTCTACCAGGGTGTAGCCTACTTTGCCGCAGCCCACAATGATAATGTTCATAAATATCCTCCAAAATAAAATTCATAAAAACAGATATCGTTTAGGTATTATAGCACACTATGGAAAAAAAGAGAAGAATGGAAGGAATATCTTGTCCACGGAAACATATATTGAACTATTCAGAAGCATGAAAACCAGAAGAAACAGGGAATTAAGAAATATCAGCCGAATACGGGAAAAACTCCGGTGAGTTACGGGAGGTGGAATATGGACAGCCTGCTGCGGATATTTCCACAAAAGAGAAGAGATTTCTGGAAGGAAACAGCAGAGAAAGGACAAGAGGTGTGTGAGATCAGGCTTAGGGTGGACAGACCGGTGATCATTGAGACAAAGCGAAGAGAGTTATTCCTGAATCATCGTGGACAATGGCAGGAGAATCCCTGCGGTGCATATTCCGTAGAGGAAGCAGAGATCCGGGAGCTGATCGCATATCTGTGTCAGGATTCCCTATATGCTTATGCGGACGAGATCCGGCAGGGCTTCCTGACGGTGGAAGGAGGACATAGGATAGGTCTGTGCGGACAGGCTGTGCTGGAAAATGAAAGCAGACTGCGGACACTGAAAAATATTTCTTTTGTAAATATCCGTGTGTCTCATGAGGTCAAGGGAGCTGCAGATAAAATACTTCCACAGTTATATCGGGGCGGCCGGTTTCAAAATACACTGATCGTATCACCACCGGGATTCGGCAAGACAACACTGCTCAGGGATCTGATCCGGCAGCTGTCCGATGGCAATGCTTATGGACCGGGACTTAGGGTAGGCGTGGTGGATGAGCGTTCAGAGCTGGCAGGTGCTTACCGGGGAAGACCTCAAAATGATCTGGGAATGCGGACGGATGTTCTGGATGCCTGCCCCAAGGCTTTGGGAATGCTTCTATTGTTACGCTCCATGTCTCCGCAGGTCATTGCGGTGGACGAACTGGGAGAAGATGCGGATATCCGTGCATTACATAAGGCAGCTGCCTGTGGCTGTCGTCTGCTGGCCACGATACACGGAACGGATGAGAAGGATGCGGCCAGACGTCTTGGAATCGATGAGATCTGTCGGATGTTTGACAGGATCGTGATCTTAAAGGGAAGGGGACTGATGGAATGCAGATGCTTGGAGGGGGACTGATCCTCATCGGCTGTCTGGGCCTGGGACTGTGGTATAGGCAGCAGATGGTGTTGAGACTTCATTTTACCAGGGAGTTAATCTGCATTTTAGAGCAGTGGATCAGCGAGATCCGCTACAACAGATCCTCACTTCCGGAATGCTGTCGGCAGATCGGCAGACAGCGCAAGGACTGCCTGGGAGAGATTTGCGACAGTGTCTACCGTGAATATGCAGCTTCGGAGGCTACCAGTTTTTTAGAATTTGCGCAGGAGAGCTTCCGACGCAGGCTAAAGCCCCTGCCCCTGAAAAAAGAGGATATCGAGCAGTTTCTGCTTTTTGTGGGAAACGAGGGTTATGCGGATGAAGCCATGCAGATCCGGGCAATGGAACTGTCCAGACAGAGGCTGGAACAGACCGCAGAGACGCAACAGCGGGAGCTGATACAGAAATGCAGACTTTCGGTGGGGCTGGGGGCGATGAGCGGATTGCTTTTGTTGATACTGTTAGTCTGACACGGATCAAAGGATAACAGAGAGAAGAGAAAAGGACGGGGAAAGATGGGAATAGGACTGATCTTTAAAATCGCAGCGGTAGGGATCCTTGTAACAATACTCAGCCAGGTCTTAAAACACAGCGGCAGGGAGGAACATGCCTTTCTGATCAGTCTGGCGGGGCTGATTCTGGTACTTAGCTGGATCGTTCCTTATATCTACGATCTGTTTGATACCGTGCAGACTCTGTTTTCGTTTTAGGAGGGAAAATGGCAGAGATCATTAAGATAGCATTACTGGGTATTACAGGGGTACTGTTTGCCGTACAATTCAGGCAGCACCGTCCGGAATATGCGATGCTCATTGGATTTGCCTTAAGTGTACTGGTGTTCTCTTATGTGCTGGGCCTGGCGGGAAGTTTGTTGGATGAGTTCTTAGGTCTGCAGCAATATTTAGGAGATGCCCAAGGGTATCTTGGTATTTTAATGAAAGTAGTGGGGATTACCTATCTGTGTGAGTTCAGCGCCGGTATGTGTAAGGATGCCGGGTTCGCGGCAGTATCGGATCAGATTGAGATCCTGGGAAAATTATCGGTGCTGTTTGCCGGGCTGCCGATTTTACTTGCGGTGATCCGGCAGATCTACGGCATCTTGTAGGAGCGGTTATGCAGATGGACATGATGTGGCAGGAATACGGCATGGATGAGCTGGAGAAGGGAATGCAGCAGCTGTTTCCCGACTTTCGGATATCAGCGGCGCAACTGCTTGGACAGCTATTACAGGGGGATGTACTGGGAGCGGCAGGAACCCTTGTGCAGGAAGTGATGCGGGGAATGGGGACTTATGTCTCCGGCATAAAAAATATACTGATCTGGCTGATCGTGTTGGGAATCCTGTCCGCGTTGCTGATTCATTTCGTTGAGGTTTTCGATAAACATCAGATCGCGGACTTAAGCTTTTATTTTATTTATCTGCTGATGGGAGTGATTCTGCTGCAATGTTTTTTTGATGTGCTGCAGACGGCGAGAGACATCATGGAAAATATCATACTGTTTGTTAAACTGATGGTGCCCACCTATCTGCTGGCGGTGGGAGTGGCTTCGGGTCCCACTACGGTAGGTGCCGGATATCAGTTGATGCTATTATTGATCTATGGAACGGAGAAAATATTATTGGGAGTGGTATTACCTCTGATCTACAGCTACAGTCTGCTGAATCTGATCAACGGGATCTGGGTGGAGGAGAAGCTGGCTCTTCTGACAGACCTGCTGGAAAAGGCGATCGGCTGGATACTGAAGGCGTCCCTGGGAGTGGTCACGGGGATCAGCGTGTTCCAGTCACTGATCACACCGGTATTAGATTCTGTGAAGACTTCCGCAGTGGAAAAAGCACTTTCCGCCCTGCCGGGGATCGGAAATGCGGCGGATGGGATTTTAGAACTGGCGGTGGGCTCCGCGGTAGTGATCCGCAACAGTATCGGTGTGCTGCTGTTACTGTTATTAATTGCTGCATGTGCCGTTCCGCTGTTACAGATTTTGCTTACTGCGGTTTTCATCAAAGGCGCGGCAGCTTTTATGGGGATCGTCAGTGATAAGAGAGTGACCAATTGTACGGATCGTATGGGCAATGCCGGGATGTTATTGTTCCGCACAGCAGGGACGGCGATGCTTCTGTTTTTGATCACATTGGCACTTTTGGCAACGGGAAGCAAAGGGGTGTGAGCAGATGCAGTGGTTATACCGGGTCGTGGGACAGGCGGGGATTTTTCTGATCTGTGCCCAGACAATCGTTCATTTCAGACCAAAGGAAGCTTATGAGAAATATTTAAAGCTCTTACTGTCCGTGATGCTTTTGACCCAGCTGCTGCAGCCGGTTCTGAGTGTTTTCGGCGGGGGCGCGGATCAAAATGTACAGGCACAGGTGGAGGAATTTACAGAAGAACTGCAGTCAGTACTGAACCGGGCTTCTGAGCGGGCAAAACAGTCGCAGGAAGACATCGGGAATACGGCAGCTGCCGTGGTGCAGGAAGCAGAGGAAGCTCCGGAGGGAAAGCTCACGGAACAAAAGAAAACGGGTACGGAAAATGCAGAAGATGACGGGATCCATGTGGAAATTCCACAGGTCAGGCTGGAATGATGGAGAAATCCGGCGGAAGTTCATGGAAAATACTGGGGAAAAGGATCTAAGTCAGGGAAAAAGAAAAAGAGGTGAGAAACAGTGGGAGAATTCTGGGAAAAGATTACAGGCAGCATAAGTGCAGGCAGTTTTGCACCACCGAAATGGTTCCGTCGGGATAATCTGCTGATTTTGGTGCTGTTGGGCGTTCTTTTGTTTATCATCGCTCCGGTGAAAAAAGAAGATCCTGCGGCGACGGGTACAGGCACGGAGATCACAGAGCAGTACAATGCCGGAATTTTAACGTCCTCCGGACAGCAGAATGTGGCACAGCAGGATACGGTGTATGTCGGGACGCAGGCAGTGACAGCAGGCAGTATGGAAGAATATGCTGCCTATCTGGAAGAAAAATTGAAAAAAATGCTGGAATCCGTTCGGGGGGTGGGAGAGGTGGAGGTCATGATCACGCTGGAATCCTCGGAGGAAAGAATCGTGGAGAAAGACATGACCGCAGAACGCTCCCAGACAGAGGAACAGGATTCCGCGGGAGGAACCCGTACCGTGAGTTCATCAAACACCGGATATCAGACGGTGTATCAGGAGGGCAGTCAGGGCTCCCCTTTTGTAGTGAAGACGATCACCCCCAAGGTGGAAGGGGTTCTGGTGGTGGCGGAAGGAGCCGGAAAGGGCAATATGACCGGCGAGATTACGCAGGTCGTCCAGGCACTTTTTGGCGTGGAAGCCCACAAAGTCAAGGTGCTGGAAAAATGAACCGCAGGAAACATATCCGTCAGGGCGGGTACATACAATAGAGTATAAAATCAAGAAGGCAGATACAGGCCTTTGGAAAAGGGGAACGCAGTGAAAAACTTAATTAAGAAAAATCAGCTTATGATTACCGCACTTGCCATTATGATAGCCATTGCAGGTTATCTGCAATTTGCGGGGACCAACCTGGAAAAGGAGTATCTGACGTCGGACAATACAGAAGATCTCAGTGCAGTGGATTCTACGGATATTGTCACAGATATAGAAAGTCTGGATTCGGATGTGGAGATCGTCATGGAGGATTATCTGGATGAGGATATGCAGGTGGCGGAGGCAACACCGGACGAGGGGGAGATCCCTGGCGAGGCGGTACTGACCGGAACCAACGCAGTGGAGGTGTTGTCCGCGGCGAGACTGTCCAAGGAACAGACCAGAGCCCGGAACAAAGAGACTTTGCTGGAGATCATAAATAGTACGGAGCTTAGCGATGCTCAGAAGCAGGAAGCGGTGGATAGTATGGTACATATGACGGAGATCGCCGAAAAAGAAGCCGCGGCGGAGGTGCTGCTGCAGGCGAAGGGATTTAGTGAAGCGGTGGTCAGCATCAACGGGGATGCTGTGGATGTCGTGGTCAATGCAGCGGAACTGTCCGATGTACAGCGGGCACAGATCGAAGACATTGTAAAAAGAAAGACGGATATCGCGGCGGAAAATATCGTTATCAGCACCATTACACAGTGATATTTTTGTGTACATAGGAAGAAAATTATGTTATGATACCAAGGGTCGAGAATCGATGGTGCGATGCAAGCTTGCTTGCGAGAGCATCCGGAGATTCGAGAGCCGTACCACATGAGCAGGCAGCCATTTTCGAAGAAAATGTGCGGACTGCGAATGCGGTCTGGATTGTGAGAGTGCGAAGCACGGAACAATCCAGATGGTATCATAGATAACCCGGAACAGCACCGGGCAGCCATTTACGAAGAAAAATGTGCGGATGAGGAATATATATATGAAGAGAGTCTTTTTAATTGTACTGGACAGCTTCGGTATCGGTGAAATGCCGGATGCCGGAGCTTACGGTGATATCCATGTGAATACTTTAAGAAGTGTATCCAAAAGTTCCTATTTCCATATGGATCATATGAGAGACCTGGGGCTGTTTAACATCGACGGTGTGGAAGTCGGAGAGAAGACAACGCATCCCATGGCAGCTTATGCCCGTATGACAGAGCGTTCCCGTGGAAAGGATACTACCATCGGACACTGGGAGATCGCAGGTATTTATTCTCCCAAGCCCCTGCCCACCTATCCGGACGGATTTCCCGAGGAGGTACTGGAGGAGTTCCGTATCCGTACCGGCAGAGATGTTCTGTGCAACAAGCCTTACTCCGGCACACAGGTCATTGCAGATTACGGGGACGAGCATGTGCGCACCGGCAAATTGATCGTATATACTTCTGCGGACAGTGTGTTCCAGATCGCCGCGCATGAGGATGTGGTTCCCGTGGAACAGTTATATGACTATTGTCGTATTGCCAGACAGATCCTGCAGGGAGAGCACGGTGTGGGGCGTGTCATTGCCAGACCTTTCATTGGTGAGAGCGGACATTATACCCGTACCCCCAGAAGACATGATTTTTCCCTGCTGCCTCCCGCAGTTACCATGTTAGACCAGCTGAAGGCTGCCGGCAGGGATGTTATTGCTGTGGGCAAGATTCAGGATATTTTCGTAGGCAAGGGAATTACCGAGCATGTATACACTTCCGGTAATGCGGAAGGTATCGAGCGGACTCTGGAATATCTGGATAAGGATTTTGAAGGACTCTGCTTTATTAATTTAGTAGATTACGATATGCTCTACGGTCACAGAAGAGATGTGGACGGCTATGCGAAGGCACTGGCTTATTTTGATGAGAAGCTGCCCAAGATTCAGGCGCATATGAAACCGGAGGATATTCTCATGATCACAGCAGATCACGGCTGTGATCCTGCCTATAAGGCTACCACGGATCACACTAGGGAATATACACCGTTTATTATGTACGGTGCCCCCGTGACACCGGGCAGCCGCGGAACGAGATCGACCTTTTCCGATATCGGAGCTACGGTACTGGATTACTTTGGAATCATCCCGGAATTTGAAGGGGACTCTGTATTAAAGGCAGACCCGTCATAGAAAGCAGATTACCGGAAGCTGCGAAAATAGATTTTAAGATATATTTGGAGGATTATAGTAGTGAGTAACAATTATACAGAAGAGATCAACCGCCGTCGTACTTTCGCCATTATCTCTCACCCGGATGCCGGTAAGACGACCCTGACCGAGAAGTTCCTGCTCTACGGAGGAGCCATCAACCTGGCGGGAAGCGTAAAAGGTAAGGCGACAGCGAGACATGCGGTGTCCGACTGGATGCAGATTGAGAAGGACAGAGGTATTTCCGTAACCTCTTCCGTGCTGCAGTTTGAATATGACGGTTATTGTATCAATATTCTGGATACTCCGGGACATCAGGATTTCTCCGAGGATACCTACCGTACCCTGATGGCAGCAGATTCCGCAGTCATGGTCATCGATGCATCCAAGGGCGTCGAGGCACAGACGAGAAAGCTGTTTAAAGTCTGTGTCATGCGTAAGATCCCCATTTTCACTTTTATCAATAAGATGGACCGTGAAGCCAGAGATACCTTTGAACTGTTAGACGACATCGAGAAGGAGCTGGGTATTGCCACCTGCCCCATCAACTGGCCTATTGGCTCAGGTAAGGCATTCCAGGGTGTCTACGACCGTGAGAAAAAGTGTGTGATCGCTTATTCCGATACCGAGAAGGGAACGAAGGAAGGAACATCCACCGAGATTCCCATTCAGGATGAAGAGCATCTGAAGGAACTGATCGGAGAGGACGCAGCGGACAAGCTGTTAGGTGAGGTGGAACTGTTGGACGGCGCCAGTGCAGAGTTTGATCTGGACGAAGTACAGAAGGGTAACCTGACCCCGGTATGCTTCGGATCTGCATTGACCAACTTCGGTGTGGAGATCTTCTTAAAGCACTTTCTGAATATGACCACCACACCACTGCCCAGAAAAGCGGACATCGGCATGATCAATCCTACGGAGCATGAGTTCAGCGCCTTTGTATTCAAGATTCAGGCGAATATGAACAAGGCACACAGAGACCGTATCGCATTTATGCGTATCTGCTCCGGCAAATTCGATGCAAATATGGAAGTACGTCATGTGCAGGGCAATAAGGTGATGAGATTATCCCAGCCCCAGCAGATTATGGCGGACGAACGTAAGATATTAAATGAGGCTTATGCCGGAGATATTATTGGTGTGTTCGACCCCGGTATTTTCTCCATTGGAGATACCCTGTGTATGCCCAAGGAGAAGTTCCGGTACGAGGGTATTCCTACCTTCGCACCCGAGCATTTCGCCAGAGTGCGCCAGGTAGATACCATGAAGAGAAAACAGTTTGTTAAGGGCGTGGAGCAGATTGCCCAGGAAGGTGCCATTCAGATCTTCCAGGAGTTCAATACCGGTCTGGAAGAGATCATCGTCGGCGTAGTTGGTGTACTGCAGTTCGATGTATTGAAGTACCGCCTGGAGAACGAATATAACGTGGAGATCCGTCTGGAAAACCTGCCTTATGAGCACATCCGCTGGATCGAGAACAAGGACGAGATCGACCTTGCCAAATTGTCCGGAACTTCCGATATGAAGAAGGTTAAGGACATGAAAGGGAATCCTTTGCTTCTGTTCGTTAATTCCTGGAGCATCGGCATGACCCTGGATCGTAATAAAGGACTGGTGCTGACGGAGTTCGGACGCAACTGATACCGGAAATATACCTGAGAGAACGAGATAACACATGTGCAGGGGATAGAATGCGGGAAATGTTTCAGGCAAGATTTAAAAAAATATATATCGCACTTTTCATGCTGCTGTTTTTGACGGGATGCTCCTCAGAGGAGATCCTGTCGGAAGTGCCGCAGACCATTGTACTGCCCGTAGAGGAGATCGACAGTCTGCCCGGACAGGAAGCGGAGGAGACGACCGCAGAAAGCGATAATACAGAGAGCTGTTCCCTCTTAGAGGAGGGAGGCTCTCGTTTTGCATACGAGAGTCTGGACGCACAGGAACAGATCTGGTACGGAGAGATCGAGCAGGCCCTGGGAGAGATGACAGATACGGTAAAACTGTCCACAGAGCCCATCGAACAGGGACTGGACGAGCAGGATATCGACCGGATCTTCCAGTGCGTGCTGATCGATCATCCCGAGATCTTTTATACTACGGGATACACCTACACCAAATATTCCAGAGGGGACCGGACGGTAGGGATCGATTTTGCCGGGACCTATTCGCTGCCTGGGGAAGAAGCAGTAAGAAAGGCGGAAGAAATCCGTGAGAGGGCATCGGAATGGCTTTCAGAGATCCCGTCGGATGTATCGGAATATGATAAAGTAAAAGCAGTCTATGAGAAAATCATATTTTCCACGGATTATGATCTGAATGCTTCGGACAATCAGAACATTGCCTCGGTATTTTTAGGAAATTCTTCGGTCTGCCAGGGATATGCCAAAGCAACACAGTATCTGTTGAACCATCTGGGAGTGATGTGCACGCTGGTACAGGGAACGGTGGACACCGGGGAGGCGCATGCATGGAATCTGGTGCGGGTGGACGGTGACTATTATTATGTGGATACGACCTGGGGAGATGCCTCCTATCGAATGGAGGATGGCAGTGGGAAGGAAGAATTACCGGAGATCAATTATGATTATCTGTGTGTGACCACGCAGGAGCTGCTTCGCACCCACCGCATCGAAAGTGTGGTAGCCATGCCGGAATGCACTGCCACGCAGGCAAATTATTATGTCAGGGAAGGTGTATATTTTACGTCATATGATGCAGAACAGATGCAGAGCATCTTCGACAGGGCATGGGAGAGCGGTAGGACGGAGATCACATTAAAATGCGCGGATGAGGAATGCTACCGGGAGATCTGCAGGGTGCTGATCGATGAGCAGGAGATCTTTTCCTATATGCCGGGAAACAGCAGTACCATTGCTTATGCGCAGAATGGCAAACAATTATCCTTGACTTTTTGGGTGACAAATGAATAAGGATTTGGTATACTGTAACTAATTAGTTATTATTAGGAGGATCAGCTATCATGGAAAAAGAAATAGATAAGAAGAACCTGGTATTAAAGGAAGATGAGAGCATCGGTACGGTACAGATCGCAGATGATGTAGTAGCAATGATCGCATCCCTGGCAGCTACGGAAGTAGACGGTGTCAGCGCCATGGCAGGCAATATCACCAACGAACTCATGAGCAAGGTAGGTGTGAAGAATCTTACCAAGGGCGTCAAGGTGGAAGTACAGGGCAAGAATGTGACTGTGGATCTGGCAGTGACCATGGAGTACGACTACAATATCCCCACCACCTGCCAGGCAGTACAGCAGAAGGTGAAGAATGCCATCGAGTATATGACAGGACTGACCTGCTCAGATGTAAACATCCGCATTGCCGGTGTGAACATGAAGAAGGATAAATAAGAGGAATTACAGGAAGATATTATGGGAAGACACGAGCAGAGAGAACAGGTTTTCAAACTTTTATACCGTGTGGAGTTTCATGCACCGGAAGATATGCCGGAACAGATCGCATTGTTCCGCGAGAACAATGAGGAAGTTCCTTCCTGGCAGGATGCGGATGCCATCGCAGCCCGTTTCGAGAAGATTAAGGACAAGATCCCGGAACTGGATAAGCTGTTGAATGAGAATACCGAAGGCTGGGATACCACCCGTGTGGGAAAGGTAGAACTCGCAGTGTTACGTCTGGGTGCGTATGAACTGCGCTATGATGACGATATCCCGGACGGGGTAGCAATCAACGAGGCAGTGGAGATCGCCAAAAAATACGGACAGGAGAGCTCCGGCGGATTCGTCAATGCAATCCTTGCCAAGATCATGAAATCCGGTGAGTAGGATACAGAATGTAATCAGCGTAAGACAACTGAATACGTACATTAAAAATATGTTCACGCAGGATTACTTTTTACAGACGGTGTTTGTAAAAGGTGAGGTAAGCAACTGTAAATACCATCCCTCTGGACATATTTATTTTACGTTAAAGGATTCTGCCAGTGCCCTGAACTGTATTATGTTCGCGGGAGACCGCAGGGGCCTTTCGTTTCGGCTGACGGAAGGGCAGCAGGTGATCGCGAAGGGATCCGTGAGCGTATTTGAGCGTGACGGCAGATACCAGCTGTATGTAAAGGAAGTAACTTTAGACGGTGCCGGTGCCCTATATGAAAAGTATGAACAGTTAAAACAGGAGCTGGCGGAAGAGGGAATGTTTGCCCCAGAGTATAAGCAGCCGATCCCGAAGTACATTCATACCCTTGGGGTGGTGACGGCGGATACCGGCGCGGCGGTGCGGGATATCATACAGATCGCCACCAGACGTAATCCTTACGTACAGATCATATTATATCCGGCACTGGTACAGGGAGCTTCGGCAGCTCCTTCCATTGTGAATGGGATCCGGGCACTGGAGAGACAAGGCGTGGATGTCATGATCGTGGGACGCGGCGGTGGATCCATAGAGGATTTGTGGGCGTTTAATGAGAGAATGGTAGCACAGGCGGTATTTGACTGTACAGTGCCTATTATCTCGGCGGTAGGACATGAGACCGATACCACGATCATTGATTATGTATCGGATCTGCGTGCACCGACACCGTCCGCAGCGGCAGAACTGGCGGTGACGGCAGTAAGCGACATCGATCAGGAGATCTTGAACGGACAGGAGAGGCTGTACCGGCAGATGGACCGGGTACTGCGGCGCAAGAAGCAGCAGGCGGAACAGATGGAGATGCGTTTGAAATATTTAAGCCCGGCCAACCGCATCCGTGAGAAGAGGACTTACAGCATACAGCTGGAAGAACGGTTAGAGAACCGGATGCAGACGATCCTGCGGGACCGCAGACACACCCTGGCGCTTTATATTGAACGGATGAAGGCGGTCTCGCCGTTAGAGAAGTTGAACAGTGGCTACTCTTATGTGGAAGCTGCGGATGGGAAAAATATCCGTTCTGTGACACAGGTGCGTGAAGGTGACAGCCTGAGGATCCGGGTAAGTGATGGCATGATCGATGCCAAAGTGGAACAGGTGCAGCAGGGCGACAGATTCACCGTGTGATCCAAGGAAGAGGACCATGGACGGAGGTATTAAATTTTGGCAGGAAAAAAGAAAACAGAAGAACAGGAACAACGCAGTCTGGAAGAGAATTTTTCCGAACTGGAGGAGCTGCTTGAACAGCTGGAAGCAGAGGATATTTCTCTGGAGGATGCGTTTACGGCATACAGTAAGGGGATGAATGTTCTGAAACAATGCAATGAACAGATCGACCGGGTGGAGAAGCAGGTCATGAAGCTGAACGAAGAGGGAGCACTGGAGCCTCTGGATCCACAGTAAAGATACCGGCAGGAAGAGGAAGGACGGCATTGACATGGAAGAAACGATATTCAGACAGGAATTACAGAAGAGAACGGCAGCCATTGAGGAACTGCTGAAGGAATATCTTCCGGCGGAGGAAGGATATCAGAAGACAGTCATAGAAGCTATGAATTACAGTCTCATGGCGGGAGGAAAAAGACTGCGTCCCATGCTGATGCAGGAGACTTACCGGATGCTCGGCGGCAGGGATGATATCATTGAACCTTTCATGGCAGCGATCGAGATGATCCATACATATTCGCTTGTGCACGATGACCTTCCGGCTATGGACAATGACGAATACCGTAGAGGACGCAAGACCACCTGGTCTGTATACGGCGATGGTATGGGAGTGTTAGCGGGTGACGGACTGCTCAATTATGCCTTTGAGACTGCATTCCGAGCTTTTCCGGCATATGCCGTGGGAAAACTGGTGGATGAGAACTATCCGAGAGTAGCTGCGGCACTGAATATTTTAGCCCGTAAGGCGGGAATCTACGGCATGATCGGCGGACAGAACGCAGACATTGAGGCAGAGGAACAGACGACGCCCCTGACTACGGAGCAGATCCTTTTTATTCATGCCAACAAAACAGCAGCCCTGATCCAGTCGGCAATGACCATCGGCGCCACCCTGGCAGGTGCCACGGACGAGGAGATCGCGGCACTGGAGCTGTGTGCCTACAATGTCGGCATTGCATTTCAGATCCAGGACGATATCCTGGATGTGATAGGTGACAGCAAGGAGCTTGGTAAAGCCACCGGCAGCGATGCACAGAATCATAAGCAGACCTATGTGACATTACACGGACTGGAGGAATCCGGCAGGGAAGTGGAACGGCTTACCGAGGAAGCGGTAGCGGTTCTTTATGGTTTCTCGGGAGAACATGAATTCCTGAAGGAACTGTTACTGCATCTGGTCCACAGAACAAAATAGCAGAGGAAAAGCGAATGTTACTGGATAAAATCGAAAAAGCAAATGATATTAAAAAGATAGATAAATCGGACTACGGGGAACTGGCGGAGGAGATCCGGCAGTTCCTGATCGAGAAGATCAGTGTTACCGGAGGACACTTAGGCTCCAACTTAGGAGCGGTGGAACTGACCATGGCACTGCATCTGGCACTGAATCTCCCGGAGGACAAGATCATCTGGGATGTAGGTCACCAGTCTTATACCCACAAAATATTAACGGGCCGCAAGGACGGCTTCGATGTCTTACGCCAGTTCCATGGCATGAGTGGGTTCCCCAAGAGAAAAGAAAGCAACTTTGATGCATTTGATACCGGACACAGTTCCACATCCATATCCGCAGGGCTGGGACTGGTGAAGGCGAGAGATCTCAAAGGGGAAAAGTCTACCATTGTATCCGTGATCGGAGACGGTTCTCTCACCGGAGGCATGGCGTACGAAGCATTGAATAACGCAGCCAAGCTGGAGACCAATTTTATCGTTATCCTCAATGATAACAATATGTCCATCTCTGAAAATGTAGGCGGCGTATCCAAATATCTGAATAATATCCGTACGGCAACAGGCTATCTGGATCTGAAGGAAGGCATTTATAATGCGCTGAAGAGTAAGCCGGGTGGAGACGGTATTGTAACTCGTCTGCGTCGTGCCAAGAGCAGCTTTAAGCAGCTGGTGATCCCCGGTATGTTTTTTGAGGACATGGGAGTGACTTATTTAGGTCCTGTGGATGGACATGATATCGAAGGACTGATCAAGGTCATTGAGGAAGCCAAAAGAGTCAAGGGGGCAGTGCTGATCCATGTGCTGACCCAGAAAGGCAAGGGATATGGTCCTGCTGAGAAGCATCCTGCCAGATTCCACGGAGCAGAGCCTTTTGATATCGAGACGGGAATTCCTTCCCATCCCCGTACCGTGGCGAATTATACAGATGTATTTTCCACTGTTATGTGCAAGCTGGGACAGCGGGATCAACGGGTGGTAGCCATTACGGCAGGCAAG
>ENA-OPSJ01001586-OPSJ01001586.1-human-gut-metagenome-genome-assembly--contig:-NODE-1586-length-16796-cov-3.402604_pt1 | contig 16796 bp, 20 predicted proteins | sample MGYA00241801_ERZ501893 | MGnify/ENA primary metagenome ERZ501893 (study PRJEB25962, sample SAMEA2042219) | human gut metagenome | biome: human gut; feature: human-associated habitat; material: faeces...
GCAATAACACACAGTAAAATAATGAATAATTTTAAATAATTTTTCCACATGGCATAGTCACCTGCCTTTCATCCATAAATGATTCATCTATTATTCAAATAAAGATACCACGACAAATTCTTTATTTATATTTATTATACATTCCTCTATACTTGTCATCAAATCATTGCTCTCTTCTCCGTTTTCGTACCAACAATATTCCTGCCACAAGTGCAACAACACAGATGATACCAATGACCATGTAAACCCTCCCAGAATTAGAAGTTTCGGCGTACACTTCAGGATTACTTGCCGTCTCGACATAATCATTCTTTAACTCCAGCTTCATATTTTTTTCTACCTTTTTAATTACCTTTTTCTTCTGTGATTTTTTTATATAGTTAAAAATTTCATCTTTTTTCTCATCATAGGTCTGCTTCTGAAACTCCTTGTATCTCTTTTTCAAAATTGCGTCCCAGTCAACACCATCCGTCTGCATTTTGATTCTGCCAGACACTTCCAAATTACGTATGCAAATCGTCTTATCCGGTGTCTCAGCATAACATTTCTCCCCCAGCCAGTAAAACAAAGCATTTTTCGTCGTCTTGCTGTCATATATGAAATACTGAGTCATTTTACTGTAACCAAAAGTAAGCTTTTTACTCTTGTCATCAATATACAGACTAAATATACAAAGCCTTTTCCCATTTTTTTCAGCAAGAAAATTATAAAAAGGAGTCCCTTCTTCTTCATCGTCCACTCCAACATCATAAGGATAAAATGGAGCATGTATCACAATCTCATCTGAGTCATGGATCTTTCGAGCAATTTCAATAAAGTCTCTATACATGTCTGGTATTGTTCTCATATAGGTGACCGGATCAGCATTCTTATATTTATTGTAATACTTCATGGCTTTTTTCACATTTTTCTTAAAAATAGCCGGGGCATTTTGCACAAACGACTCTGGAATCACTTCCGAATAAATGCTATCCTCTTTCACTGTTACCGTATACGCTTTTGCCTGCACGCTGTCTACTGCGATAACGCACAACAGAATAATCAATAATTTTAAATGATTTTTCCACATGGCACGGTCACCTGCCTTTCATCCATAAATGACTCATCTATTGTTCAAATAAAGTTACCACGACAATTTCTTTATTGAAATCATTATGCAGCCCGTTATACTTGTCATCAAATCACTGCTGTTTTCTCCGCTTCCGCACTAGTAAAATCCCTGCCAAAACTGCAATAACACAGATGATACCAATGATCATATATATCTTTCCGGAATTGGAGGTTTTGGTGTCACTTTCCTCCCCAGAAGAATCATCCTTTAACTCCAGCTTCATATTTTTCTCTGCCTGTTTGACAGTCTTTCCCTTTTGAAAATTTCTCAAACGATCGAAAATTTCGTTCTTTTTCTCCTCATACGTCAGCTTCTGAAACTCCTTGTACTTCTTTTTCAGGATTGCTTCCCAGTCAACACCATCCGACTCCATTTTCACCATTGCTCCTTCCGGCAATTCATTGTCAACGATACAAACTGTCTTTTCCGGCGTCTCATAATAACATTTCTCCCCCAAGGTGTAAAACAACGCATTATACATCTTTTTTCTGTCATACTTGAACGATTCGTCGTTATCATAAATAAACGTAAATTTTCTTGTGTTATTGTCAATGCATATGCCAAAGTCGCATAGTAATTTTCCGTTTCTCTCTGCAAGAAAAGTAAAGGTAGGCGGTGCATTTTCGTCTTCCTCATTCAGTGTAACAATGTAAGCACAATGCAGAGAATATAGCGTGATCTCATCTGAGTCACGGATCTTTCGCGCAATGTCAACAAAATCTCTATATGTTTTCGGTACGTTTCTCAAATAGGTGACCATATCCGCGTCCTTATATTTATTATAATACTTCATGGTCTTTTTCACTGCCTTCTTAAAAACCATCGGTGCATTTTTCAAATACGACTCCGGAATCACTTCCGCGTAAATAGTATCTGCCTGCACCTTTACCGTGTACGCTTTCGCCTGCACGCTGTCTACGGCAATAACACACAGTAAAATAATGAATAATTTTAAATAATTTTTCCACATGGCATGGTCACCTGCCTTTCAAATAAAAGCCTTCTGCTATCTTATGAACAACTCAAGCTTTACAGATCTATCATGTGGCTTTTCAGTCAATCTGTAAAGCTTGAGCGTCACATACTAAAAAGTCATCGTTAAACAAATAATCACCGTAAACCCGTTACTGAAGTATCCCCTTCAAGGAATCAATATACCCGGAAGATGGGCTTGTATTGACATGTGGATATACGATTATTGTGATTTTTCCTGCAGAGGCAGCATTAATACCATATGTTTCCGAATGCGAATAATATGTAGTTTTACCATTTGTTTTGTTTATTTTATATCCATTAACCGTAAATGTTCTCTGTTTAAATGATTTACTTGATGTCGAAACATCCATCTCAACATACCGGTCGTTTTCCGTTAAATTTTTACATTTAATAACCAATGTATTGGCATTACTAAACATTGCCATAAGTTGTGTTCTCTTATCCTGAACAAAATATTGTTGTCCGATCACAATGTTCTGTAATGCTATGCCATCATCCTGCATTGAAACCTCCTCTGCCCGCACGGCTGGTGAAGATAAACAGATAACCATCGCAAATGACATCACAAATGCGATTACATTTTTCACAATTTTTTTCATCTCAAATTCCTCCATTTTTTTGTATTTTGTTGAATCATCCCTAATAAACTGTTATACTATAATGTGTGTTTTGCTAAGCGTTCTTTTCATTTTGTATCCCTATTTACTTATGAAAAGAACGCTTTTTCAATGGTTTCTCTGCATCCTTTCGTTGATAAATGCATTCTTTCACCTCCCTTCAGCAATAATAAATTTCTGCATTTCACACGTGTAAAACACTTTCTATATACAATATATTATTTATTTAAATATATTGTATATAAACTTTTTATTTAATTTATCATAACACATTTTTTCATACCTGTCATCAAATAGTTAATTATTTATTATTTTTTATCAAAATTATCTGTTAAATTTATTATTAAGTTGTTGCAACATTGTCTGCTCTATTCATGAACAGTGAGGTCTTCTCTAAATTTACATTACACGTACTATTTACTGACAACCTAACATATTTTAGTCAAAAAAAGAATAGCTTTTGCACGAAACGACACAAAAACGCCATTTTTGGTCAATTTGGGGCTTTTTTGCTCATTTTGACCATGTATTTTAGAACTATTCCGTGTAATCTGTACCTTTTTTCAAACAAAGAACAAAGTGGGCTTGCCCACTTTGCGCGTCACCGCACAATTGCTTACGCAATCTTCCTCTGTGCGGTGATCACATCCTCGCGGAGCGTTTTCACATTATTAGGAAACAACAAGTTTCCTATAATGTGAAAAACACCAGACTCCATAACTGTCTGGTGTTTCATTCCTTTTATGATATTGTTTCACGTACTTCTGCGCATTACGCTTCCTCTCCGGACAGCCCGAAATGACGGTACGCCAGATCCGATGCCATACGTCCCCGCGGCGTCCTTAAGATCAGTCCGTTCTGGACAAGATATGGCTCATACACATCCTCCAGTGTCCCTGCATCCTCTCCGATCGATACTGCAAGCGTCTCCAGCCCCACCGGGCCACCGCCAAAGTTATGGATCATCGTCTCGATGATCTGACGATCCGTGTTATCCAGTCCCAGCTTGTCAACCTCTAACAGGTCCAGCGCAAAGTCCGTGACCTTTTTGTCGATCCTGCCGTCGTACTTGATCTGCGCAAAATCACGCACCCGCTTCAAAAGGCGGTTAGCAAGGCGCGGCGTTCCTCTGGATCTTCTGGCCAATTCCATCGCACCCTCCTCGTCAATCTCCACATTAAGGATCCTTGCAGAGTGCTTCACGATCGCCGCCAGCTCCTGCGGCGTATAAAACTCCAGACGGTTCACAACACCAAACCGATCACGCAGAGGTGCTGACAGCATACCGGCACGCGTCGTTGCTCCGATCAGGGTAAACTTCGGAAGATCGATGCGTACCGACCGCGCAGACGGTCCCTTTCCGATCACGATGTCGATCACATAATCCTCCATTGCCGGATAAAGTACCTCCTCCACCTGACGGTTCAGACGATGGATCTCGTCCACGAAAAGCACATCCCCGTCCTGAAGCTTTGTAAGGATTGCTGCCATCTCTCCCGGTTTCTCGATCGCCGGTCCCGCCGTGATCTTCATATTGACACCCATCTCGTTTGCCACGATGCCTGCGAGTGTCGTCTTACCAAGTCCCGGCGGACCATATAACAGCACATGATCCAGTGCATCGCCTCTCTGCTTTGCCGCTTCAATATAGATCGCCAGATTTTCCTTAATCTTCTGCTGTCCGATATAATCCGTCAGACGCTGCGGTCTGAGTGTCGGTTCCAGCTTCGCATCCTCCGCTGTAAATTCCGTACTGATCGTCCGTTTTGCCATTCTAATCAACCATGCCTTTCCCAAATTCGGTGTCCAGCCCCACAAGATTTCCTGCTGCTTCCCCTTCACACCGCGCCGGTTACATCTTCTCTTTACACCGCGCCGGTTACGCCTTTCCTTCACGCCGTGCCGGTTACATCAGCTTCAACGCCTGCTTCAAAAGCTCCTCCGTGCTAAGCTCGTCTGCATTCGTAATCTGCCTGACTGCCTTTAATGACTCTGCCGCAGAATAGCCCAATGCCGCCAGTGCCTCGACCGCCTCTGCGGACGCCTTTGCCACCGGTGCCGTATTCTGCGTACCGCCGCGCTCTGCCGCCTTCTCTAATACGGCATCGACCGTTTCCCTCGCCGCGATCTTATCCTTGAGTTCCACGATCAGCTTCTTTGCCATCTTGGCACCGATGCCCGGTGCCTTTGCGATCGTTGCCGCATCATCTGCCAACACCGCAAACCGGATATCGTCTGCCGACAGCGTTCCAAGAATGCTTAATCCCGCCTTCGGACCGATCCCGCTGACCGTGATCAGCTGACAGAACATCTCCAGCTCATCCATACTCTCAAAGCCAAACAGCTGCATGGCGTCCTCCCTGACATTCATATAAGTATATATCTTCATTTCACCGCCAATGCCCGGCAGCCTGTCCATCAACGCCCCCGACACAAGGATCCGATAGCCGATCCCATGATTGTCAAGCACCACCGCATCCTCCTCGATCATTTCCAGCGTTCCCTTAATATATCGAATCATGATTACTCCTTTTCCTATATAATTATAATGACTTCAATTCACTCACCTCAATCCGGCAGCTTCTCAAAGCTCCCCGTCGACTCTCCCAGCCAGCCCTCTTCCATGAACTTGAGGATCACATAAGGATGAATTCCGAGCTCCTCGGAGATCTGAAGTGCATTGCTGTTGGGATATTCCTTCAGATACTTTACAATATCATCTAACTGATCTTCATCCTCCGCACGGCAGTCCTTACAGCACAAGGTCCGTATCTTGGAATGAAAAACCTTATGGCAATGCTTACATACATTGGTATACATATCAATAACCGCACCTTTCTAAAGTGTTCCGTACCACTGCACAGGCAGCCGCATCAGAACAGCGTTGCAAACAGATTTAACAGCGGCTGTATCAACTTCCAGACAAGCGGACGTCTCTGCCAGTCCTCATAGCTGATCTCCTTACTCTCCTGAAACATCTTCTCAAAATCCCTGTGAATATCATTCTGGATCTTCTCCCCGGACATCCACACACCATTCTCATAATGCAGGTAAAAGCTCCTGTAATCCATATTGATCGTGCCGACGATCGCCGCATCCTCCGTTAAAATCTGTTTTGCATGGATAAAGCCCGGCGTGTATTCATAAATACGCACACCACCCTTGAGCAGCGGACCATAATTAAAGTTCGTCAGCATCTTGGCATACTTCTTATCCGGGATATTCGGTGTCACGATGCGCACATCGACGCCACGGCGCACCGCCTCGATCAACGACTGCTTCATATAATCCTCAATCACCAGATACGGTGTTGTAATGTACAGATACTGATCAGAATACATGATCATCTGATTGTAAATGCTCTCGATCGGATTCTTCGGATTGTTGGCAGGGCCGTCTGAGATCACCTGACACCAGGTATCTCCCTGAACATCCTGCATCACCTTATATTTAAGATAATCCACATGCTCCTTGTCGTGACTGCTCGCCTCCCACATCTGCAAAAACACGACCGTCAGTCCCCAGACAGCATCGCCGCGCACACGGATTCCGGTGTCCTTCCACACACCAAAGCGCTCCACCAGATTAGCATATTCATCTGCCAGATTAAAGCCTCCGGTATATCCAACCTTTCCGTCGATCACCATGATCTTCTGATGCGAACGGAAATTCATATAAAGCTGGCTTGTATACTTCATGATCGGATTGAACACGCGTACCTCAAAGCCCTCATGTTCCAGAATCTGCTTAAAATACTTTCTGGTACGGATCGCCGCACCAAAGTCATCGTACAGAAACTTTACCTCGACACCCTCCTTGATCTTACGCTTCAATATATCATGCATTTTGTCCCACAGACCGCCCTCTGCCACAATAAAGAAGTCGATCAGTACAAATTCCTTTGCATTTTCAAGATCTCGGAAGATTACCTCAAACGCATCCTCCCCCATCGGGAAGTAATCAACCTCATTCCCCTCTGTCAAAAGAAAATTCTCGGAGAGCATGAACTTGACCATACGACCGGAAACCGGATTCTCCTCCGCATAATCCACCCACAGATCATCGTCCTGCACAAGAAACTTATTGCCATAGCTGATCTGCCGCATAATATAGGTATCGAGTTCTTTTTTCTTTTTGCCGGTACGTCCCCACAGGAAATAAAGCAGGAAGCCGGTCAACGGCAAAAGCGTAATGATCGATATCCACGCAATCCGGTACGACGGACTCTGATTACGGTTGATCAGCGCAACGATCGCCACCATGGAAGACACCTGGATCAGATAATACCAGACTGTGCCGTTCGTCCGGATCTGCAGGGAAAGCCACATTACAAACACGATCTGTACCAAAACAAGTAAGGCTGTCATAACCACCTTCAGAAAACCGCTGGTATTATTCTGTATCCTGCCCTTTAACTCCCTAAGATAGCTTTCCTCTCGCTCATCCTCATGAAAATATTTATCATTGCCCCGCCGCTGGTTTCGCTGATCCCATCGTTCGTACGCAGCGTCTTTATCGAATAATTTCTTCTCTCCGATCTCCATAAACACGTCTCTCCTTTTCGCTGCCATAAATTCACATTTCTTCTATTATATGATATCCTTAAATAAATTACAAACACGACATCTACGTTTTTGTTTAAAGGAGCAGACGCATGAAGACAATACAAAGTACCGTTTCCACCCCTGATGAGCTCTATCCTTTTCATCAGCCGCTCGAACAGATCGCATTTTTTGATATCGAGACAACCGGACTGTCCCCGAAGACATCTTCCATCTATCTGATCGGAGTCATGCACTACAACAGCCATAAGCAAAGCTGGCAGATCACCCAGTGGTTTGCGGATGATTATCAAAGTGAAGAACCGATCCTTGAGGCATTTTTATCCTATCTGGAGGACTTTTCGTATCTTTATCATTTCAACGGCTGCACCTTTGATATTCCTTTTGTAAAGGCAAAATGCCAAAAGCACCACATCGCCATTCCGGAGACCGTTCAGCCGCTTCTGTCAGAGACCATCTCCAGCCAGGTCAACGATGCCGGTGCCAATATTGATCTCTTAAAGGAGATCCGGCCTTTGAAAAAACTTCTCGGGCTCGCAAAAGCTAACCAGACCTATCTGGAACACTGGATCGGTCTGAACCGCGAGGACACCTATGATGGCGGGCAGTTGATCAAAGTTTATTCCGAATATATGCAGCAAAAGATCATGAAAAAACCGGGCGCTGACGAACTGGAGCATCTGCTTCTTCTGCACAACCACGATGATATTGCCGGCATGCTCTCCGTCTGCATCATGTTAAGCTATAAGGATCTGTTTTGTCCGGTCAGACCGTTTTTCTCCTGCTCCTGCACCGCAGAAAACGACCGTATCCATATCTCCTTTCCGGTCAGACTTCCACGGGAAAGCACACTGTATCATGCCTTCGAAAAGTCCGACTCTTCAGAATGTATCTTCACAGAGCCCGCCTGTTTGTCTCTGCAAAAGAATCTTGCTACCCTCTCGCTTCCGCTGTACCGGGGCGTGCTGAAGTTCTTTTTCCCGGATCATAAGGATTATTATTATCTGCCGCAGGAGGACACGGCGATCCACAAAAGCGTTGCTCAGTTTGTCGATGCATCCTGCCGACGGAAAGCAACGGCAGCCAACTGCTATACCAAAAAAGAGGGCATTTTCCTGCCATCGCTTGCCGCAAAGGAAAGCAGTCTTGACAAACCACGCTTTTACATGGCATACAAAGCATCTCCTGCCTGCTATCTGCTGTCCGCAGATGACCCGGACGAACAAAAAGAAATGCTATCCTCCTACCTTTTCCACGAGCTTCCTTTCTTTTGATCATACTTGAATTTTGCAGATAAATCCTGTATGATATGAAAATATTGTTTATGATCGTTAGCATTCGAAAGAAAAGAGGGAAATCATGGAATTATTTCAGCTTAAATATTTTCTGACCGTTGCCCGGTTTGAGCACGTGACAAAAGCCGCCGAGAGCCTGCATGTCGCACAGCCTGCCGTATCACAGGCAATCCGTCATCTGGAGGAGGAACTGGATGTTTCCCTTTTTGACCGCGAGAATCATCATATTGCACTGAACAGTAACGGCAAATATCTGCAGAACCGTCTGCTCCCTATTATGTCTGCACTCGACAGTCTTCCGGAGGATCTCAAGGAGGCATCCCTGCAGAACCATCCCGTGATCCACATGAACCTGCGCTCCGCTTCTGCGATCATCACGAACTGCATCATCGCATACCGTGCGATCCACCCGGAGATTCGTTTTAAACTTTCCCAAAAGCCTGAAGATCCGACTGCCGACTACTTTATCTCTGCCGTCCGCTGCGACACGGAGCTTCTGCCCTCGCAGCATGTTCTGTTTGAGGAGGATTTCTATCTGGCTGTGCCGGCCAACTCAAAGCTTGCCTCCCATCCTTCCGTCAAGCTCGAGAAAACCGCAAACGAATCCTACGTCAGCCTTGAAAGCAACCGGCCACTGCGTACAATCTGTGACCTGATCTGCCAATCCATCAGCTTCACACCAAACATCGTCTATGAAAGTGACAATCCGGAAACCGTACGGGATCTGATCGCCGCCGGTCTCGGTGTCGGCTTCTGGCCGCAATACTGCTGGAAGAAACCCGATCCGACGCAGGTGGCACTTGTGCCGATCGACAATTCTTCCTGCTGCCGCAAGGTCGTCGCATCGATTCCAAAAGCATCAACGCAGAATCCTGCGATCATGGAATTTCATACATATCTGACTGACTGGATCAACAAAAACCTGATATCCGGCAATTAGCCGCCGGATATCAGGTTTTTTGGTCTAAATTATATTCTCATATCATCCTTGCTGCTGTAACGCAGACGCGACATGGCTCTTGCAAGCGATGCCTTTGACATGTAATACTCCTTAATGCTTTGTTTCTGTCTGAGCTGCTCTCTCGCACGCTCCTCGGCCTCCTTCGCTCTCCGGACGTCAATCTCCTCCGGATGCTCTGCCGTATCCACCAGTATACTGACACGATTATTGATCACCTGCGCAAATCCGGTTCCAACCACACCGGTGATCCATTCTCCATCCTCTGTCTGAATGCGAAGCTCTCCTACCTCAACCGCAAAAACCATGTTTTCATGATGCGCCTGAATTTCCTTATCACCATCCTCCAGAGGGATCACCACCTGCTTACATCGTCCCTCAAAAAAGACTCTGTCACAGGCAGTTACATTTAACAGAAATGTATTATCCATACTTACTTCCTGCCTTTCTCAATTACCTCATCAATCGTACCAACATTGAAAAATGCCTGCTCCGGATAATCGTCCATCTCTCCGTCAATGATCATTTTAAAACCGCGTACCGTTTCTTTAAGCGGAACATATTTGCCCGGAACACCGGTAAAGGTCTCTGCCACATGGAACGGCTGCGACAGGAAACGCTGAATCTTTCTTGCACGGTAAACCGTAATCTTATCCTCCTCGGAAAGCTCCTCCATGCCAAGGATTGCAATGATATCCTGAAGCTCTGTATATTTCTGCAGAATCTCCTGAACACGGCGTGCCGTCTCATAATGCTCCTTGCCGACAATGTCCTCCTCCAGAATACGCGAGTTGGATTCCAGCGGATCGACTGCCGGATAAATTCCCTGCTCCACAATCTTTCTGGAAAGCACCGTTGTCGCATCCAGATGGGCGAAAGTAGTCGCCGGAGCCGGATCAGTCAGATCATCCGCAGGCACATAGACTGCCTGTACCGAAGTAACGGAACCGTTCTTTGTCGATGCGATCCGCTCCTGAAGCTCACCAACCTCATTGGCAAGCGTCGGCTGATATCCTACTGCGGACGGCATACGTCCCAACAGGGCGGACACCTCAGAACCCGCCTGTACAAAACGGAAGATATTATCAATGAATAAAAGCACATCCTGATGCTCCTCATCACGGAAATATTCTGCCATCGTAAGTCCTGTCTCAGCCACACGCATACGTGCTCCGGGCGGCTCATTCATCTGTCCGAACACCAGTGCTGTTTTGTTTAATACGCCGGACTCTTTCATTTCAGACCAGAGATCATTCCCCTCACGGGAACGCTCACCCACACCGGTGAAAATAGAATATCCACCATGCTCCGTGGCAACGTTCTGGATCAGCTCCTGGATCAGCACAGTCTTGCCGACACCGGCGCCACCGAACAGACCAATCTTACCGCCCTTGGCATACGGAGCCAGAAGGTCAATAACTTTAATTCCTGTCTCCAGCACCTCAACAGCCGGACTCTGCTCCTCAAAGCCCGGTGCATCCCTGTGAATGCACCAGTGCTGTTCATCCTTAAGAGATTCGCCTTTATCAATAGTATCTCCCAACACATTGAACAGACGCCCCAAAGTCTTTTCACCAACCGGAACCTTAATACCGCTGCCGGTTGCAACGACCTCCATATCCTTATGAAGTCCCTCGCTGGATGCCAGCATGATACAACGCACCGTATTGTTACCGATATGCTGTGCCACCTCCATGACACATCGTTTTCCATCATTATCTACTTCCAAAGCATCCTTGATATAAGGAAGATCGCTGTCCTCAAACTCCACATCAATGACAGGACCTGATATCTGAACTATTTTTCCCTTCTTCATATTCATCCTCATTTCTGCACTTTACTTTTTGCGTTTCTGTGCCTTTGCACCACTGATAACCTCTGTGATCTCCTGCGTGATCGCCGCCTGACGCACACGGTTGTATTCGATGGAAAGCTGCGCCAGGATCTGTCTGGCACTGTCGGTTGCCGACTGCATTGCCATCATACGTGCGTTGTGCTCGCTCGCATAGGATTCCACCAGAGCGCCGTAAATGAAGCCATTTACATAGTTGGGAACCAGATGATTTAAGATCTTTTCCCAGGACGGCTGCGGCGTCAGCGTCTCCTGATACACATCCACAGGAAGCTTCTCCGCAAACTTATCCTTTTCCAACGGCAGAAGCTTTCGCTTTTCCGCCACGGCTGTTACGGCATTTTCCATTCGTGTGTATAAAATATACACCTCATCAAGCTCTCCCTTCCGGTACCGCTCGATAATGTCATCCGTGATCATGCGGGCTCTGTGAAGGCTCGGATCCTGCACCGTATATTTGAAATGCTTGTGGACCCTGAGTCCCTCTCTCGCAAAATATTGTCTTCCAAGTTCTCCCAGAACGAAAAGGCTGTTCTCGCCTCCCTGCTCAAAAAGGGAATGTGCCATTTTGAATATATTGTGATTGTAGGCTCCGGCAAGACCTTTGTCTGCCGTGACTACAATATAGCCAACCTTCTTATCTTCTGCCGGAATCTTTCCGGTATCCTTAAAATAAATGCTTTCCAGATCCGGCGTGTGACGCAGGATACGCTGAAATGCCTGCTGCAGCGTATAGAAATACGGTTCTGTATCCGCCAGCTTTTTCTTTGCCTTCTGCAGCTTTGTGGAAGAGATCATATACATCGCATTTGTTATCTTCATCGTATCCTTGATACTTTTCATACGCTTTTGTATTTCTTTCGTATTCGCCATGTTCGTCTCCAATCTATGTGCTGCTTATTTAGCCTGCTCCAGAAACTCTCCGGCCACGTTAAGAATCTGCTGTCTCAGTTCATCGGTAAGTACCTTATCTTTCTGGATCGTCTCACCGATCTCCGGGTGAACATCCTCAAAATACTGCAAAAGCTTTCCCTGAGTCTCCTTGATCTGTTCCTTCGGAATAGTAAGAAACAGCTTTCCGGTCGCAGCCACAAGCGTGATCACCTGCTCTGCCAAAGACATCGGATGACCAAGCGGCTGTTTCAAAAGCTCCATCAGACCGTTACCGTAAGCAAGCTGCTGCTTCGTCTCCTCATCAAGATCGGAGCTGAACTGTGTAAATACCTCCATCTCACGGAACTGCGCGAGATCGATACGGATCGTACCGGACGCACTCTTCATTGCCTTAGTCTGTGCAGCTCCACCGACACGGGATACAGAAAGGCCTACGTTGACCGCAGGACGCATACCCGAGAAGAAAAGGTCACTCTCCAGGAAAATCTGTCCGTCTGTAATAGAAATTACATTAGTTGGAATATATGCCGAAACATCGCCTGCCTGCGTCTCGATGATCGGCAGTGCCGTGATCGAACCGCCGCCAAGCTCATCGCTTAACCGGCTGGAACGCTCCAGCAGACGGGAATGCAAATAGAATACATCACCCGGATAAGCCTCACGTCCCGGAGATCTCTCCAGCAGCAGGGACAGTGCACGGTATGCGACCGCATGCTTTGACAGATCGTCATACACAATCAGAACATCCTTGCCCTGATACATAAAATACTCCGCCAGAGCAGTGCCGGAATACGGAGCAATATACTCTAACGATGCGGACTCACTGGCTGTCGCCGAAAGCACGATGGAATACTCCATCGCATCGTTTTTCTCCAGTGTATTTACCAGCTTTGCCACGGTCGATGCCTTCTGACCGATCGCTACATAGATACAGATCACATCCTTGCCCTTCTGGTTCAGGATCGCATCCATCGCGATCGATGTCTTACCGGTCTGACGGTCTCCAATGATAAGCTCTCTCTGTCCACGTCCGATCGGGAACATCGAATCGATTGCCAGAATACCGGTCTCCAATGGTTCTGTAACCGATTTACGGTCAATGATTCCCGGTGCATCGCACTCGATCGCCCGATAGTCTGACGCCTCAATGTCGCCCTTTCCATCAATCGGCGCACCCAGCGCATTGACAACTCTTCCAAGATAGTTGTCTCCGACCGGAATGCCGGCACGCTTCATGGTACGCGTTACCTTCATTCCCTCGCGGATCCCATTGTCCTTTCCAAGAACGATACAGCCGATCTGCGTACGCTGAATATCCTGTACCATTCCCTTCACGCCATTTTCAAAAATGACGATCTCGCCGTACATTGCATGTTCCATTCCATAGATCGTGGCAATCCCGTCACCAACCCAGATCACGGTACCTACCTCATGCTCGCGGCTTTCCATTTCATAATGTTCAATCTCGCTTTTTAAAATTGATATAATATTTTCCGAGCTGATCGCACTCACATTATCATCTCCTAGCCATTTTTTCTCTCAGACAGTTGATGCTTCCCCGCAGGCTCCGGTCAATCTCCAGATCGCCGATACGGATCACAAACCCGCCGACAAGCTCCGGCCGGGATTCCAACGCAAGTGTTACCTCGCTGCATTTTAACTGACTGCACAATCTTTTCTCTATCAGGGCTAACTGCTCCTCATCGGGCTTTTCCACATAATACAGGATGCCTCTGCGAATGTTATGACTGTCGTCATAGCACTCCTCATACGACTGAAAAATTTCTTTTAACAGTGCCTCCTCATGATGCTCCGATACCACCTTCAGAAACGGCTGCATCTTCTCCGGAAATATTTTCTCGATCAGATGCTTCTTCGCCTCCCCGGATACCACCGGACTGTTCATCGCCTCCCGAAGCGGCTCACTGCCATTCCAGATTTCTTCCGTCTGTTTTATATCCTGTCTGTCGATTCCCAGCAGAAACAGTACCTTTCCATAATTAATTGCTATCTGCTTCATGGGCTTCACCTGCTCCTGCTATATAGCTGTCATATATGGAACGATTTGCGGCGCTGCCTGCATTCTCTGACAATATCTTTTCGGCAGCAGCCATGGCAACCTGTGCCACCTGCTTCTGCATGCCGTCCAGCGCCCTCTGCTTTTCAAGCTCGACATCTTTTCTTGCCTTGTCCACAATATGACCTGCCTGTTTCTCTGCTTCCATCACTCTGCTTTCATATTCTCTCTGCGCACGCTGTCTGGAATCCTCCAAAATCCTCCGGGATTCCTCCTTCGCATCTGCAAGCAATCCCTCATACTGTCCTTTCAACTGCATTGCCTGCTCTTCCTTTCCTGCAGCCGATGCAAACTGACCATCGATCATCTGCTTTCTCTGCTCTAACACAGACTGGATCGGACCGATCAGGAAGTGGCGCAGTGCCGCATAGAGAATCAGCAGGTTGATCAATGTAAAGACAATTCCGTCTAAACGTAACATATTACATCGCCAGCCTTTCTCTTTGTTTGCTTCCTCATGCTGTTATTTCAGAAGAAGAATGATCAGCAGCGCGATTACGAAACCATAAATAGCGGTTGCCTCTGCAAGAGCACATCCGAGTACCAGATTGATCTTGATCTTTGGCTCTGCCTCCGGCTGTCTTGCAATGGCATCCACTGCCTTTGAGGTTGCCAGACCAATTCCGATTCCTGCTCCAATACCTGTTAAAACTGCGATTCCTGCTCCAATTGCGATTAACTGTGTCATAATTATCCTCATTTCTGTGCTGCGTTCATATTTTATGGGTGTCGGTTTCACCGGCAGCACTCCGTGAAACCTGCGGGTAAATTTGTTCTTATTTCTGCTCTTCTTACTTTGTTCGTTCTCTTCTCTTTTCTCTTACACTCTTACTTTTTGCTTATTCAACCGCCACTGCTTCTCCGATATACAAGGATGTCAGAAAGACGAATACAAACGCCTGTATCAGACCATCAAAGATATCAAAATAGCAGCTGAATACTGCCGGCAGCACCGCCGGAACTACAAGCTTGATCAGCTCCATAACTACATAGGATCCCAGCACATTTCCAAACAGTCGCATACAAAGCGAAAGCGGTCTGGTAAACACCTCCAGCAGATTGATCGGTGCGACGATCCAAATGGGTTCTCCAAAGCTTTTCAGCCAGCCTTTGCCTCCTTTTTGACGTATCCCGGCAATCTCTACGACCAGAATACTCATGATTGCCATGCCAGCCGTAACACCCATATCCTTTGTGGGCGGTTTGAAACCGATCAGGCCGATCAGATTAGCGATTGCAATGTAGATCAGAATACTGATCAGATACGGCAGATACTTTAATCCATTCTGTCCCAGTAATTCACCAAAGAAATTCTCTGCTGCCTGATAACCTGCTTCCAGTGCAAGCTGTACCTTTCCCGGATTATCAACACTCAGATTTCTGGTTAATAATATGGAGACAATGATCAATACTGCCATGATCAGCCATGTTACAACGACCGATTCCGGAACTGCGATCCCACCTCCGATCGGGATGGTGAATGCCGTGTTACAATTTAATTCCTCCAGCAGTTCCTTTGTTAATTCCTCCGTAGTACTCACTTCCCTTCCTGGCTTTTTGCCACGTTTTTCATTATATGCATGCCGTTTCAAATGTCTAATAACTTATAATTATTTTGTCATATCGAACAATTATCATTACCTCTAAACGCACAAAAACAGGGCAAAACAAGCGTTTTGCCCTGTCAGAATATACGTCAAAAATTCCTGTAAAACAAAAAAAGAAGCACCGCTGGAGCGGTACCTCTTTATGTTCGTGAAAATGAAATTATTCTGCGTTTGCAAGAATCTCTTTCTTGTTGTAGCTTCCGCATGCCTTGCATACTCTATGTGGCATCATCAGAGCGCCACACTTGCTGCACTTTACAAGATTTGGAGCAGTCATTTTCCAATTAGCTCTTCTACGATCTCTTCTTCCCTTAGAAGATTTATTCTTTGGACAGATAGACATTTTCTTACACCTCCTACTGTTATCCTACTTACTTTTTACAACACTTTCTCGATTATATCAATTGCGTTATTGTTTGTCAACCATTATTTTTCAACAACTGCGGCTGTTTCTCTGGCAATGCGAAGCTCCTCATTGGTAGGAACAACCCATACAGGAATTGTACTGTCCGGAGTAGAAAGAAGAAGCTCTTCTCCTCTTACGGTATTGGCTGCCTCATTCAGCTTGATACCAAGAGCGGAAAGTCCCTCAACAATGCGGCCACGTACCACAAAGTTGTTCTCGCCGGCACCGGCTGTCAATGCGATCGCATCAGCTCCACCGATTGCTACATGATAAGCACCGATATATTTGATGATGCGGTAAACCAAAACGTCTAACGCATTGTGTGCATCCTGATTGCCGTTTTCCTCGCCCTCTAAGAGATCTCTGTAATCATTGGACAGACCGGAAATACCAAGCACACCGGACTTCTTATTTAACATGG
>ENA-OPSJ01001592-OPSJ01001592.1-human-gut-metagenome-genome-assembly--contig:-NODE-1592-length-16764-cov-2.328027_pt1 | contig 16764 bp, 11 predicted proteins | sample MGYA00241801_ERZ501893 | MGnify/ENA primary metagenome ERZ501893 (study PRJEB25962, sample SAMEA2042219) | human gut metagenome | biome: human gut; feature: human-associated habitat; material: faeces...
ACACCGTCTCGAAGCAAATCGGCCAGCTGCTCAAGGAGGGCAACGCCGAAGAGGCCGAGGCTGCCAAGGTTCGCATGCGCAATGTGGGCGACGAGATAGACAACCTCGATGGCGCCCTCGTGGCTATCGAGGAGGAGCTCAACGGCCTCACCTACTCCATTCCCAACATCCCCGGCCCCAACACGCCCATCGGCGATGACGAGAACGATAATCCCGAGGTGCGCCGCTGGGGCACGCCGCGCCAGTTCGACTTCGAGATCAAGGATCACGTCGATGTGGGCGCTCCCCTCGGTCTTGACTTCGACACCGCTGCGAAGCTCTCCGGCGCCCGCTTCTGCTTCATGAAGGGCGAAGTGGCGCATCTGCACCGCGCGCTCGCTCAGTTCATGCTCGACGTTCATACGCGCGAACAGGGCTATACCGAGTGCTACACCCCCTACATCGTCACGGCGACCACGATGACGGGCACGGGCCAGCTGCCGAAGTTCGAAGAGGACCTCTTCGCTGCGAAGAAGGGCGGCGCCTACTCCGACATGGAACAGATGTACCTCGTTCCGACTGCGGAAGTGACCCTCACCAATTCGGTTGCGGGCCAGATTCTCAAGGCTAAGGATCTCCCCATCTACCTCACGGCGCATACGCCCTGCTTCCGTTCCGAAGCCGGCGCCTACGGCCGCGACACCCGCGGCATGATCCGCCAGCACCAGTTCGACAAGGTCGAAATGGTGAAGATCGTCCGTCCGGAAGGCTCCTACGACGAACTCGAGAAGCTCACGAACGACGCTGAAGCCATTCTGCAGAAGCTCGAGCTCCCGTACCGCGTGATGGCGCTCTCGACGGGCGACATCGGCTTCGGTTCCTGCAAGACCTACGACCTTGAGGTCTGGATCCCCGCGCAGAACACCTACCGCGAAATCAGCTCCTGCAGCAACTGCGAGGACTTCCAGGCCCGCCGCATGGGCGCCCGCTTCAAGGATGAAAACGGCCGCACGCGCTACGTTCATACCCTGAACGGCTCGGGCCTTGCGGTCGGCCGCACCCTCGTTGCCGTGCTCGAAAACTATCAGAACGCCGACGGCTCCGTCACGATCCCGACGGTGCTTCGCCCCTACATGAACGGCAAGGAAAAGATCGTTCCGGCTGCGAAGTAATCCCCTGAAGTTCGCTTCAATCTGAAGAAAATCCCGCCAACTCTTCGCGAGCGGCGGGGGTTTCTTTATGGAAATTTGCTTTTTTCCGAAAAGCTCTGTAATATGCGTCCTCTCTCTTGACGCGGAAGGGTGGCAGAGAGGTCGAATGCGCCGGACTCGAAATCCGGTATACGGTTATACCGTATCGTGGGTTCGAATCCCACCCCTTCCGCCAGATTCAAATCCCAGACAGTCTTAGGACGTCTGGGATTTTTATTTGTATCAAGCACTTACGAGCATTTCCTGTCTATAGGCGTCCAAGGGCGTCCAGAGAAATCCCTATTTTTATGATGGGCAGGATGATGGATAAATAGGGTTATGGAAAGTTGTAACCGGTTTACCCATCATAAAAAGAGGGATACACATGCCTAAGAAGACAACCGAGCTGACGGCGCTTGAGGTGAAAAACCTCAAGAATGGAACCTACGCAGTGGGCGGTGTTAAAGGGCTCTACATCCGCAAGAGTCCTGCGCAGAACATGTTCTTCCTGCGCTACTCCGATGCGACGGGACGCCATGACTTCTCGCTAGGCAGCTATCCGGCCCTGTCGTTGGCGCAAGCACGCAAGGCGGCATTTACTGCACGCGAGCTGATTGACCGAGGGGAAAGCCCGATTGAGCTTCGCCGAAAGGCACGCGAGGAACAGCGTGCCGCCCAGAAGAAAGCTGCAGAAGAGGCAGCCAAGTCGGTCTTGACGTTCGAGGCGGCGGCGCGCGCATGGATCGCTGATCGCGCCGAACATGGGTATTGGGCTAAGAACCCGAAGGGTGAGAAAGAGACGCTGCAGATTCTTGCCAAGCACGTATTCCCTGTGATCGGCGCAGACGACATCGAGCTCATCACGCCCGAGCGCATCAGGGAATGCATGGCACCGATCTGGCAGAGCATCCCCTCCACGGCGAAGAAAGCTCGAACGTACACTCAGAAGATTTTCCAATGGGTGATCGCTCTGCACAAAAGATCGAATCGCGAGAACCCTGCGATGATGAGCGGCGCTTTGGGCGTCTTGATGGAGCCGCTGCAGAAGAACAAGAAGCCTAAGCAGCATCACGCTGCGTGTGCCGTTGAGGAGCTGCCCAGACTAATCGCAGAAATTCATGGCTACAACTCCATGTCAGCACGTGCGTGCGAATTTGCCATCCTGACTGCTACGCGCTCGCAGGCAGTGCGCCTTGCCCGCTGGGAGGAGTTCGACCTTGAGAAGGGCGTTTGGGTGATTCCGCTCGAGCATGACAAGATCAAAGCCCCCAACCGCGACCGCACTATCTTCTTGTCGTCAGCTGCGCTCAAGCTTCTGAAAGGGCTTGTTCGCTATTCCGAAAGCCCGTATGTCTTTCCCAGTAGCCAAGGCAACCATTTTTCTGACTGTGCCCTGACGATGTTCCTGCGCGGGCTGCACGAGAAGCGGCTGGCTGAAGACGGCATCGGCTGGATCGATCCGGTGAAGACGGAAAAGTTAGGGAAACCCTGCAGCATCTCGCTTCACGGAACTGCACGCGCAACGTTCCGTACGTGGGCGAAGGATGACGCTATGGGCAACAACCGCCGCTTCGATCAAGAGGCCGTGGAGCTTTGCCTGTTGCATTCGAAGAACGATGCCTATGACGGTGCTTATGACCGCGCGCCGCTAGCAAAGGAGCGTCGGGCCATTATGGAAGCTTGGGGCAAGTATGCTTGCTCACGGATTCGGTGATGTATGGGGGTTTTAGGGGTTTCCCTTGAAGAATTGACCTTGATTTTTGAAAAGTGTCAGAGAGAGTACGTGCAGGGGAGGAGCTCTCTAGCGCTGACATTTTTCCCCGGATGACTGTTTGAAACCCCGAAAACCCTAAAAACCCCCTTTTCTCCCTGAGGTCCCCGGTCTGTTACATGTAATCTATTGCTCTTTTCTCATCTGCGCGACAAGCGTTAAGACAGACGCTTTCTCTTCTTCAGTCAACCACAGCTCAACTTGCTTTCGGCCGAGGGCGCTCTGCGTGCGGCGGAAAGCTGCAATTCTCGCTGCGCTCTCTGAAAGCAGGCGAATTGGCACACGCGAAAAGGCATCGGGCACGCCTTCGACGACAAGAACGTTTCTCACGGCTAGCCCTTCCAGCAAATAGAGTCCCAAGTCAATATCAGAAAGCGATTTTGCTTCTTTGGGGATCGCTGCGCGGCAGCTGGCCCCCAATGCGCGTGAATCGACCGTGAGCCTTACGGCCTTCTTGCTATCAGCGCCATCAAGCCCCCGCAAGTACTCAAGCGCCTTTTGAAACTCAGGAGCAAGTTTGATTTTCTCAGAATAAATATTCTTTATTGGTCTAGGCATTCTAATACATGTGATATTTATTACTCGTAACAATAGCATATTACAGGTAACACTCGATGATTAATAAATAATGCCTATGACCTTGGCTCTGTTCCTTGTGTCTAGTGATGCAAATTTATAATTTCGAGGAAGAAAAACCCCTAAAACCCCCTCGCTCTTTTTTTATCAGAGAAATGAACGTTGCTTTGCGGAGGAGCCATGGAAGTCGGCTATTGCGAGTCCGAGTATGAGGCTGCCATGATGGATTTGCTTTCGTCGCTGGGGTGGAACACTGTCAGCGGCGACGAGCTGCATCGCAAGTATTCCGACGCGTTGATTCTTGATGATTTGCGTTCGTTCATTCGGCAGCAGCATCCGGATTTCACACCCGATGAACTGGAACGGATTGTTTTTAATCTGAGCAATACGGGCGGGGATACGGACTATCTATCGCTCCGAGCGACAGCATCGCTGTGCGTCAACGGTTTTGTTTTTTCGCGCGACGATCTTTCCTTGCCGAGTGAGCATGTGGATTACATCGACTTTGAGAATCCGCAAGCGAATATCTTCCGTGCAGTCAATCAGCTGACGATTCGGGAGCTCGGGGCCGAACGGCGGCCTGACATTCTGCTTTTCGTCAACGGGATCCCGCTTTGCATCATCGAGCTCAAGAATCCGGCGCAGCGGCAGGCGTCAATCTTCAATGCATGGGAGCAAATCCACGTCCGCTACAAGCGAGATATTCCCTCGCTCATGAAGTTCTGCTTGTTGTCAGCGATCAGCGATGGAGGCAGCACAAGGCTTGGAACGACCTATGCGCCGTTTGAGCATTACTACGCGTGGAAGAAAGTTGAGAACGAGGAAGATGCGGCCGCTGGGCTCGGCGAGATGCAGACGCTTGTCAAGGGCGTTTTTGCCCCTGAGCGTTTTCTCGAGATCGTTCGAGACTTTGTGTACTTCCCAGATGTGCAGGAGGGCCAGCAGCACGAGACGGAGATTGTTTCCCGCTATCCGCAGTTCTTCGCGGTGAAGAAGCTCTATAGAAGCATTCTTGGGCACCTGCGCGAGCACGGCGGCGACGGCAAGGGTGGAACGTACTTCGGTGCTACAGGGTGCGGCAAAACCTTCACCATGCTTTTTCTCGCCCGACAGCTGATCAAGCGCACGGCGCTTTCGCCGACGATTCTCATCATCGTGGATCGCGAAGACTTGGAAACGCAATCAGGGAAGCTTTTTGAGTCTTCGACAGATTTTCTCGGTGACGACGCCATTCGTTCTTTCGATAGCCGAGAAGACTTGAAAACGGAGCTGCTTGCTCGTCAGTCGGGCGGTGTATTTGTGACAACGGTACAAAAGTTCTGCGAGACGACAGGGCTTCTTTCAGAGCGCGGGAACATCATTTGCTTCAGCGACGAAGCGCATCGCACACAGCTCAATCTCGGCGAAAAGCTCGAAATCAAAGATGGCAGCAAGGGCGGCAAGGCCGGGGCATTTGTGAAGTTCGGCTTTGCGCAATACCTTCATGATGCGCTCCCCAACGCGACATTCGTCGGGTTCACAGGGACGCCCATCGAGGAGACCGTGCACGTCTTCGGCCCGGTCGTTGACAAGTACACGATGAAGCAGGCTGTTGCCGATGGCATTACAGTGCCGCTCAGGTACGAGGCACGGCTAGCCCGGATTGTGCTCGACAGTGAGAAAGCACAGGAGATTGAAGCCTATTACGCGCAATGCGAAGAAGAAGGCGCAGACGCAGAAAAGGTGGATCGCAGCCGCCGAGCGATGAGCAAGCTCGAAGTGATTTTGGGCGATGACGATCGCTTGTCGCGCATGGCCGCAGACATCGCAACGCACTATGAAAGCTTTGTGGCGGAGCATGTCGGCACGGTTTCAAAGGCCATGATTGTATCGTCAACGCGGCCAATCGCCTATCGCCTCTACGAGAAGCTCAAGGCTATTCGACCTGAATGGTTTGAATCCAAGCGCGTTGCAGATGAATCGATCTTTGATACGCCTGAAAAGAAAGCCGAGCTCGAAAGCTATCAGAGTCTCCCGATGGTGAACATGGTGGCGACTCGCGGCAGCAATGATCCGAAGGCCATGTTCGAGCTGCTGGGCGACAAGTCGCATCGACAGATGCTTGACCGCGAGTTCAAGAAGCCGCTCTCGAATTTCCGCATTGCCATCGTCGTCGATATGTGGATTACAGGCTTTGACGTGCCGTGCTTGGCTGTGCTCTATAACGACAAACCGCTGCAACGCCACACGCTCATTCAGACGATTTCGCGCGTCAACCGCAAGTATCCGGGCAAGGAATACGGTCTCATTGTCGATTACATCGGCATTCGCCAAAACATGAAGCAGGCGTTGAAGCAGTACGGCGGTGATGAAGAACCGCCGCCCAACACCGAGCTCACCTACATTGCCTTCGCCAACGAGCTGCAAATCCTCAAGGAACTTCTCCACGAATTTGATGCGTCGGACTTCTTCACAGGTGCGCCGTTGCCGCGGTTGCTTGCTTTGCAACGAGCGGCAGAATTCGTGCTTTCGCAACTCCCTCTGCCAGACGATCCCAAGACAAGCTTTGCGACCGTTTTCAAGGGACACGTGAAGCGCCTCAAATCGGCGTATGGCATCCTGCAGCCAGCTGGGCGACTCAGCAAGGACGAAACGACTTGGGCGCAATTCTTCATGGCCGTGCAGGAGATCAACAGCAAGACGACGAATACAAGTCACAGCGTTGAGTCCATGAATCGAGTTGTCGAAAACATGGTGTCCGAGGCGCTGCAGTGCACTGGCATTGAAACAGTGCTTAATGCGCAAGGAGAGGAAGAACTTTTCTCTGAAAAGTTCACGGCAGAAATCGAAAAGGTGAAGCTGCCGCATACAAAGTTTCAATTGCTCGTCAAGTCGCTCAAGAAGGCGATTCGCGAGTACGGCAAAACCAACCAGCTCAAAGCGCAGCGCTTTGATGAGCGCTTGCAGAAGGTTATCGACGAGTACAACACGCGCGACAAGTTGATATTTACGAACGAGGTGGCTTCTCAGACGGTGAAGGCCATTCAAGAAGTCGTGAATCAGAAGCTCAATGAGCTAACGGGAGAAGTGTTGGACCTCTTCCGGCGCCTCCGCAAAGATCGCGAAGAGTTCAAGCGGCTTGGTATCACCTTTGAAGAAAAGGCCTTTTACGACATTCTCGTAGATCAGCGTGAAGCACACGGATTTGAGTATTCAGATGAGAAGTGTCTCGGGCTATCCCGCAAGATCAAGGCGCTTATTGATAACTCTTCTGTTTATGCCGATTGGCTTAACAACGACAACTTGAAGGCAAATCTTCAGAAGGAACTCACGATTCTGCTTTTCCGGGAGGGCTATCCGCCCACATGGAACAAAGAAGTTTTCAATAAGGTCATGGAGCAAGTTCGTAACTTCAAGACCCACAACAATTGATCAAGAACAGGATAAGAAATGGCACGAACGAAGGGTTCAAAAAACAAGAAGCCCGCAGAGCTCAAGCTTGAGGGTGTCTTAATGAATTGCCGCGATATTCTTCGCGGTAAGGCGAGCATGGCGACGCGGCGCGACATGATTCTTACGCTCGTCTTTCTGAAATTCGTCGGTGAGAAGTTCTATCGGCAGCGCGAGAAGATTCGCTCAGAAATGTCGGCACAGAATCTTCCTGTCGAGCTTTTCATTGAAGAACCGTCTTCATATCAATGCGATGGAGTTTTCTATTTGCCGGAAGAGTGCCGTTGGGAGGAGCTTCTTTCGGCCGACAGCGCCAAATTGGCGCTTACGATCGATTTGATGGTTTCGAATCTCGATTCGTCAAGTGAGAATCTTCGAGGCGCGCTCCCGATGAAGCTTTTTACGGATTCTCGTATTGAAGGGAAGACGCTTAAAGCGCTCATTGATGAAATCAACAAGATCAGTGAAGATCGTTTCCACGAGAAAGATCTGATCGGGCGCGTGTATGAATATTTCCTGCAAGCGTTCTCCATCAATGCGGACAAGGAGGAAGGCGAGTTCTATACGCCGCACAGTATCGTTGAGCTCATCTGCGAATTGATTGAACCATACGACGGCACTATTTATGACCCTTGCTGCGGGTCGGGCGGCATGTTTGTGCAGGCGTCAAAGTTCGTTGAGGCACATGGCGGCAATACGAAAGCCGTGCAGGTTTACGGGCAAGAAAGTCAGCCGGAAACCTATCGCCTAGCCAAGATGAATTTGGCTGTGCGCGGCATTTCCTACAACCTCGGAAGTACGGCAGCCTCGACCTTCACGAACGATTTGCATAAGACGCTCAAAGCGTCCTACATCATGGCGAATCCGCCCTTCAATTTGAAGAAGTGGCGAAGCGAAAACGAACTGTTGACGGACGTGCGCTGGGCGGGGTACGGCGTGCCGCCGGTGAGCAATGCGAACTACGCGTGGATTCTCCACATGCTCTCCAAGCTCAATGTTGTTAACGGCGTCGCTGGGTTCCTTTTGGCGAATGGCGCCCTCGGGGATTCGGACACATATGACATTCGTCGCAAACTCATTGAGAACGACAAAGTTGAAGTCATCATTGTTCTTCCACGCGAGATGTTCTATTCAACCGACATTAGCGTGACGCTTTGGATTTTGAATCAGAACAAAAAGGGCGGGCTTTATCACAAGCGACAGCTGCGCAATCGCACAGGGGAAATTCTGTTTGTCGATCTGCGCACGTGGAATCAGAACATTTACGAAAAGAAATACGTGCAGTTTCTCCCTGAGCAGATCAAGAAAGTTGCGGAGATTTATCACACGTGGCAGTGCATTGGTACGGATGGCGCAAGTTATGCCGTTCCAGAACTTTATCGGTCAGTTTCACTCAAGGAGATCGAAGACAACGATTTCTCGCTCGTGCCGAGCCGCTACATTGAATTCGTGGATCGTGATAAAGATATTGACTATGAGCGGGTCATGAGTGACACCGCCTCGGTGGTTGCCAATCTTCTCAAGCGACAGACAGCCAATCAAGAAGCGCTCAAGCACGCTTTCAAGGAGCTTGGCTATGAATTCTGAGCTTTTGAAGCAGATTGAAGGCGCGCCGAGAGTAAATCTTGGATGTTTAGCTCAGCGTGTTACTAGGACAAATGATTCGCATAAATATGGTTTTGGCGACATTAGAGGCGTGAGTAACACTAAAGAAATCGTTCCTACAAAAGCTAATGCTACAGAGCGTGCTTTAGAACGCTTCTATGTTGTTTGTCCGGGCGAATTTGTTTTTAATCGACGAGTTCATGGAACAGGAGCAAGACGATTAGGCCTAGGCTTTAATAATTCTAAACGTAATTTTCTTTTTACAGAGGATTACGTGGCCTTTTCTGTCAACACGAATAAGTTATTACCGGAATTCCTTTTTATTTTCTTTTGCCGCGAAGACTTCAATAGATATGTCGTTACCCACTCTTGGGGCAGTGCAACAGAGTTCTTCAACTGGGAGGACATGTGCCGGGTGAAGATTCCGCTGCCGCCGATCGAGGTGCAGAGGGCGTACGTTGACGCGTACAAAGGACTGACAGCACTCATTGAAGAGAACGAGTCGCTTTTGAAGTCTCTCGAAGAAACAGCGCAGGCGTGCGTTGCAGAGTGCAGAGAGAAATGGCCGATGGTTAGTTTGGGGGCATACCTGCAGGAAACGAATATACGAAATACAGACGGAAGTATCGAAGATGTTCGAGGAATTTCTACCGCAAAGCGTTTTCGCGAACCAAATTCCCGTGTAGATCGAACAAAATTACATAACTATAAAATCGTTAGGCCTCATCAGTTTGCATATGTTCCTACCACAGATACTTGGCGGTGTTTAGCAGTTTGTCTTTCGAGTTTCAAACATTCGATAGTAGTTTCTCCAATCTATATTACTTTTAAAATTAAGAACGAAAAACAATTATTGCCTGAATATCTTCAGTTGTATTTTCAACGATCCGAAATTGATCGATATGCACGCTTTAATTCATGGGGCAGTGCTCGTGAGAATTTCAACTGGGACGACATGTGCCGGGTGAAAATCCCGCTGCCGCCGATCGAGGTGCAGAGGGCGATTGTCGCCCTCTACCATTGCGCTGAAGAGGCGAGAAAGATTGCAGAGGAAGCTAAAGCCCAGCTTGCCTTAGCTTGCCCCGCCATGATTCAACAAGCTTCTCGACGTTGTTAAAGGAAATTCACCAGCATGAGTGGACCATTTTCCGCACTTTCATTTCTTAAAAAGATTTCCTCAGAATTGCTTTGTGCATATTTCAAGCGGTTTGAAGAAATAGACCTGAGCCTTTTCAGTAAAGGTACTTTGAAATCTGCAGAACTGATAGCTTTTTGGAAAGGCCTTCCAGATGAGGTAAGAAGGACCGCTGAGAGCGACTTCAGCTTAATACTCGATATGATGGATGAATTGGGAATTCAATCCATTCAATCAACTGCGCAGCAAGCGGGTTGCGATGCATCTTTGCTTAAAGCTTGGGACGGAAAAACTCTGGAAGAGAAAACCTTCATTGCTTTTCTTGATTTCAAAGATCTATGGGATAATGCTAGCGCAATCGCTTTTGCAGATAATGTTCCTGCTCGATATTGGCAACGGAGAAAGAACCTTCCTTCCAATTTGATGGATGATTCTGAAGAAGCTTGCGACGATTTTGCCAAAAAATTGGGTGAGTTCCTTCATTCAAAACAAGGTCGAGGAAAACAATGCAAAGTGGAGCGTTATCTGGCAGAAGATGGCCGGTTGTTTCTTTTTGCTTTATTTGAAGATTTTGCGCGAAGCAGTCTTGAATGGGAAGAAGACGATTTACAAGCTTATCGCAGACGACAAGCATTGCAATACATTTTTCAGTATTCCCCGAAGGATGGAATGTTGTCAATTTATTGTCCAAATGCAACTTCGTTTGTTGAAGACTTACAACTGCTTTTCGCGGAATCAATTCTTCATATTGATGAATTGAGTGAGGATATTCAAGACATTAGAATTTATGAATTGAGGCCACTGTTAAACCCAGAATTTCGCTTTCATTGGAAGCCGGAATGGGGTATCGAGGATGCGCAATTGATCAAACTGAGATTGACAAGGCGCTTCTCGAAACAGCGAGTAATTTTTGAAGCAGGTCGCGGAAACGGAAGTGAAGAGGTATACGAATTACTCGACGCGTGGGGCGAAGCAGAGAATTTAGATGACTTCTTTGTGACACAAGCAGAAGTCCGTGTTCGCTATCAGGTCGATACGGGCAAAGTACGTTCCTGTAGCTTTACGGTGACTTGGCCGAATTACTGCAGCTTAAAGCCAGACACGCTTGGCAAGCATCTGCAAGAAATGCTTGTGATGTCGGGGATCGAATTAAAGGAGCCGGAAGACGATGGCGAGGCCTCGCAAGAAGCCGTTGCTTCAGCTTGATGAACGCGACCCGCTTCGGTGCTTGATTGCTGCGTTGAGGCCTTCGCGTGACGGCGTTTCATTGTCTGGACAACAGATTGAAGTTGCGGGCTTTGATCGAGCTCGTTTGGAAAGTCTTGAGAGAAGTAAGCTTGTTCGCTCAGATTCCGTCGACATGACAACTGATTGTTCAGAGTGCGAACGTCAGTGCATGGGATTGCCAGTCATCAAAACTCAAGGAGGGGCGCTTGGTTTTACATGTCCGTTCTTCCCATCTGTCGGCTGGATTGACGTGAAACCCAAGCACATTGAACGGAAAAGATTCCTTCGCAGCGACTTGATTCGATGGTTGGTTCAACTTTTCGGCTGTCTGCCGATGTATTTGCTCGTTGAACCAGCTTTACCAGCGGGTAGCTACCGACTCGGGATTGTGCTTTCAGGGAAAAAGCGCTTGCAACTGTTCCTGCAGTTTGACCGAAAACGAGGATGGCGACTCAAATGTGCGGGGAATGACATGGCACTGCGGGACCTCTTACGTTTCAACGGTTCCGAGTATGTCGTTGATCCCGATATGAAAGAAATGCTGCTTTGGGCGGACGATAGTGACGAGCCATCGATCGCACGTGAGGCCCGCTTGCTCGAGGAGGTGGAATGGCGAACAACCCATAAGGATGAATATCCGGGGCCAGTTTATGAACAAGTCGCGGAAGAGAACGACATAACTAAAGCAACCTTAGAAGGCATTCTCAAAAAGGCTCGGTCAGACAGAACCACTCGTGATCTGACGCGAATCTATCGTCAGAAACGGTTAGAAAGTCAAAGAACAAAATTATCGACGTAAGCATTTGATTTTTAAGGCGTCAGAAAAGGGGCTACCGAAAGTCAAAGACTTTGGGCGAAATGGTCATTGTCCAAACAGAACTAAAGGAGTTCACCAATGACCAAAAAGCTTTTTTATCGAGCCCGCGAAGCACAAGAACACACGGCGCTCGCCCGCTCGACCTTTTATGCCTATATCGCCAAGGGCCTGCTGCCGCCGCCGATCAAGGTTGGAGACCGCGCCTCGGCTTGGCTCGTCTCTGAGATCGTTGCCGTCAATAAGGCACGTATTCTCGGCAAGACGAATGAAGAAATCAAAGCGCTCGTGATCTCGCTCGTCGAGGCTCGTTCTCGAATGGAGGACGACGCCGATGAGTGAGACGCAGAACCAGAAGGGGTATGTCCTGTCGATGGGACTTCTTTCAAACGAACGCCTTGAGGTTTCAAATGCCGAATTTCTTCATGAAGCTTTTGCCATTTCTGCCGCTCATTGCGGAGATTGTTGCCCTGTTACTGTGTCTTTCGTTGGCAATCCTTCCCGCGATGCTCGCTGGGTAGCCCGCCCTTTCACGGGCAACGATGCGCCCGAATCCGACCATGCGAACAACTACTTCGCCCTCTCGGCATTCATGCCGGATTTAGAAGGCACCTACCATCGGCGCAAGAAGTCTTTTGCCGCGCAGTTTGTCGTGGCGCTTGACGATGTGACGCCGGTCGTTGTCGAGGGAAAGCAGAAAGCCCAGATTCCCTTCAGCCGTGTCTCACTGCCCCCAACGTATGTGCTCGAGACCTCCGAGGGCAACTTTCAGGTGGGTTACTTTCTCCGCGAGCCCATCCTTGATCGCGGTGAAGCAGAAGACCTTTCAAAAGCGATCATCGCTTCGGGGTTAAGCGATCCCGGCGCGGGCGGCCCCTGCGCGCGCCTGATGCGACTGCCGATCGGATGCAACGGAAAGTATCAGCCTGAATTCCGCTGCCGTTTGAGATTGTGGGCACCAGAACGCCACTACACCATTGATGAGCTACGCGAAGGGCTTCAGATACGTTTCCTCGGCGCGTCACGCGTCAAACAGCCAACGGCTGCTTTGCTAGGCAACGCTCATCAACCCGCCGCAGAAGGTAATGCGGTCTACACGCCTGCGCCGACGACGAACATCGTACTTCTGGCCCTAAGCGAACGCGGTCTATTGAAGCGCGAAGTTGCGCCCGGTAAATATGAGCTGACTTGCCCTTGGGTCAATGAGCATACGGGTCAGGTCGATAGCGGCGCAGTCTATTGGGTTCCGGATGAGAATCACCCCCATGGTGCCTTCAAGTGCCAGCACGGGCATTGCATTGGGCGCGGCATCTCGGAGCTGCTGGATTACTTGGGCATCGATCATGAAGCAGCGCTTATGAAGGCGCGCATTACGACCGCGCCGGGCGAGGTCAATCGCATCGTTGCGGCGGCCGAGACGGAACTCGCGCGAACCGAACTCTACTTTCAGCGCAGCGGGCGCGTCGTTCGGCTTGAGCGATCGTCGATTACAGGTAACTTACAGCTTCAGGAAGTCAATGCCAACAGCTTGCTTGTGGATTTGTCAGCACTGACGCGCTGGCAGCATTACGACGGGAGATCAAAGAAGGTCGTTCCCTGTGATCCTTCGCCCAAGTATCTGTCAGCCATCCTTGAAAGCGGGCGACATCAAGCGTTGCCTGAAATCATCGGCATTGCAAGGCAGCCCATGATTGATGGGCGCGGCAGGGGTTCAAAGAAGGCGGGCTATAACGCTGCTAACAAGCTCTACGCGGATTTTGATGAACGCGCATACGAGGTGCTGGATAGCCCAACGCAGGAAGACGCACTCAAGGCGCTTGCTGAGCTTGAAACGCTGCTGGAGGAATTCCCCTTTGAAGCCGAGTGCGACAAGAGTGCAGCCCTCTCCGCCATTTTGACGGCAGTGGTTCGCTCGCAGCTTAAGTTGGCTCCGATGATCCATGTGCAGGCGCACTTGCCGGGGTCAGGGAAGTCGTATCTAACGGCGTTGATTGCAGCTTTCGCCACGGGCGACGAAGTGGCGGCGTCGAGCTTTCCCAAGGACGATGAAGAGTGCCGGAAGTTCCTTCACTCACAGCTGCTTGCATCGCCCGCAGCCATCATCTTCGACAACCTGACGACAGACATCTACGCCTTCAAAAGCCTCTGCATGGCGATTACAGAGCCCACATTCAACGCGCGCATTCTTGGTTCGAGCCGCACGGCAGAGGCGAGCACGCGAACGCTGATCCTGTCAAGCGGCAACAATGTCGGCCCAGTCGAGGATATGACAAGGCGAGTACTGACGATCTATCTGAATCCGGCCGAGCCAAATCCCGCGGAACGGACGTTTCAGCATCCGAATCTCATTGACGAGTTGAGAGCAAATCGCGCTCATTTTGTATCGTGCGCGCTCACAGTGATTTCGGCATGGATGCTTGCAGGCCGGCCGCGCACAAATTGTATGAAAACGCTCAATTCCTTCATGCAATGGGGCGAGTGGTGTCGCCTGCCGTTGCTCTGGCTGGGGCGAAGCGATCCGGCAACTCGCTTGTTTGAGCTGATGGCGAATGATCCTGAGCGGGAACAGACAGCACGAATCTTCGACGTGCTTCACAGGGTCTTCAATGGCTCCACGTTCAGCGTCAAGAACGTGGCGACAAAGATTCACTTCTCGGGATTCGAAGATGACATTTTCGACGCTTTCGAAGAAGCGGGCTTGAGCTCGGGCGGTTCGCTGGATCGCCGACGCCTTGGATGGTGGTTCAGAAGGAAAAACGGCTGGACGGCAAACGGCCTCAAGCTCGTCAAGCTGCCCTCGTCAGGAAAGCAAATCGTATATCGCTTGGAGGTTTAGCCGTCGCCGTCCACAAATCCTTGTGATCAGGATTCCGACGTTCCATTCTAAGGTGTTGGCTATGAATAAAGTTGAAAAGATAGATGAAAAGAATGGCTACGCAGCTGTGCGCTTCAATGCTGTGAAGCATGGAATTCTCTCTCGAGAGACGATATTGCCCCACGAATCCCGTGAAGACTATGAATCTTTGCTCAATGAGCTTCGCGAGGAATATGCGCCGAATGGCCCGACTGAGAATGCTTTAGTTGAAGAGCTCGCCTCGATCCTATGGCGCAAGCGCCGCGTACTTGCGGCCGAAGGTGCCCAGATAAATAGCGGCATCGCTCGCACCATGACAAATTCACATCGGCTTGTCAATACTGCGACGCCATTCCTCCCAATGATTACAGGTAATCAATTCTCGGGCGATGAATCGTTGCCCGTGCGCGAAATCTTGGCACTCGATGCCGATGGCCTTGAGCGAAGAAGGGAAGCCCTTCGAGCTGTGTACAACGCAGTGGACAAGTCGCGCCGTATTCTGGATCAGGGCGGAAGAGGTGCTGCACGCAAGGCGATCGAGGCGCTGCCGAATTCACTGACTGAGCTTTGGTACGCGAAGGATCGATACGGCGAAACCATCTATCAGGTGGACCGCTTCATGGAAAACGAAGTGCTGCCGCATCTTTCCGAGGAGAAAAGGCTGCTTGAAAACGCAGACGCCTTGCGTCGTCAAGCTCTCGGAAGTGCTGTTACCGGCCTGCCTTTCGAGTCGATCGCCCGTTATGAAGCGCATCTGGACCGTAAATTCGAACGAACGCTGTCCATGCTCATCAAGCTCAAAGCTATGAAGGCAGTGCCTGTGGATAACGGCGCTTTGCCTGCGGGAGAGGAAGAACGGTGAATGCTTCCCAAGAAGTTCAATAGAAATTAGCTATCGATTTGGGGAAAAGATGGGCGGATTCGGAAGCGGCAGAGTCAGTACACGGCACAAGGAGCGAGTCGAGAATACCCGATTTATTCGTGCCCAGTGGGTTAGGGATCAATGGTCGACGCTTAAAGCGGGCATAACAACGAGAGTCAGCTGGACGCGCGGCGGCGAGCCTTACGGTGAAGCAGGTGTTTCGCTGATCGACAAACGACTGCACATTGAATACCGGCAGCGCGCTGCGGGTGAGGATGAGTGGCAGGATGTACACGAGGTTGTCGAGTTCTCCTACTCGACACCGCATTTCGGGGGCAAGCGCTTATGGCTGCAGTGCCCTCATTGCGGGCATCGAGTCGCCGTGCTCTATTGCAGCAAGGTCGTTGCGTGCCGACGGTGTTTGCAGCTTGCCTATCGAACTGAGGGCGAAGATGCAATCGATCGCCTGCGCTCGAAGGCGGCGAAACTCAAGGAACGGCTGGGCGGGAATCCTTACCAGCGGCCGAAGGGGATGCATCAGAAAACCTTTTCGAGGCTCAGGGATCGATATTTCGCTGCCTGCTTCAGTGCAGACGAGCTCTCTGACCAACGTTGGGCCAAGTTGCAGAAGCGATTCTTACAGCTATCAGCAGGGGTGAGCTCATTGAGCGCGTGGAGTTAGGAAATATCTATCTGTTTCGGAATTTGGCGTGTGTTTGTCTATCGCGAGTAGGAGATGGGGGGTTTTGGGGGTTTTAGGGGTTTCAAACGGCCATCGGGGAAAAATTGTCAGCGATGGATATAGTGATATAATGCGCGCAGGTATCGACGGGCTCCCGCCGAGCGAGTCGGGCGGAAGCGGTGGAACTTCTAGTGAAATTCTTATGATGGGTAGGATGATGGGTAATCGCTATAGAACCTGTCACGAAGCCTTATTTCATGGGAAACTATTGCTACCACCCCTGCCACAAGACAGATGACCGATATCCTGGACAAACAAAAGTCCGGGATTTTTTTTGCTTTTTCGATCTAGAATCGAATTTGTTCTTCGTTTTCGGGGAGTGAGCCGATTACAGGCTCCTCATCGGGTCATATGGCCGACTTCACCTCTCAAACCATTCTCGAGGCGGCGCTTCTCACGTCCAGAAAGCCCCTGACCATCCGGGAGATGAGGCGTCTTTTCAATGACGGGCCGTCCGCGAAGACGATCCGTCAGGAGCTCGAGGCGCTCCAGCGCTTCTGGGAAGACCGCGGCATGAGGCTCGAGGAGCTCGCTGACGGCGGCTGGCGCTTCCGCACGGCGCCCGGAGCCATGACCTGGC
>ENA-OPSJ01001593-OPSJ01001593.1-human-gut-metagenome-genome-assembly--contig:-NODE-1593-length-16752-cov-2.120321_pt1 | contig 16752 bp, 15 predicted proteins | sample MGYA00241801_ERZ501893 | MGnify/ENA primary metagenome ERZ501893 (study PRJEB25962, sample SAMEA2042219) | human gut metagenome | biome: human gut; feature: human-associated habitat; material: faeces...
TAACCGGTATTGACGCAGGTAACAACCCATTTCGCGTCGCCGAACAAAGAACCATTAAACCAGGTTTTACCCTAGCTGAGGTATTGATAACCCTTGGTATAATCGGTGTTGTTGCAGCTATGACACTTCCTGCACTTATTAATAAGACGCAGAATCAAGAGCTGGTTACTTCTTTTAAAAAAGTTTATTCGGAACTTTCTCAAGTTTATATGAAGATAAAAGCTGACAATGGCGGAACATTTGATGGATTATGTAAATCTTCAGATGATTATTATATTTTATATTCGAAATATATGAAAAAAGTCAAGGTTTGTAATGCTTCGACTGTATTAGGAAAATGCTGGCCAAAAGACTGGTATTATTCTACAGGCACAAAAGTTTCTGCGGAGGAAGTTAACTCAAGCAGTCTTATTTTGCCAAGCGGGACCTCAATGCTGTTTTATTATATGAGTGAAGCCTGTGATTCAACTATAGAATTAAAGGAGCCAATAGGATGTGGTAGAATACGGGTAGATCTTAACGGGCTTAAAAAACCAAATGTTGTTGGAAAAGATATTTTTGATTTTTATATAACAAAAGATGCCTTGATTCCAAGAGGATCTGATAAAACGACAAACTCTATTACATCGGACTGGGGCAGGGCTGCTTACGTATTACAAAATGGTAAAATTGATTATTAATAATTAAATTATTGATAATAATATTCAAGCTCTGTTGTCAAATCCAGTTTTCTGGCATCGGGCTTGAATATTTTTGACTGTAACCCCATTTTTGCAAGTCTATATTGTAAGCTGACAAGCAATACTCCAAGCCCGTATTTACACGAACGTACAAAATTTATTGATGAAGCTTCCTTAAAGTATTTTGTAGGACAGGAAAGTTCTCCGATTTTGTAATTATTATAAAATAGCAAAGCTATCATCTCATTGTCAAAAATAAAGTCATCATTGCATTCTGCAAGCGGCAGATTTTCTAAAACTTCGCGTGTAAAACCGCGAAATCCTGTATGATATTCAGAAAGCTTTTCACCTGTTAAAATATTTTCAAAAGAAGTTAAAAATTTGTTTGCTATAAATTTGTAAAGAGGCATTCCGCCTTTGAGTGCCGAATTCCCAAGCATTCTTGACGCAAGGACTGCATCATACTGCTCAAATGCCATCATACATACAATTGCCGGAATTAACTTCGGAGTATATTGATAATCAGGGTGCAGCATTACGACAATATCCGCACCGGATTTTAAAGCTGCCTTATAACATGACTTCTGGTTTCCGCCGTAACCTTTATTTTCCTTATGTACAATTGTTTTGATATTCAATTCTTTTGACACAATTTTTGTGTTGTCCTGAGAATTATCATCAACGAGAATAACCTCATCAACGAAATCTCTGTAAATTTCGTCGTAAGTCTGTTTTAGTGTTTTTTCTGCATTATATGCGGGCATTATGACCGCTACTTTTTTCCCGTTAATCATATCCTCAATCCCTGATTAAAAAAAGACACCGGCTGAAACCGATGTCTTTTGATTTTATAACTTATTCTTCAACAGTTTCAGCTTCTGTTTCTTTTTCTTCTTCTTTATTGTCAAGTCTTATTGAAGTTTTGTCAGATCCAAGAGCTTTGTCTTTGAATTTTTTAACCTGTCTGTCGAGTTTGTCAGCCAGCAAGTCGATGCTTGCATACATTGATTCAGCTGCTTCTTCACATCTGACAACACCTGTGTTCATTTTGCAGGTAACTTCTGCAACATGTTTTCCTGAGGCTGCCGGATTTTTGATAACTGATAAAACAACTTCTATGCCCTGGATTTGATCATAGTGGTTGGCTACTTTACCAATTTTCTCCTTTACATAAGCTTTGATAGCTTCAGTAATCTCAATGTTTCTTCCGTTTACGTAAATGTGCATTTGGACCTCCATATTATATACTGCCCATATATTATAACACAATAACCGGAATTTTTAAAGAGTTAATTAGTCTTCCAGGATAAATTGTTGCAATTCTACATTTGGAGTGCCGATTACTCTGACAAGTTCCAAAACAGATGCTTTCATCTGGCATTTTTGTGAAGAACCGCTAAAAAAATCTTTGTAAAAACATCCTTCACAATTACAACCGCGTTTATAACATTCAAGAGCCGTAGGTGTCCATCTTCTTACTGCTACTGCTCTTCCCATATCCCTACTTCTAAACAATTTATATAATCTCCAAATTCAACTATCTACTCATTTGTAAGTAAAGCTAAGGGCAACTCATGACTGCTGCTTTCTAATGCCAGCTAACAGCACAAAGCCCTAATCTCCACCCCTGTGGCTTTTATCGCCTGTCCTTAATTACATTATAGAAAATAAGGGAAATTTTTCAATAGCACGACATGAGTATGTTAACAAATGTAACAAGAGGTCTAAATCCAGCGCAACTGTGCCTTTTGAAAAGTCAATCATGCTAAATAATGCACTATTGCATGGTTTGGGAAATTTTAACCATGAAATCATGCTCACACCATGGTTTTTCATGTTTTTTATTGTTGTTAAGATTTGTAAAAGATTTAAATTATTATTTAATTTAAGGCATGTGTGATAACTCTTCAATATAAAAAGGCACAGCACTTTTACGCGCCATGCCTTGCCTAACCGGATAAATTAACTGGCTTTTCACCGGTTTCTCCGAACCCCGCCGCTCATCTACAGTGAACCACAGGCCAGTATCGTTCACCACCGCATCGCTTTCGGATTTCCCTGAACATATCCCAGGTGGATTCGGCTTTAGGGTACGAAGAAATCTTTTATTCTTTGTCTTTTATTTCAAGACGTTTTCTTGTTGTAGTTTCTATTTTCTGTTTCGGGACGGTAATTGTAAGAACTCCGTCTTTATATATTGCAGTGCTGTCATCACCTTTTATCGGCTGGTCAAAGGATATTGTTCTTTGATATTTTCCGTAGCGGAATTCGCTTGTGTGGAAGCGTTCATTTTTTCCTTCTTCCTGTTTTTCAGCCTTTTCTTCTTGAATTTCCGCTGTTATCGTCATAAAGTCGTTATCCAATTCTACCTGAATATCATCTTTCTTAACTCCAGGGAGCTGTACTTTTACTTTATAATTTTTGTCATTTTGTTTTACTTCAATGGCAGGACGCCATGTTGACATCTTTTTTATGTTCAAAGGATTTGCGAAAGCATTTACCAAAAATGTATCTCTTAAGAAATTATTTAATTCCTGATGGATGCTGTCGAAATACAATTCAGGTTCTCTCACTATCAAATCATGTTCCATTAGATTCTCCTTTCAAGTATAGAATAAACTTATTTCCAACAGCTTTCATTCGACGAACGGGTTATGGTTTGGAAAGACTAATATAGACTTTTGTGCAATAGAATTAATTTTTCAGCAGAAAATAATGTGTGTAAATTAAGGAGAAAATGTCATGACTGTTAATATGCTTGTATTTGAATACAAAGATACTGAGAGGGAGTTTTTTCAAAATAACAAATTTGATGATTTCAATATAACCTTTTATGAAGAGTGTTTAAACGAAGAGTTTCTTGACAAAATTCCACAGGAGCAGAAGGATAATGCTTATGTTATAAGTGTGTTTATTAATTCGACAGTATCCAGAGCGGTTGTAGATGCTTTTAAAAATCTTCGTATAATAGCAACACGTTCTACCGGATATGATCATATAGATTTGAAAGCCAGCCAGAAGAAGAATATTACCGTTTTAAATGTGATGAATTACGGCGAAACCTCAGTAGCACAATATACTTTCGGATTAATAATAGCTCTTGTAAGAAATATTATACCAGCATCAAAAATGATCCGCTGCGCGGAAACAAATGTTGATGATTTTGCGGGTCGAGATTTGTCTAAACTGACTTTAGGTGTTGTAGGAACAGGAGCTATTGGCGCTGCGGTTTGTCAGTATGCGCATGCACTGGATATGCACGTTCTTGCATATGATATAAACCCTAAAAAAGAACTTGAAGAAAAACTTGGCTTACAATATATGGATTTAAATGAACTGCTCGGACATTCAGATATTGTAACCCTCCATATTCCTTATACAGGTGATAATTATCATATGTTTTCAAAAGAAAAATTTGAGATAATGAAAGACGGGTCTTATTTTATAAACACATCACGCGGAGAAATGGTTGATGTTCCTGCATTATATGAGTTTATTGAAAGAAAAAAGATAAAAGGTGCTGCTCTTGATGTTCTTACATGTGAAAGCGAGAACTTTAATTGTCAGAGTTTATCTGAAAAGCTTGGAGATATTCCGCTTGAATGCCGTCAGGAAGTCGAGTTTGTGCGAAAGCTTGCAAAATTTGATAATGTTATTATTACGCCGCATATTGCTTATGATACAACGGATTCTGTCAATTATATTCTTGAAAAGACTATGAATCAGATTAAAACAGTAATTAAAGGAGATAAAGCAGATAGAATTGTTTAAATCTGATGCTTATAATATAATTGTCTTATGAAAATAGGATTTGTACCGATAGATAACAGACCTGTCTGCTATATGCTTCCGGAAATGATTGCGGCGATTGATGAGAGTATAGAGTTTTTTATTCCTCCGCGAGAATTTTTGGGGAGTTTGACAGGTTATGCGGATACCGTAAAACTTTTTGAATGGCTTGAAAAGCTTCCCCGGCTTGATTCTATTGTAATCTCTCTTGATACCCTTGCTTATGGCGGCTTGATTTCATCCAGACGTTCTTCTGATACTTTTGAAGAAGTCAGAGAGAAGATTTTGCACCTTAAAAGTATTTTGAAAGAGAAGCATGCCAAAATATATGCTTTTTCAAGCATAATGCGAATATCTAATAATAATATTAACGAAGAAGAAAAGGAATACTGGAATAAATGGGGAAAGAAAATCTTTGATTACTCATATATGACGCATAAACTCGGTACAGAAAGCTGTATTACAAATATAATTCCGTATGAAATCTTAGATGATTATATGCAGACACGTAAGAGAAATTTTGAGATAAATAAGATTTATCTTGAATGGCAAAAGGAAGGACTTTTTGATACGCTTGTTTTTTCAAAAGACGACTGTGCCGAATATGGCTTTAATGTTCAGGAAGCTCGAGCACTTGAGGCTTTAGGCGGTTTTGTAAAAACCGGTGCGGACGAAATACCTTTAACGCTTTTTGCCAGAGCTGTCCGGGGGAATGTTAGAATTGCACCTGTGTATACAGCTCCGGAACATAAAAATTTAATATCTAACTATGAAGATATTTCAATTGAAAAATCAGTACAAGGGCAGATAGAACTTGCAGGATGTGAAGTTTCGGATGAGGACAGCGCAGATTTACTTCTTATAGTGAATAACTTTGAAGACGCTCAGGGCGAAATAGTTATGAAAAGAACAACAAAAGCGTTCAGCAGCGGGTTTGCCGAACCGCAAAGACCATATATGATTGCAGATGTGAGATTTGCAAACGGGGCTGATAACGCATTTGTATCTAAGCTTTTTGATAACGGCATAAATGCCGGGAACTTTTATGGATATTCTGCATGGAATACTTCAGCAAATAGTTTGGGAAGCCTGATTTGTGCAGCTAAGATAAAATGGCTTGCAAAAAAATATAACGCAGAGGCTTTTAAAAACCTTGAAGCAGTAAGATTTCTTGATGATTGGGCATATCAGGCTAATGTAAGGCAGATGCTGGAATATCCTGATATTAACGAACTCTCTATAAAAATGGAGCCTTTTGAAAAGCAGGTATCACAGTTACTTAATATTACTGTGTCACCTGAGTATAAATTCCCTTGGGACAGACTGTTTGAGGTGGAAATTGAGCTTAATTGAGATTTTACTGTTAGCATTTGCCCTTGGTATTGACTGCTGTGTAGTTTCTTTTTCACAGGGGCTGATTTTTACTTCAAACCGTACGAAAAATTCATTGACGCTTGCATTTACAATGGGGCTTTTTCAGGGTGTGATGCCTGTTATCGGCTACACCGGCGCCGGTGTTATAAGTCATTATGTTTCGGCATATTCAGCCTGGATTTCCTTTGCTATATTTTTTATTTTAGGGTTAAAATTTATATTTGAGGCATTTGAACAAAAGGAAGAAAAAATATGCTGCATTGGTATGAAATGTCTGATTTCAATGGGTATTGCAACAAGTATTGATGCCCTTGTTGCCGGAGCAAGCTTAAAATTCAGCCATACCGCATTGATGTTTCCTGCATTTTTAATAGGAGCAGCCTCTTTTTTAATGTCGCTTTTCGGCTTCTGGTTTGGCAACAGCTTTAAAAATTTCCCGTCAAAATATCTTGAAATTACAGGCGGATTGATTTTGATAGGGCTTGCTGTTAAAGCCGTAATTTAGATATGTCGCAATAAAAATTTCTCATTAGACATCCCTTCTGGAATTCTCAGCTGCTTTAAGGCAGGCGCAGAGATTTATTTGTTCAAAAAGCAGGCTGAAAAATGATTTTCTCCAACTGTATAATTAGGCGGAACCTCTTGTGTACAGATTTCCATGCAGTTTTTGCAGCGCGGGTGAAATTTGCACCCGTCAATATTCTGCTGTATAGATGGCGGCTGTCCGCTTATTGTTTCCAATGATTTATCCCTGTTAGAAGGAATTGAATTTAATAATGCTATAGAATAAGGATGATTTGGATGTTCAAAAAATTCCTTTGCAGGGGCGCTTTCAACAATCCTTCCGGCATACATAACTGCAATCCTGTCTGCGTGTTCTCGTACAAGTGCCAGGTCGTGCGTAATTAAAAGTATTGCAGTATTATTTTCAACTTTGATTTTTTCAATCAAATCCATAATCTGCGCCTGAATTGTTACATCAAGTGCAGTTGTCGGCTCATCTGCAATAAGTATTTCAGCATTGCATGCAAGTGCCATTGCTATGATTGCACGCTGTTTCATCCCGCCGGAAAACTCATGCGGATAAGATTTCAACCGCTCGCGTGCTGATGGTATCTGAACCTTTTCAAACGCATCAACAGCCTTTTCAAACGCTTCTTTTCCTCTTAAACCCTGATGTATTTTGATAACTTCTAAAAGCTGGTCGCCGACTGTATATAATGGATTTAACGAAGTCATAGGATCCTGCGGTATAAGCGCAATTTTGGCACCTCTAATGTGCCTCAATTCTCTGGCTTTCAGTTTTAGAATATCCTGATTTTCGAATGATATAATTCCTGATGTTACTCTTGCATTTTTGGGAAGCAGCTGGAGAATGCTCATTGCAGACATTGTTTTGCCGCATCCGGATTCTCCTACAAGTGCAAGCATTTCTCCCCTGCCAAGAGCAAATGAAACATCCCACAATGCCTGTCTGAAACCGTTTTCGCAGTTAAAACCTAAATTTAAGTTCTCAATATCCAATATCTTCATAGCTGCTATTATACAATATTTCAATAAAAAAATGTAATCCCCTGTAGTATATTTATATATTATTAAGAAATATTACAAATAAAAATATTAACTAAAACTCTTGTCTAATAAGAGTTTTGAGGCTATATATCTGCTGAAACCCCATGTAAACATGCAATTTTTATAAATAAAAATTTTTTATTAAAGCATAGAGGATAATTAAACAAAGTATTTTCTTTTCACGAGGAAAATCGAAAGGGGAAGTCGATGACTAGAGTTGAAAAAGTAGATGCAATTACTACACAGGAAGTCAAAAAACAAAAAAAACAAGAAGAAACTAAAAAAGCTGATACTGAACTACAAACCTTGCTAGGCAACAAAGATGCACAGAAAGCTCGTCGTGAAGAATTGATTGATGATTATTTGGGTTTGGGCTTGACAAAAAGACAGGCAAAAAAAGCAGCTAAAAATCAGGTTAAAAACGAAGTTACACAGGAAGAAGTAGACAGAACTATCGTTTACCTTGATAAAGAAGAATATAAAAAGAACAAAGATAAAGACGAAGCTGCAGGTTTTGTTCCTGAATATATCAAGAATAAAAAAGTTAAAAGATTGGTTGAGCAGCACCCTGAAAGATTTTATGAAACAGATAAAGACGGTAATTTAGTACTTGATGAAAACGGAAATAAAATTTTCTCATCTGACAAATATAAATTAACAATGAGAGAATTTACAGGCTTAGACTATAAACTAAACCTGGATGAAAGAAAAGCCGGCGCCAAAGAATTTGGTGTTAAGAAACGTCATATGAAAAAAGCTGCAAATTATGCTAACTTTGAGTATGAACGTGATTTAACTCCTTTATATAAAACTGGAGCAGTCGTCGGCTCACTTGGATTAGGTGCTTTAATTGGCAGTTCTGTAGGTGCAAATTTCAACAGTAACGTATATGGCATCCATGCAGATGGTTCAACGGAATTACTTGGTCATCAGAGTTCAAATGCCGGGATAGTTAACCCTATTAAAGGTGCACTGGCAGCGGTTCCTGCGGCAGTCGCTTTAGGTCTGCTTGTAAAAGACAATGGTTATTCAGATGTATTCAATGGCTTATCAGCAGAAGAAATTGTTAAGCAGGGAACATCAGGTATACAAGGCGATGATAACAAAAAGATTGTTCAAAGTATCCTTGATTTGGAACATTTGCCGGATGATTTGAAAGCTGAAGCTATGAAGGTAGCTTATGGTCAGGCAACAGGCAAAAAGGTTAATGAAAGAGAATTAATTGCAGCATATGAGTTAGCTAAAAAAGCTGATGAACAATATGCCCAGCTTGATATTCAGCCAACCCCGCCTGTAGATCCGGAACCGGAGCCAACACCAACACCAGTTCCAACACCGGTTCCGACACCAGTGCCTACTCCGGAACCAGAGCCGGTTCAACTCTGCGAATATGAAGTTTGTTCAGAAGAAGGAACTGAACCTAAGAGTTACACAATTAAATACGGAAACTACCCTTCAGGTATAATTATGGATATGTACGGTGTAAAATACGGTACTCCTGAATATAGACAGATCAGGGATGCTGTATATGAAGCCAGCGGATATAAACGTAATACAAACTTAAAAGTCGGAGATAAATTCACTCTGCCTGATGTAAAAGTCGGTGACAAAGTTTACTCTGCAAATGTTGAAAACGATGTAAGAACAGGTGATGTTGTTAATAACGGTCTGAAACTCGGCAGAACAAATAAAGTTGTTAAATCCGGCGATAAATACTATATCCAGGATTGCAAAGGCAATATCAAAATGGATGAAAAAATCAACGGAAGTACAAATATGGAAGAGGTTCAAGCAAGAGTTAACGAATTGAATGCAGAACTTGAAGCTCAGGCTTTGAAACAAAAGAAATAATAGAATTTTTCAACTAAGTCATCTAAAGACCTCTCTAACGGGAGGTCTTTTTTCTATACTTCTTTAACCCCGAAAGGAACTGATGTAAGATTATTTTTTATCCAGTAACCTTTCATGGTTTCAAATTCTCCATTTATAATATAGTATGTTGAGCCTGAGCCTGACATTATAGAACGCGGATATAGCTCTTTTATTGTTTGTAATTCCTGATAAGTGTCTATTACAGCCCATTCAAGATCATTAACAAACTTTTCGCGTCCGGTTGTTTCTTTTTCAGAATATTTAGTATAGGCTTCTTTTGCGCTTATTCCAAGATTTTCAGGTTTTATAAGCGATAGCTGAAATTCTTCAAACTCAAGAGGCTCAAGTATTTCTCCTCTTCCTTTTGTCATTTGCCTGCCGCCTTCCAGACAGAAGTTTAAATCAGAGCCGAGCTGTGCGCAAAGTTCGTGAAGTTCTGTTCTTGTAAGCGGTTCATTAAAGAGTTTGTTTAAGCCGTAAAGCGTTCCGGCAGCATTAGTACTACCTCCGGCAAGCCCTGCTGCTACAGGAATATTTTTTTCAATAAATATTTTAATTCTATGCGGGGAAAGGTTTGTTCGTTCAATAAAAAGCACTGCTGCTTTATGCACAAGATTTTTTTCGTTATATGGAATTTCAAGACTTGTTCCGGAAAGCTGCAGGTCAAATTTTTCATCCGGCTCTGCCGATATTGTCAGGTAGTCATACAGGCTTATTGTCTGCATTATACTTTCCAGATTGTGAAACCCGTCTTCACGTTTGTTTATAATTTTCAGCGTAAGATTTATTTTTGCAGGACACTGAATTTTAATTTCCATTTTTTAATTCCTCTGACAGTTTTCCAAAATCTTCAATTGACAGTTTTTCACCGCGAATATTTTCATCAAGCCCGAGTTTCTCCATTGCAAGCCGTATATTTTCTTTAGAAAATCCTCCGCTTAAAAGGCAGTTTTTAATATTTTTTCTGCGTTGTGAAAAGGCTGCTTTTACAGTTTTTCTGAAATGGGTGTAATCACTTAAATCCAGTTTAGGGGTTTCCCTTACCTTCAATCTCACAAGTGCGGAATTTACTTTAGGTGCAGGATAGAATGAACGGCGTCCGACAAGTTCCATAATCTCAACATCTGCCCAGAATTGTGATAGAAGTGTAAGCAGACCGTATTGTTTTGACGGTGATTTTTCCGTTGCAGTCATTCTTTTTGCAACTTCCTCCTGAACCATCAAAACTATATCTGTAATTTTGTTTCTGTTTTTATTATTCAAATCATCTATTTCGCCTAAAAGATGGGCGAGAATAGGGCTTGTTATATAATAGGGAATATTTGCAACCACCTTAAATCTGCCTTCGCAAAGCGAAGAAAGGTCGGTTTTCAAAATATCCTGATGTATAATTTTTAAATTTGGTGCATCAAGCTTTCGTAATTCTTTGACAGCTTCTTCATCAAGCTCAATTGCGATAACCTCTTTTGCTTTTTTTACAAGCTGCTCTGTTACAAAACCTACTCCCGGACCTATTTCAACAACAGTATCTTCCGGCTGAATATCTGCATAGTCCAGAATATTATGGATAACTTCCCCGTTTATAAGGAAATTTTGTCCGAGTCGTTTTTTTGTTCTGAAATATTTTGCTCTTTCGTAGTAGTTCATCTTAACTATTATAATACCACAGACAGGTAAATGTTTTGTAATGTTTTCTTTGATATTTTTTATAGTGTTATATAATGAAACACAAGGGGGTTAACTTGAGTAAACTTCAAACAAAACAATGTCTTGAATATCAGGAAATATTAAGCCTGTACACATCGGGCTGCAAAGAAAAATCTTTACATAAAACCGGACTGGAATATGAAAGGCTTCCTGTTTCAATGGTGACTGATAAAGCTGTTGACTATTATTCAGAGTTCGGAATTTGTAATTTTTTAAGGGCTTTTGCCAAATCGGAGAATTGGGATTATATTACTGACGATTACAATATAATAGGGCTTAAGCAGGGGCATGATACTATTACACTTGAACCGGGCTGTCAGGTTGAGCTTAGTGTTGAACCTCAATTTAGAATATGTGATTTGGAGAAAAGGATTAACAAGCTTGATGAGTTGATGGAACCTGTTCTTGACAAAATGGGGATTACTCTTCTGGGATACGGTGTTTCTCCTTTAAGTACGCACAAGATGATAAACCTTCTGCCTAAAAGACGTTATGCCATTATGGCTAAATATCTCTGGGGAATTTTGTCTGACGTTATGATGCGTGAAACTGCCGGAATACAGGCATGTTTTGACTTTGAGAGTGAAGATGATGCAATGCGCAAATTTAAGATTGCAAATAAACTTTCTCCTTTTGTAACGGCAATGTTTGCAAATTCTCCAATAAGAGGCGGTGTTGATACCGGTTACAAGTCTTTTCGGGCATTAAGCTGGCTTAATACTGATAATGAAAGGTGCGGATTTGCGAATAAACTTCAGGATGACTTTTCATTTGAAGAGTACATAAACTACATAATGGAAACTCCGGTAATATTTATTAATCGTGATAATGTGCCGGTTGATATTAACGGAAAGATAAACTTCAAAGAGTTTATGCTAAGCGGTTGGGAAGGTTTTGAACCTGAACTTGAGGATTATCTCCTTCAGGCAAATCTTTGCTTTCCTGATGTTCGTTTGAGAAACTTTATTGAAATCAGAAACCATGACTGCGGGTCCAAAATGGCTCCTTATGCTGTGCTTTCTCTTTATAAAGGGATTATGTACAACCCGACGGCTCTTGATGAGATAGAAGAATTATTGAAGCCTTATAATTATCATGATTTTTCCGAGTTAAGGTATAATGTTCCTAAAAGCGCTCTTGATGCTAAAATTTGCAGACATTCAATAAAGGATATTGCAAAAGAAATACTTTATATCTCCGAAAAATCTTTGATTGAACAGGATTGCGGAGAGGAAAAATATCTGGATTATATCAAGGAATTTACACTTCAGGGTATTACTCCGGCAGATGTCCTAATCCGTAACTGGAATGGTATTTGGAACAAGGATATTAAAAAATTGATAAAATATTTGTCTAAATGTTAAGCTAATACTTGATAAATTATATGTTATAAATTATAATGTTTGTGCGGGATGATAATCCCGACTCTATATATTGAGTTTTTGCATACTTAACTTATTGCGGCTTTCCCCCGAAAGCCGTTTTTTTACGACGTTATACAGTATTGATAGAATACAGTTTGTGCATGTAACAGATTTGTGGAAGTACTGACGTTTTGTTAATCCAATATTTATTTCCCTATACAGAAGTGTGAGAAAATATTTTCCAGGATTTCATCAGTTATAACTTCGCCTGTGATTTCATCAAGGAAAAGAAGTGCAGATTTTAAATCAATTGAAATTAAATCCTGAAGCTCATGAATTTTTGCGGCTTCCAGCGCCTGAATAAGGCTTTCGCGGCATTTTAAAAGACAATCCTGCTGGCGTTTATTTGTTATAAACTCTGTATCATCAGCAGAAAAATTGCAGACTATTTCTTTAATTTGTGACTTTAATTCCTCTATGCCTTGTCCGGTTGATACAGAGATACAAATCGCACCGGCGGGTTTTTCTTGAATCAGATCGCATTTGTTTGCAATAATTAAGTGATTTTTGTCCTTTATTAAATCCAGTATGGCTCTATCTTCGTCATTCATTCCGCGGCTGGCATCATAAATAAACAGGACTAAATCAGCCTCATCTGCTGATTGTTTTGAATATTCTATACCTATTTCTTCTACTTTTCCTACATCTTCACATTCTCTTATGCCGGCTGTATCAATAAGAGTAATCGCAACATCCCAGTCAAGGTTTTCCTTCAATACATCGCGTGTCGTTCCTGCAATATCGGTTACAATTGCGCGTTCAACATTCAACATTGTATTAAAAAGCGACGACTTTCCAACATTAGGTTTGCCGACAATTGCTATTTTAACACCCTGTCTAAGTATGTCTGATGATTTTGCACAGGCAAGAATTTTATCAATTTCCGTTAAGGAGTTTTTAAAATTTTCAATAAGATAAGAATATTCAGGTTCTGCAACATCTTCAGGAAAATCAATTCCCGCAACAATTTTTGATAACACTTCAAAAATTTGTTTTTTTATTTCTTTTATTTTTACGCCGAGAACACCGGAAAGGTTTTTGGCAGATTGAATTGCAAAATTCTGCGTTTTGGCATGAATTAAATCAGCAACAGCTTCTGCCTGTGAAAGGTCCAGTTTTTTGTTTAGGAACGCACGTTTGGTAAATTCCCCGCGCTCTGCAAGCCTTGCACCATTTTTTAAAACTAAATCAAGAATATTCCTTACGACATTAATCCCGCCATGACAATGAATTTCTATTACATCTTCACCGGTATAGCTGTTCGGGTTTTTGAAAGGAAGCACGATAACTTCATCAATTTTTTTGCCGTTTTCCTCAATCCAGCCATGGACAATTTTGCCGGCTGTGAGATTTTTTTTAGAAAAAATTTTATCAGCGATTTCAAAGCTTTTATCGCCTGAAATTCTGATTACCCCGACTCCTCCTGTGCCTATCGGGGTTGCAATTGCAGCTATTGTTTCAAATTCCTGATTAATATTCATAACTTTATTATACACAAAAAGAAAAAAGTCGGGGCGGAAGTAAATCCACCCCGTTTTTTACTAGTAAAAATATTTCAAAAGTGATAGCGCCTGGTTTGCTATTGCAGTAAAGGCAGCCATACCGCTTGAACTGCCGGAACGGCTGGAAGAATTTCCTGAACTGTTTGCGCTTGATGCAGCCCCAAAGTCAAGCGCATTAGCGTAGGTTTGATTTTGGATGCCGCTTAAGAAATTCATATAGTTATATCTTCTTGAAAGTTCATCATTAACAAGATCATTTTGTTTCAAGACCATATCCTGTGCAAATGAGCTTATTGCATCGCTTCTGCTGTTTTCAATGTCTTTAAGTTCATTCAGGAATGATGAGTTGTCGTAGTTGCCGAATCGTGCGGCAACGTCTGTTTTAAGATTGTTAATCATTGGGGTGTATATACTTTCAATATTTTTAATTCCCTGATTTTTATATGCTTCCATCTGGTTTCGGAACTGTTTTTTAGTTTCATCAGAGAATACGTTAAGCTGCGGCAAAGATTCAAGAAAAGAATTTTGGGCATAGTCAAAAATCTTCTTTTCCGCATCAGACATATTATAATTTGTATAGACCGTATTTCCTTTTTTGTAGGTGGAAGCTTTTGTTTCACCGTTTATTGAAAAATTTCCGTTTGTATAACTTTTTTTTCCCATAATTGTTCCTTTCATTACAGGAACAATATTTAGCTGAAAATAATAAGGCGTTGATAGTATATTATATCATACATTTTCAGTATTTGTCCAGCTTCTGTATTTTGAATAATTTATTTTTAAGCTATAATTAAGTTATGGAGAATATGAGTTTAGAAGAAATAACAAATTTGGTATCAGAACAGAAATTTCAAGAGGCAAAGACAGAGCTGGAAAAATTTGCTGCGGATGATGAAAAACATATTGAAGCACTGAAGCTTTTGGGGCTTTGTAATATAAATCTTGAAAAGTATAAAGAAGCGCAGAGTAATTATGAAACTGTTGTAAAATATAAACCTGATGACGCATTAAGCTGGTTTTATCTTGCAACATGCTATGACAATCTGGAAGATTATCTGCATGCAAAATCTGCGTATCTGGAAGTTATAAAATTAAGGGACAGCTATCTTGAAGCTTATAAGTGCCTTGCAGTATTATGTGTGAAAACAGAAGAGCAGGAGCTTGCTGTTGAATACGGTAAAAAAGCACTTGAATATTGTAATGATGATTATACAATTTATTACATTATCGGTACTGCATATATGGCTATGAAAAAGTTTGAAGAAAGCCTTGAGTATCTTGAAAAAGCAATAGAGTTAAACCCTGAGCACTCACAGCTTTATAACAACCTTGGAACATCATATATTACAATCGGAAATCTTGATAAAGCATATGAAAATTTTATAAAAGCAAGTGAACTTGATCCTTCAAATTCCATCACATATTACAATGTGGCATCAATTCTCCAGATGAAGGGTGAACATAAAAAGGCGTGCGAATACTTTATAAAAGCCTACGAACTTGAACCTTCGGACAGCTATTTAATAGCACTTGCTCTTTCGGAAACTAAGATTGAAGACTGGGAAAATGCAATTAAACATTACAAAATTCTGGTAACACATTATCCGGAAAAGCAGAATTTTAAATATAATCTGGCTTGCTGTTATGAAATGAAAGGTGAATACAAGCTTGCTATAGGTATTATGGTTCATCTTGTTATGCTTAACCCTAAATCAGTTTCTATGTCCCAAAAGCTTGCAAGCTTATTTATGAAAATAAATGAACCATTGAGGGCTAAAGAAATTTATGAAAAAATGATAGTTATGGGTAATGTTTCATTTGATATTTATTATGAATTTGCCCACATATGTCTTTTGACCCGGGATACAGATAAAGCTGAAAAGATTTTGAAAAAGGTGATAGAGCTAAAACCTGATTGCGCTACAGCACACAAGGATTTAGGTGTAATTTATTTGAGCAAGCGTCTTTTTGACTATGCTCAGGATGAATTTGAACAGGCACTTAAGATAGCACCTGATGATTTTGGAGTTGTATTTGAATATGCAAATTATCTTCATGCAACAACAGACTTTAAAGGTGCTGATAAATATTATGCCCAGGCACTTGGTATGAAGCCGGAAGATGGAGAAGTACTTGCGTTTTCAGCTCTTAATAAAATGCTTATGGGTGATTTGGAACCTGCGCTTGTGCAGATTACAAAAGCTATTGAAAAATCAGTTCAGAGCGGTTTTCTTCTATTTATTGCAGGAAACATTAGATATTTGATGAAAAATTACGAAGATGCAAAAATGTTTCTTATCAAATCCCTTGAACTTGAAGATAATAATGATACCAAAAACCTGCTTGCATTGTGCTATTATGAACTCGAAAATTATGAGCAGGCAAATAATATATTTAAAAAACTTTATGAAAAGAATCCGAATAATCTTAACCTTCTGCTGAATATAGCAAAATGTTATGAAAAACTGGGTGATAAAGATGAAGCATTAAAAGCGCTTGACAAAGCTGTAGATGTATTTCCGGAATGTGAAGAAGCGCATGAAATGATTAGAGCCCTGTCTTGAAAAAGGATAAAAAATGCCTTATAATAAAAAAGCAGATGAAAACATGCTAGAAAGGCTATATATGTTTTCGAAACGATAGCGGTGCCTGAGGCACGACACTACCCGGGTTAACGAAAATCCTATCAGGTATATTGAGTGGAAGCGTGTTTGAGAAAACATATATAGCTTTTCTAGCGTCAGAACATTAAAAGGAACTATAAAACTTTTTTCGGACAGGCTCCCTCGCAGTTTTGGCTATTGTAACGAAAAGATATAACGATAGCGAGAA
>ENA-OPSJ01001598-OPSJ01001598.1-human-gut-metagenome-genome-assembly--contig:-NODE-1598-length-16726-cov-3.170176_pt1 | contig 16726 bp, 10 predicted proteins | sample MGYA00241801_ERZ501893 | MGnify/ENA primary metagenome ERZ501893 (study PRJEB25962, sample SAMEA2042219) | human gut metagenome | biome: human gut; feature: human-associated habitat; material: faeces...
ACAGATAATTCCTCCACTGCTGGCTTCTTACATTGTAGCAGAACACTCCATTAGAAAAAGTAGCAAACCACAGATTTCCGTTGAAGTCCTCCAGAATGTTATAAGTAAACATATTCTTCAGCTGAGGAATCCGGGTAAAGTCATCTGTAGAGCGATTGTACTTCAACAGACCGGACGTGGTGCCTATCCACACGTCTCCCGTAGTGGTCCTGCAAATGGTAAAGGCGTCATTGGCGACCATGGAATTCTCACTCTCACCCTTGGCATAATGTTTCACCTGCCTGGTCCGAAGATTCACCCGGTTCAGACCACCGGAGAACGTACCCACCCACAAATCATCCCCGTCCAGGCAAAGGCCGTGGACATTCTGATAAATGGCCGGATGCTCAAAAGGCTCTATCTTTCCGTTTTCCGGATTGTAATTGAACAAGCCTTTGTCTTCGGTACCTATCCACAAGGTGCCATCATTACTTTCACAGATTTCCCGTACACGACGGCCGAAATGCCTGAGATTGTCTCTCGGATAGAACTTCTCGAAATAAGTCCACTGATAAGGACAATAGTTCACTCCACCGAAATAAGACCCTATCCACATGCCGTTCTCCTTGTCGCAGCAGAGCGAATAAATGGCATTGTCCGACAATGCATACGAATCATCCTGGTCGGGAACGGTCAAATGGGTAATCTTGTCATTCGTCAGATTGTAAATATACAAGCCGGACTCTGCGCCCACCCACAGCTCGTTGTCAGATTTGAACTGCAAAGCCCTCACATAGGTGTTCAGCAGCTTCCGCGTCTTGCCGGTAGTCTGGTTTATCTCTGTCAACCCGTTCAGCGAAGCGATATACACACAATTATGGGGTCCGCTGACCTGCCAGTTGATAATATCATTCTTGAAAATCTCATTTCCTTCCGCGTCCTTGAAAGGCTGCAGAGGAGTTTCAAAGTCAGCTTTCGTATAGTAAAGATTATCCGCATACAAGGCCAGCCAACACGTATTCCCATTCAGCCAAAAGCGGGTTACATTGGGCAGTCCCGAATCGTGCAGATGGTTCAGCAGCCTCCCTTCATCCGGTTTATAGCAGAACAACCCCTGGTTTTCTACCGATATCCAGATATTATCGTCCTCGTCACTTCCAATCATGGTGACGAAATCCCTGATGATACTGCCGTTATCACTGGCCTCATCGAAAGCGGTAAAGGAATCCAGTACCGGGTCGTAAATAAAGACTCCCCCATCGGTACCAATCCAGATATTGCCCCGGCGGTCCTCGTAGAGCGCGGTTATGAAATTCTTGCCTAAACCGGAGTTCTCTTTCTTGTAAATACGGAAAGACAATCCGTCATACCGGTTCAGACCGTCCTTGGTTCCGAACCACATAAAGCCTTTCCTATCCTGCAAAATCTGATACACGGTGTTCTGCGAAAGACCGTTCCGGATATCCATCGTTCTGAAATAGTAATGAACAGCATCCTGCGCACAGACCGGCAATACCGCCCATAGGCACAGACTAAGGAAAAGCTTTATAATCAATCGTTTCATAACAACATTTTTAATGTACAATTTACCATTTACAAAGTACAATTTAACTATGCAGATGACAGCGCAGCCAAATTGTACTTTGTAAATGGTAAATTGTAAATGCCCCTATTTCTTAAGTGAATTGCAGATACGTGTATTTATCTCTTTCACGCGTTTCTCATCCAGCTTTATCACCTTGCGGTCGTAAGTCATCAGACCGTTCACTTCCACCTCCACATCCGTGGTCTGTGTATAGACGGCTGCCGAGAAACCTCTTTTTATCATCTGATACAGCATATCGGCATATTTCACGTACTCATCAGTCACTTCTTTGGAAGAGTTGAACTGAACATATCCCCAGTTGCGGTTCGGTTCCCAGATATGGTCTTTCAAGACAAGGCCGATGCCGCCATACTCACCCAAAACCGTGGCACGCTGTGCATCATACAGATACATTTCCGGTTGGGGATAGTTGTGGAGGTCGAGCATGTCACCGCAAGTATAATGGTTACCGCCACTTGCCGGATTCACCAGGCGGGTCGGGTCATACTGTTTCGTCCATTCGGCTATCTCTACCGTCTTGAACTGCCCCCAGGCTTCGTTGAACGGTACCCATGTACCGATACACGGATAAGAGTAGAGACAATCCATTATTTCCTTCCATTCCTTGTGATAATAGGCTTCGGATTCGGTGGAGCGTTTCAGTTCTGTTCCGTCGAAATAGCGGCGGTTCTGCCATTCCGGATTACGGTCACCGCTCGGCATATCCTGCCATACGATGATACCCAAACGGTCACAATGTGTGTACCAACGTGCCGGTTCCACCTTGATATGCTTGCGAATCATATTGAAACCGAAATCTTTCGTCTTCTGTACATCATACAGCAAAGCCTCGTCTGTGGGAGCTGTATACAGTCCGTCGGGCCACCAACCCTGGTCCAGCGGTCCAAACTGGAACAAAGCCTCGTTATTTAGTTCCAGGCGTACGATGCCATCCGCGTCACGACGGGTGGAGTACTTACGCATGGCAGCATAGCTGTCCACCTTATCCACTACCTTGCCTCCGCTTTTCAGAGTCACTTTCAGCGTATAGAGGAAGGGGGAATCCGGACTCCACAACTTGGCATTCCGGGGCATGGACACCTCCACCGGCTCTGCATTGATACTTTTGCCGGTGGCTACCAGTTGATTGCCGTCATACACATTCACTTCCACAAAGTCGGAAGGACATGCACTATTCAATTCAGCCTTCACTGTCAACAGATTACGGTCAATATCGGGAGTGATACGGAGGTTCTCGATATGTTTTCCGGCAACCGGCTCCATCCATACCGTCTGCCAGATACCGCTTACGGGAGTGTACCAGATACCTTCCGGATTGCTGACCTGCTTTCCACGGGGTTGAGGTCCTTTATCCGTTGGGTCCCAAACTTTTACGACCAACTGATTATTGCCTTTGCCAGAAAGAGCGGCAGTAATATCGAAGGAGAACGGAGTAAATCCCCCCGTATGACTGCCTACTTTCACATCATTCACCCATACATCCGTTTTCCAGTCGACAGCACCAAAGTGCAACAGCACTTGTTTTCCCTTCCAAGCAGAAGGAATATCAAAACTGCGCTGGTAGACCAGTTCCTGGTTTTCATTGATTCTTTTTCCAACTCCGGACAAGGAGGATTCGATGGCAAAAGGAACAAGTATCTGCCCTTCGAACTCTGCCGGAAGATGCTCACCTTTATTTATAACGGCATAATTCCACAGTCCGTTCAAGTTCTTCCAGTCACTCCGTTCCATGATGGGACGAGGATATTCGGGCAACACATTTGCGGGATTGATCTGGGATGCCCAGTCCGTTTTGATTTTATCACCTGCCGGCTTCCATTGCGCCGAGCTTCCGATTGCAAACAACGTCAAGAATGACGATATGAGGAAAAATCTTCTCATAGTATTATAACTTTTTATTGGTTTCTACGAAAGCAAAGATAAGCCGATTCAGAAAAAAAGAATAGAAATTTCGAACCAATAAATAGTATTTTTGTGGAATATCAAGGTATTACCATCTCATTTTATCAAAGAAATTCATCAAAGGCACCTTTTTCCGCTTTTCTTGCCACGCCTATGACAAGGTTTTGCCTTCCCATTGGCAAGACTTTGCCACCGCGTTGGCAAAACTTTGCCATAGGCGTGGCAAAAGTTTGCCAAGGCAGTGACAACTTGTTGGCAAAATACCTCCCTGATATACAAGGAGTAGCAAACAATAGACAGCAGGGAACGACTAATATCCCGGATTCTGCTGGTTCTCCAATGCCGGATTGGCATTTATCTCATCCTGCGAAATAGGAAGCACAATCTTCTCGAAAGTACGGTCGATTGTTTTTCCACGGTGACTCACCGGAATATCTTGAAAATCGTCGTTGAATTCGATGGTTCTGCCCATACGCATCATGTCGAAGAAGCGTTGTCCTTCACCAAAAAGCTCCTTGCTGCGCTCGTCCAGAATCATATCATCGGTAATGGTAGCGGCAGTGGCCGGTGCCAGTCCGGGAGAACGCCTGCGGATTTCATTCAAGTAACCGGCGGAGGCATCTGCGCCTGCTTCCTGCTTCGTGGAGTGCAAGGCTGCTTCGGCGGCAATCAGATATATCTCGGAAAGACGGATTATCTTGATATTGACGGCTGTATTGGTTGCCTTGCCGTCACCTGCCAGAGTGGTACTGCCCATATACTTGTAGCAGGCTCCCTTGCGTTCAATCTCATTGTCCACCCAGTATTCATCGTTGTCCATGATTCCCCAACGCACATCCGTCTCGTCTTCACCCAGACGGTTCAGGAAATAATCGCTGGCAAGATACCAGCCCATGGCATTCTTCAACTGTCCGTAGCGCATCAGGTAAAAGCCCAAAGAAGAAGTTCCCAGGTCTGATTCCTCAGTGGTGATGCCCAGCTCAAAGATGGACTCGGAACCAAACTGCTTGCTCCAGGAAGCCGTCCAATCGGCAGGCTCATACAGTTTGTACACACCGCTTTCTATAATCTCCCGGGCAGCGTTCAAAGCACCGTCATAATCTTCCATATAGAGTTTCACACGCGCTTGCAGGGCTATGTTGGTGTAATAGTCCGCATATCCGCTCTGCTTTGTCTTCTTCTTGGCAAGCAGGGCCGCCCCGTCCGACAAGTCCTGCAGAATCTGGCGATAGTTCTCCTCCACAGTAGCACGGGTGGGCTGGGCGTTCACCGTAAGCGGCTCGGTTACATTGGGAACTCCATAAGAGGTCTTGTTGTAATTGTAAGGAAGCCCGTAGAGACGGACCAAATCGAAATAGAACAGCGCCCTCAGAGTCAACGCCTGCCCTTTGGCTTCGGAAAAATCTTCCATACTGCCCGATTCTTCCAGCTTCTCAATGTTGCTCAACAAGGTGTTGACCTGCAGAACGCAGTAATATCCACGGCTCCAGAAACCGGAATAAGTATTGCTGTTAGAAGTGTGGTTGAACGTATAGAATGCATCCAGTCCGCGTCCGGCAGCAAAAATCGTGAGGTCACCGCCCTTGGCATCACCGTACATAAAAAGGTTTCTGCCGTAATAGGACGATGAGGTCATCGCACTCATCACACCGTTGATAACCACCTGCGCATCGGCTACCGTACCGACAGCACCTTCTGCATTTCCGGAGTTGGTGGGCTGCATATCCAGAAAATCGTCACACGAAGTGAATGTAAAGGCACCAAGTATCACAAGTGCCAATAAATGATATATCTTTTTCATTGTTAGTTCCTCCAGTTCATTAAAATTTCAATTCAACGCCAACGACAAATGTTTTTCCGATAGGGGTTTCCCAACCACGTGTGCCGTATTCGCTCACTTCGGGGTCTGCCTCCTTGTATTTGGCTATTGTCCAAAGGTTGCTGGCAGTGAAGAAAAGGCGGGCATTCTCGATGAAAGCCTTGCGGGTCATGGCTTTGGGCAGCGTATAGGCCAATGAGAGATTCTTCAAGCGCAGATAACTGGCATTGAACAAGTGGCGGCTGCTGTATTGTTGCGGGTCATCGAGGTCTACACCTTCGATACGGGGCTCTGTACCGTTCGTATGGTCTGGCGTCCAAAGGTTGTTGTAGTAGCTTTTAGCACGGATACGCTCCCAATAATAACCGTCGTCGGCCACATCCATGTAGGCTCCATCGTACAAGTCTCCTCCTATCTTATAGGTAAAGCCCAACGAAAGGGCTATGCCTTTGTAGGAGACCGAGGTATTGATGCCCCCATACACTTTGGGAACGGCATTGCCGATGATGGTGTAGTTGGCATTGTTATAGTCATAAGTAGCTCCGCGTCCGTTATACTCAAAATCTCCGGCCTTGCCATTCTTGGGGTCATTTACATAGTAGACGTTCTTGCCGTTGGTCTTGTCCACACCTGCCCATTCGTATCCATAGAAAGCCAGCGTGGACTGACCTTCCCGGTATACATATTGCGCACGGCTGTCGCTACTGGTGGGGTCGTACCAGATAATGTCCGCACCGCCATACAACTCTTTCACCTCAGAACGGAGGAAGGTTGCGTTGGCACCGGCACTCCATAACCATCCTTTACTATTAATGATGTCACCACTCAACTCCACCTCTACCCCATGGTTGTTGATGCATCCTACGTTCCGCAACGTAGAGGAAAATCCCGTAACCATCGAAATGGGAACATCCTGGAGCAGGTTCTTCGAATCACGGTTGAAGTATTCCACCGTACCGCGCAGACGCTGGCCGAAGAAGCCGAAGTCGATACCCACATTCGTGTTGTAGCTCGTCTCCCAAGACAGCTTGTCATTGGTGACGGTAGTGATTGTACCGCCCGGGTTACCCATGTACTTACTGGTATAGCTCATCAAGCTCATATAGCCGTAATTGTCCGAAGGCAGCGTACCGTTAATACCATAAGAGGCACGTATACGCAGGTTGCTCAGGAAAGAATATTTGCTCATAAAACCCTCGCGCATGATGTTCCACGCTCCTGCCACTGACCAGAAGTTTCCCCAACGTTCCTGCTTGCTGAGCCGGGAAGAACCGTCGCGGCGGTAAGAACCGGAAATGAAGTAGCGTTCATCGTAATTATAATCCAACTTGGAGAGCACGGACACCATCGAGTTTCCCCAGGAATATCCGGCAGAAGTCTGCGTTCCGGCAGTAGAAACTGTATGAATGGTGCTGACCGCAAGATTGCTTCCTGTGGCACGCACATAGTCTGTCTTGTTCTTCTCCGCTTCGAAACCCACCATGGTGCCAACTGTGTGTTTGTCGAAGGTGCCGGTATAATTGGCGGTAGTGGAGGTAACCATCTTCTCGTATGTAGTACGGTATTCGTTGACATTCCCATTGTCTGCCGAGCCTTTATAGTGATTGGCACTGTAATAGATATGGTCTTTTACAGTAGTATTGTCGTAAGAGTAGATAGAACGAAGGTCCAGGCCCGGCATCAGATGCAGGGTGAGCGTCTCCGCAGCCATGATTTTGGTACTGGTAGAACCGTTCTCCCACTCTTTGTCATAATAAAGCCCATTGTAGGCGTAGCTACCGTAACGTTCGGTCCAGAGCTCGCCGGTCTTGTAATCAGTGGACCAGTAGAGTCCCCACAGCAAGTTACGGGTCTGCATGAAGTAATTACTGCCCGTGTTGCGTGTATCATTATAACCGCTTTTCTTGGTACGCGCCAGGCTGGCATTGGTGGTCAGTTCAAGGAATTTCCCCACCTTCTGGGTGAGGTTCAGGCGACCGGAAACACGGTCGAAGCTGTTCATCTTCAAACGTCCTTCGTCCTGGGTATAGGAAAGGGAAGTGTAATAGTTGGTATTCTGCGTAGCACCGCTGACGGACATATCGTAGGTCTGGTAAATGGCGGTACGGAAATATGCCTTGTCCCAATCGTAGTATTTGCCTCCACGCCCGGAGTTGTCGTACTCAAGGATATTGACGTTCTCGTAAGCTCCCGTACCATTTGTGGTAAATTGGTAGCCATGTTTGTTGAAACGGCTGTTCAACTGGCCTATGGCATAGGCTGCCGCCTTTTCGTCCGTTTCGCCCTTACCGCTTGTACGGGCATCGTGAAATACGGTGTAGAGCATATTCACATTCTCCTGTACGCTGGCCGTTTCATAGTTGTCCGTTGCCCAGCAGGGCGTGAAGCCCACTTCGGCTTTCAGCGTCACCACCGGCTTGCCAATCTGTCCTTTTTTGGTAGTAATCAGAATGACGCCGTTTGCCGCACGCGACCCATAAAGCGAGCTGGCCGCCGCATCTTTCAATACAGAAATAGATTCGATGTCTTCCGGGTTCAACGTATTCATGATGTTGTTGGTAGAATAGAGCTCACCGCTCATCTGCCCCGTATTGCCCGAAGAGACCGGAACACCGTCCACTACATACAACGGTTCATTCCCGGCATTCATAGAACCTATGCCACGGATGCGGATGGCCGGTGCGGAACCCGCCTGGCCGGAATTATTCGTCAGTTGCAAGCCCGCCACTTTACCGTTCAACGCGTTTTCAAAGCTGGTCGTCGGAATGTCTTTCAGCGCATCCGCTTTCACTAAAGAAGCCGAACCTGCATAGCTGCTCTTTTTGGCCGTGCCGTAAGCCACCACCATCACTTCATCCAGCAGTTCCGAATCCGATTTCAGCACCACCTTCATAGCAGGCTTTATGGCAGCTTCTACTTTCTGCATACCTACAAAAGAGACAATCACTGTCTTTGCCGTGCCCGGCACATTCAAGATTGTAAATTTACCTTCGATATCGGTCACGGCCCCCAGCGTTGTACCCTTCACCAATACCGATGCCCCAATAATCGGCTCATTGTTGTCCTCGGCAAATACTGTTCCCGAGACCGTAGACGTCTGAGCCATCACTCCTGCCCCCATAACCAGGCAGACAATGATTAACAAGAAGAATTTCTTTCTCATGCTTCTCTTCCTTAAAATTAGTCAATCAAAACACTTTTTAATATCCAAACGCTGCAAAGGTATGTATCTTTTTCAAAAAGAAAAGCAATAGTATTCAAAAAGCTTCATTTTGATTGTATTTTAAGCCAAACACAAGCAATATGTCTATAGCCTAAGCATTCCAAGCAATAAGTATGATGCTGGATACGGAAATATAAGCAATGCCAAAGAAGATATATCCGGATTTTAAGATATGACACGTCCCGGCATACAACTTTTTTCGTAACTTTGCACAGTTTTAAAATACACTGAACGAATGGAGTTTAAGTATGACGTTATTGTAATCGGCGCCGGACACGCAGGATGCGAAGCCGCTGCCGCTGCTGCAAACCTGGGTTCGAAGACTTGTCTTATCACAATGGATATGAACAAAATCGGACAGATGAGTTGTAACCCGGCAGTGGGAGGCATCGCCAAAGGACAGATAGTACGCGAAATAGACGCCTTGGGAGGATATATGGGATTGGTGACAGACCAGACAGCCATACAGTTCCGTATACTGAACCGTTCCAAAGGTCCCGCTATGTGGAGCCCGCGCGCACAGTGCGACCGCAACAAATTTATCTGGGCATGGAGAGAAATTCTGGAAAATATCCCCAACCTGCATATCTGGCAGGATACCGTGCAGGAAATCCTCGTTGAAAACGGTGAAATTACGGGAGTAGTAACACTATGGGGAGTAACGTTCCATGCCAAATGTGTAGTACTCACCGCAGGAACTTTCCTCAACGGACTGATGCACGTGGGACGTACCATGCTCCCGGGTGGACGTATGGCAGAACCTGCATCCTACCAATTAACCGAGTCCATCGCCAAACACGGCATCACCTTCGGACGCATGAAGACGGGAACCCCCGTACGTATAGACGGACGCAGCGTGCACTATGAGGACATGGAAATTCAGGATGGAGAATGTGACTTCCACAAGTTCTCGTTCATGGATACTCATGTACGCCATTTGAAACAGCTCCCTTGCTGGACTTGTTTCACCAATGAAGAGGTACACCGGATTCTGCAGGAAGGGCTGCCGGATTCCCCCCTTTTCAACGGACAAATCCAAAGTATCGGCCCACGTTATTGCCCCAGTATAGAGACCAAGATTGTGACTTTCCCCGACAAACCGCAGCACCAGCTTTTCCTGGAGCCCGAAGGGGAAACAACCCAGGAGCTCTACTTGAATGGATTCTCTTCTTCATTGCCCATGGACATCCAGATTGCAGCATTGAAAAAGATACCGGCATTCAGAGATTTGGTCATCTACCGCCCGGGCTATGCCATCGAATACGACTTCTTTGACCCCACCCAACTGAAACATACGCTGGAAACGAAGAATATAAAGAATCTGTTCTTTGCCGGACAAGTAAACGGAACAACCGGTTACGAGGAAGCTGCCGGACAAGGAATCATGGCTGGCATCAACGCCCACATCAATTGCCACGGCGGAGAGCCGTTCACCCTTGCAAGGGATGAAGCATATATCGGCGTTTTAATCGACGATTTGGTAACAAAAGGCGTGGACGAGCCTTACCGTATGTTTACTTCCCGTGCCGAATATCGCATCCTGCTCCGTATGGATGATGCGGACATGCGACTCACGGAAAAAGCCTGGAAGCTGGGACTCGTCAAGGAAGAGCGGTACAAGCTGCTGACAGAAAAACGTGAAGCCGTGAACCGGATTATAGACTTCGCGCGGAATTACTCGATGAAACCGGCATTAATCAATCCGGTATTGGAGCAGCTCGGCACTACTCCACTGCGCCAGGGATGCAAATTGATAGATTTGATAAACCGTCCGCAGATAACGATTGAGAACATTGCCGAACACGTCAGTGCCTTTAAACGAGAACTGGATAAAATATCCGATAGAAAGGAAGAAATTGTAGAAGCTGCAGAAATACTCATCAAGTACGAGGGATACATCGGGCGCGAACGGATTATTGCGGATAAGTTGGCAAGATTGGAAAGCATCAAGATAAAAGGTAAGTTTGACTATAATTCCATTCAATCCCTTTCTACCGAAGCTAGACAGAAGCTGATGAAGATAGATCCGGAAACAATAGCCCAAGCGAGTCGGATTCCGGGAGTATCTCCAAGCGACATCAACGTGCTACTGGTACTTTGCGGACGATAGAGCGCAAAGTTCCACGTGAAACAAAGAATTCAATAAACGTATTAAATAAACTGATTATGAGCAAAGAAACTCTTACCAAAAGCATCCGAGAAATACCCGACTTCCCCATTCCGGGAATTCTATTCTACGATGTAACTACCTTGTTCAAGGAGCCTACCGCCTTGCAGGAACTCTCGGACACACTATACGAGATGTATAAAGACAAAGGCATCACCAAAGTAGTGGGTATAGAATCAAGAGGATTCATTATGGGCCCCATTCTCGCCACCAGACTGGGGGCAGGCTTCGTACCTATCCGCAAGCCGGGAAAGCTTCCTGCAGAAACCATTGAAGAAAGCTATGATAAAGAATATGGCAAAGACACCGTGCAGATGCACAAGGATGCCATCAATGAAGACGATGTAGTATTGCTACACGACGACTTGCTGGCAACCGGTGGAACAATGGAAGCCGCCTGCAAACTGGTGAAACAGATGAACCCCAAGAAAGTGTATGTAAACTTCATCATCGAGCTGAAAGAGCTTCATGGCAAGGATGTGTTTGGAGATGATGTGGAAGTGGAGGCTGTGCTGTCGCTTTAGCCATTTCATATTTCACCACAGATTACACAGATTAACACAGATTATTTATCCACCACAAAACACAGTTTTATCAAAGAGAAATCTGCGTTAATCTGTGTAATCTGTGGTGAAACGTCGGTATTATGGAAGAACTCAGAACTAACGACTACCTCAAAGGGATTGTATCCAACCTTCCCGAAAGTCCCGGTATTTACCAATATCTGAATACCGAAGGGACTATTATATATGTAGGAAAGGCAAAGAATCTGAAGCGAAGAGTGTCTTCCTACTTCAACCGGGAGCACGAACCGGGAAAGACGAGGGTACTGGTCAGCAAGATTGCAGATATCCGGTATATCGTGGTGAATACGGAAGAAGACGCGCTATTGCTGGAAAACAATCTTATCAAGAAATACAAGCCACGCTACAACGTACTGTTGAAAGACGACAAAACATATCCCAGCATCTGCGTGCAGAACGAATACTTTCCACGCGTCTTCAGAACCCGGAAGATAATCCGCAACGGCTCCTCCTATTATGGCCCTTACAGCCATATACCCTCCATGTACGCATTACTCGACCTCATCAAGCATCTGTACCCCCTGCGCACATGCCACCTGAACCTCTCCCCGGAGAACATACGCGCCGGGAAGTTCAATGTCTGCCTGGAGTACCACATCAAGAACTGTGCAGGGCCTTGCATCGGCAAGCAAAGTCAGGAAGACTATCTAAAAAATATCGGTGAAATCAAGGAAATCCTCAAAGGTAATACGCAGGAAATACAACGGATGCTTTTTCAGCAAATGCAGGAACTGGCTGCCGAAATGAAGTTTGAAGAGGCACAAAAGGTCAAGAGTAGATACATGCTGATTGAAAATTACCGTGCCAAGTCAGAGGTAGTAAGCAATGTTCTGCATAATATCGATGTTTTTTCCATAGAGGAAGACAGCGATGGCAAATCCGCATTTATCAATTATCTGCATATCACAAACGGGGCAATCAACCAGGCTTTTACATTCGAGTACAAGAAACGATTGAATGAAACCAAAGAAGAACTTATCCAACTGGGCATCATTGAAATGAGAGAGCGATACAAGAGCCTTTCACGCGAAATCATCGTGCCTTTCGAGGTGGATATGGAGTTGAAAGACGTGATCTTTACAATACCTCAGCGAGGGGATAAGAAGAAACTGCTGGATCTTTCCATTCTGAATGTAAAGCAGTATAAGGCCGATCGCATGAAGCAAGCCGAAAAGCTGAATCCGGAGCAGCGCAGCGTCCGCTTGATGAAAGAGATACAGGAAGAGTTACACCTTGAACATTTACCCATACAAATAGAGTGTTTTGATAACTCAAATATCCAAGGCTCCGATCCGGTTGCCGCCTGCGTGGTATTCAAGAAAGCCAAACCCTCAAAACAAGACTACCGGAAGTACAATATCAAGACCGTAGTAGGCGCAGACGACTACGCCTCCATGAAAGAAGTCGTAAGACGCCGTTATCAGCGTGCTATTGAAGAGAAAGCAACCCTACCCGACCTCCTTATCACCGACGGTGGAAAGGGGCAAATGGGCGCCGTGAAAGAAGTTCTGGACGAACTAAATCTGAATATCCCCATTGCCGGACTTGCCAAGGATGGCAAACACCGCACATCCGAACTGCTTTATGGCTTTCCACCGCAGACTATCGGTTTAAAACAAAATACTCCCCTGTTCCGATTATTGACGCAAATACAGGATGAAGTACATCGTTTTGCCATTACTTTCCACCGCGAAAAACGCAGTAAGCGACAGATTGCTTCCGAGTTGGATGAGATAAAAGGCATTGGAGAAAAGACTAAAGCAGCTCTGCTAAAAGAGTTTAAAAGCGTAAAGCGCATAAAAGAAGCATCCCTGGAGGCGCTTACGAAGGTTATAGGAGAAGCTAAAGCAAAAGTTATTGAAGAATATTTTAGGAGTTAACCCCTCCTTCTACATATTCATACATACAAATTGCAGGCAATCACGAATTTATTCGTAACTTTGCATCCGGAAAAGTTTTTAAAAGATTAGGATAAAAAGAACATGAGAGTAGTCATACAACGTGTCGGACACGCTTCTGTTACAATCAACGGAACATGCAAGTCCGCTATAGGGAAAGGGCTTCTGATATTGGTAGGTATTGAGGAAACAGACGGACAAGAAGACATTGACTGGCTTTGCAAAAAAATTGTCAACCTGCGTGTTTTTGACGACGAGAATGGAGTAATGAACAAATCAATCCTCGACATTAACGGTGAAATACTGGTAATCAGTCAGTTCACCTTGCATGCTTCTACAAAGAAGGGTAACCGTCCTTCATATATACGTGCAGCAAAGCCCGATATTTCTGTTCCGCTGTATGAACAGTTTTGCAAAGATTTGAGTTTTCTATTAGGCAAAGAAATAGGTACCGGAGAATTTGGTGCCGACATGAAGGTAGAATTATTGAACGATGGCCCTGTGACCATCTGTATGGATACAAAAAACAAGGAATGATGACATTAGAAGAAGCTCAGCATCAGGTAGATTGCTGGATCAAAAAGTATGGTGTACGCTATTTCAGCGAACTCACCAATATGGCTGTCCTTACTGAAGAGGTAGGTGAACTGGCAAGAGTTATGTCCCGCAAATACGGTGACCAATCCTTCAAAGAAGGAGAAAAAGATAATATCGAAGACGAAATAGCGGATGTCCTCTGGGTACTACTCTGCATTGCCAATCAGACAGGTGTAAACGTCACTGAAGCGTTTGCCCGCAATCTGGAGAAGAAAACCCAACGGGATAACACCCGCCATATCAATAATCCTAAATTGCAAGACCATGGAGAAGAATGAACCTAACCAGAACAAGTATGATGCCGCATTGGCAAAGTACAACACACAGCTGGACGATACGGAAGTAGCTGCCCAGGTAGCGAAAATCATTGCAGAAAAAGTGCCCGGAAACCATACGGAGGAGGTCAAGAAATTCTTGTTCCACTGCATTGATCTCACTACACTGAACACTACGGACAGCGATGAAAGCGTGATGAAATTCACTCAAAAAGTAAATCAGTTCGACGAAGAATTCCCTGATTTGGAGAATGTCGCTGCTATCTGTGTTTACCCTAACTTCGCAGAAATCGTAAAGAGTACCCTGGAAGTAGAGGATGTAAAAATAGCCTGTGTTTCGGCAGGTTTTCCTTCCTCACAAACCTTCACAGAAGTAAAAGTAGCAGAAACCGCCATGGCACTGATGGAAGGTGCAGACGAAATAGATATCGTAATTTCAGTAGGCAAATTCCTGAGTGGAGACTACGAAAACATGTGCGAAGAGATACAGGAACTGAAAGATGTCTGCAAGGAACATCACATGAAAGTGATTCTGGAAACAGGCGCTCTGAAGAGTGCTTCCAATATCATGAAAGCCTCTATCCTATCCATGTATTCGGGCGCAGATTTCATAAAGACATCTACCGGGAAACAACAACCCGCTGCAACCCCGGAAGCTGCTTATGTAATGTGCCGGGCTATTAAAGAATATTACGATAAAACCGGCAATAAAGTAGGTTTCAAACCTGCCGGAGGCATTAATACTGTAAATGACGCTGTCATCTACTACACTATCGTCAAAGAGGTGCTTGGCGAAGAATGGCTCAGCAACCAATGGTTCCGCTTGGGCACCAGCCGCCTGGCCAATCTTCTGCTTTCGGACATCAAAGGCATGGAAATGAAGTTCTTCTAAGAGCTTCCATACCATAATAAAAACTAAAGAAGCTTGATAGGAAAAGCGAAACTTTTCCTATCTTTGCGACAACATAAGCCAATAGAGTTTTGGTTAAAGCATTGTATTAGAGAACGTTTCATTTATTACCTTTTTCCTGGAATTCGGCAAAATTCAATCTATGAAAGGTAATGAGCAAACGGGTCTCACGCACTTTCGTGTATATACTCTTGTTATATATCGAATAGGCGTGAGACTGTTGCTTGTATTTCATAGAAGGTTTGCCGAAGCCTCAGGAATGGTACAAGTAACAGTTCTCACGCTTTTTGATAACAAACGTAAAGATAAGAGTATGGAAACAAATTCGGCACCCCTCTTCCATCGGAATCCACAGGCACCTCCTGTGAACCGAAATCGTGAACAAGCCCTTCTCATCGGACTGATGAGCGGAGAGCAAGAGTTTTTTTACACAAACAGTCTGACTACGGGAAGAAGTCGTGAGGAGCTATCCCGACATCTTTCTTTAGCCGTAAGACTAAAAGACAAACCTAACATTCAACTGGTATTTAACTTTCTCAAAGAGGAAGGAGAACGCAGTGCATACAACATCATGATTTCTCTTTTTCTATCGGAGCATAACGAAAAAAAACGCGAAGCACTCATCAAAGAACGCTTTCTTGGCATCGATCGCTTCGTACAATATTGCAGAAATCTGAGTGACTTCCTGGTGTATATCAAAGAGAATAACACAATCGAAATAACCAATGAAGACCTCCAACGAGGTATATTAGCATGGGATTTAGGGCATCTGGTAAGTCTCGCCCGCGTATCTTATGACTATGGACTTTTAGCTGAAGAAGAAGCCTGGAAGTACATAGAATTTGCCGGTAAGAAATGCCGTGAAACATTCGCTTGCTGGAAAGAGATAGGCAAAAGCTTCCTGTTAGGACAAATCATGAGCTATCCCGGCGAAGAGAACTTCCAGGAAGCAATCCGCTATTTCCTGCTTTCGACGGAGAGTCCCGAAAGCCCTTGGGTAAAATGTAAGTTTGATTGATTATTTATCGCGGTCCACTACATAATCCAAATAAGCAGCAAGGCCGGCTTTTACATCTGAATCAGGCAAGGACGCCAATAATGAAAGTGCTTTTTCCTTATAGGCAAACATGGTCTGCACTGCATATTCAATGCCACCTTGTTGCTTGGCAAATTCGATTAATCGGGCGATTTCATCGGCCGAGGCAGTACCATTTTTCACTTTGACGGCAATCTCTTCCGCACTTTCATCCTTGGTAGAGTTCAAGGCATAAAGAACGGGAAGGGTCAGTTTGCCTTCCAACATATCGTTTCCTGTTGGCTTACCTATCTCCTTACTATCATAATAGTCGAATATATCATCCTTAATTTGGAAGCAAAGACCGATATATTCACCGAACTGGCGCGCAAATTCCGCCTGTTCATCGGTCACTCCTACCGAGAGAGCACCCGATTTGGTACAAGCTGCAAAGAGCACAGCCGTCTTCTTACGGATCACATCAAAATAGATTTCTTCGGAGAATTGGAGATTACTTACATTAGAAAGTTGAAGAAGTTCTCCCTCGGACAAATTCTGTCCCAAACGGGAAACCACATCAATAATAGCGTAATTATGCGTCTTGCCTACCTGCACAAGTGCAGTTGCCAAAAGGTAGTCACCCACCAGTACCGCTACCTTATTATTATAAATAGCATTCACCGACAGCTGTCCGCGACGCTCGGTGCTTTCATCCACCACATCATCGTGTACCAGACTGGCCGTATGTAAT
>ENA-OPSJ01001602-OPSJ01001602.1-human-gut-metagenome-genome-assembly--contig:-NODE-1602-length-16678-cov-5.943753_pt1 | contig 16678 bp, 20 predicted proteins | sample MGYA00241801_ERZ501893 | MGnify/ENA primary metagenome ERZ501893 (study PRJEB25962, sample SAMEA2042219) | human gut metagenome | biome: human gut; feature: human-associated habitat; material: faeces...
ATAACGGTCCTAAGGTAGCGAAATTCCTTGTCAGGTAAGTTCTGACCCGCACGAATGGCGTAACGATTTGGGCACTGTCTCAACAGCCCGCCCGGCGAAATTGTAGTACCGGTGAAGATGCCGGTTACCCGCAACTAGACGGAAAGACCCCATGGAGCTTTACTGCAGCTTAATACTGAAATTCGGTAGTACATGTACAGGATAGGTGGGAGACTGAGAAATACAGGCGTCAGCTTGTATGGAGTCGCTGTTGGGATACCACTCTTGTACTGCTGGGTTTCTAACCTGCGGCCGTGAATCCGGTCGGGGGACACTGTTAGGCGGGCAGTTTGACTGGGGCGGTCGCCTCCCAAAAGGTAACGGAGGCGCTCAAAGGTTCGTTCAGCACGGACGGAAATCGTGCAATGAGTGTAAACGCATAAACGAGCCTAACTGCGACACCGACGGGTGGAGCAGTAACGAAAGTTGGAGTTAGTGATCCGGTGGTATGTGAGTGGAAATGCCATCGCTCAACGGATAAAAGCTACCCTGGGGATAACAGGCTGATCTCCCCCAAGCGTCCACAGCGACGGGGAGGTTTGGCACCTCGATGTCGGCTCGTCACATCCTGGGGCTGAATTCGGTCCCAAGGGTTCGGCTGTTCGCCGATTAAAGTGGCACGCGAGCTGGGTTCAGAACGTCGTGAGACAGTTCGGTCCCTATCTGTCGTGGGCGTAGGATATTTGCAAGGAGCTGTCCCTAGTACGAGAGGACCGGGATGGACGCACCTCTGGTGCACCAGTTGTCACGCCAGTGGCACAGCTGGGCAGCTAAGTGCGGATCGGATAAACGCTGAAAGCATCTAAGCGTGAAGCCGTCCTTAAGATAAGATATCCCATGCGTAAGCAGTAAGACCCCTTGTAGACTACGAGGTTGATAGGTTCAAGGTGTAAGCACGGTAACGTGTTCAGCCAGCGAATACTAATCGGTCGAGGGCTTAAACCTCAATGATTTATGTCTTGTCTCTTTCATGTTCGTTATTCAATTTTGAGAGTTCTCTCTCTTTTAGTCGGTGCCGATAGCGGTGAGGGTCCACCTGTTCCCATTCCGAACACAGTAGTTAAGCTCACTTGCGTCGACAATACTCGATGGGCAACTGTCCGGGAAGATAGATAGGCGCCGACACATATGCAGCTTTAGCTCAGTTGGTAGAGCAACTGACTCTTAATCAGTGGGTCCAGGGTTCGAGTCCCTGAAGCTGTACCAAACCGATAAGGAATAGGCATTAACCTATTCCTTATCATTTATATGGCTCGTTAGTCAAGCGGTTAAGACGTTGGCCTCTCACGCCGAAAACGGGGGTTCGATTCCCCCACGAGTCACCATTTCTCTCTAGCACCGAATTTCGCGCCAATAGCTCAGTTGGTTAGAGCAACCGGCTCATAACCGGTCGGTCCGGGGTTCGAGTCCCTGTTGGCGCACCACCAATAGGGGTATAGTTCAGTTGGTAGAACGACGGTCTCCAAAACCGTATGTCGAGGGTTCAAGTCCTTCTGCCCCTGCCAGAGTTAAGCCGCATTGCTAAACGCTTTGCGGTTCTTTTGTTTTCTATTGACCGTGGTTCACACATACCCGAATGTTCACACTTTGTTCACAGTCACATAAAATTGAGCGGCTAACCTGTGCATGGTTGCCGCTCTTTTTTATTCCGCTTTGGGAAATGGCTGTGCTTTTCGCTGCTTTGATGGTGATAGAATATCTTCAAGTGCTTCCGCTGCTGCTTCGTCGGCTGATTGTATCGCATGAGTGTATATATTTCCGGTTGTGCTGACGTTTGAGTGCCCGAGCCGTTTTGATACAGTCTTTAACGGTGCGCCGCTCGCTATAAGTAAAGTCGCATTTGTATGTCTTAGGCTGTGTATGGAGCATGGCGGGAGATCGCTCCGCTGTACAAAGTTGTGAAACCATGCTGTTATGGTATCTGGATTAATAGGGTTGCCGTTACAGGCTGTAAAGAGCCTGTTGGTGTTCTGCCAGGCAGTACCCACTATTGCCTTTTGATTATCCTGCCATACTTTGTAATCTTTAAGGAGTTGCACGGCGCTTGCTGGTAGCTTTATAACCCGCTTTGATGTTTCGTTTTTCGGTTCGTCCTCAAATACTCCTTTTTCGGGAATGTAGAGGGAGCTGCGCCGGATATGCAGACAGTTGGTTATAAAATCAACGTCTTGCCATTCTAAGCCGCATAATTCACCGCGCCGCATTCCGGTGTAAAGTAATAGCTGAACAATAACATTGTATTGATACGGCTCTTTTTGAACGCTTTCAAGAAGATGTGCCGCTTGTATTTCGTCCAGATAACGAGCCTCTTTGCGCCTTACCTTTGGCGGCTTAACTCGTTGACAGGGATTTGAAAACAATACCTGCCAATGAACCGCTGTATTAAGAACGGTAGAGATCAGCCGGTGATAATGTAGTATTGTGGTGTCGGCTAGTCCTTTATCTTCCTGAGCGGCAAAGAGTTCTTCTATGTCTTTGCTGAGAGCGGCGCTGATACGTTCGGCACTTGTTTTTCTGATATTGTTTCCCTTTAGTGCACTGTCTATTGTGCTGGCTGCTACACCGGAACGTGAAGCAAGCCCTTGCTTTGATAGCTTTTCAGCATTGAACAGTTCAGAGAAAGCGGGGAGCGGTGCGTATTTGATATCCTGCCTTATACCGTTTTCTTCAAGGTTATCGTAAAATGCCATAAGGTGGTGCGGCTGTATCTCACTTAGTTTCATGTTTCCGAGAGCGGCGGTTATTCGTATTAGCAGCTCCTTGTATCGCGCTAGCGTGGTTGCTTTAAGCTGTTTTTCAGCATAATCATGTATCCATATTTCTGCAAAGTCAGCAAATCGGATATTGCTGTTGATGTATTGCCCGGTTCGGCACTTTTCTTCGAAAAGAACGGCTTGCCGCTGCGCTTCCTTTTCAGCCTGCTTGGGCGTAAGGTTCGCCGGCGGTGTCCATGTCTGGCTTTTCATCAGGCGCTTGCCGTTGCCGTCAAAGCCGCACGATACGCGGAACAGGTAGGAGTTCCCGCGCTTCGTTATGCTCGCCATTTACTCATCTCCTTTCGGATTTTGATTATGACTAGTTTCTCTCCAATGTTTTAATCTATCTATTATTTCATATTGCAATGCGATAAACATTAACTCTTTATCTTCGCTATTGATATTACATTCATCAGCCATAAAAACATAATCGTAAATTAGCATTATTAATTCCTTGCTATCTTTCTTCTTAAAAAATTCGTCTATACATTTACATATATTTCTATCTTTAAGATATAGATAGCGAAAATATGCTCTGTCAGCATCCAATACTTTAAAAGGAATTACTGCAATCGTTTCATCACCACCCATCTGTGTTAAACCGTTGTGCAATTCCCTTATAGAATTCTCTGAAAGCCCCGTATATTCGCAAACACCCTTTAATTGGGTATTCATAGTTTTTACATCAGTGCGTCCGAGCAAAAAATCTGTTGTAACTTCATACGCGTCCGCTATTTTCACGAGTGTGTTTATATCGGGCGTTGTTTCACCTGAAAGCCATTTTCCAACATTTTGCCGAGATACTCCTACCCGGTTCGCCACTTCCTGTTGTGTTGCACCCGCAATTAACGAACGAAAAATATTTGTGAATGGGCTTTGGGCTTTGCATGGTCTGCCGTTCTTATTTTCGTTACTCATAATATTATTACCATCCCTGCGCATATATTTGCTTTTTTGAAAATAAAAGAAAATGTACTTGCTTTTTCTTTCCGCGTGTGTTATAATAAGGATAGCACAAACAAGTGCATTTGTCAAGTGAAAAGAAAAATACTTTTCGTAAATGAGGTGAAAGAATGGGAACTCGTAAGATAGACCTTGAAAAGTTAAGTGAGGAAGAACGTGCGGTTGTAGAAGCACGAAGAGCCTACAAAAAAGCATGGAGAGCGGCAAACATAGAGCGTGTCAAAGAGTATGACCGCCGTTTCTGGGCTAAAAAAGCCGCTGAGATTTCGGGTGAAAAATCCGGCAAAAAGGAATAAAAAAAGAGCCGCCTGACGTGTACCACCACGCCAGACGGCAAAGAGCAAAACTACCGTACAAGTACCAATTGATAGGTTGAAAAGCTCCACCGTTATTATACCACAAATGCGGCTGCTTTTCAACCGGAACAGGAGAATTTTTATGCCAAACTCTGTTTTTGATGAAAACAGCCGCATTTCTGCGCCCAAAATTACTCTGCCGCACATGGAAACCATGCAGAGAACCGCCAAGATTTTCGGCTTGTCCTACTATTTCGTGCGTAAGATGGCGCTGAGCGGCAAAATAAACGCCGTCCGCATATCCGGGCGTATTCTGATAAACTGCGACAAGTTCGCCGATTTCCTCAACAATGCCACGCTCCCCGCGCTGGAAGAACAGCCCGAACCGTCAAAGGGTATTCGCGATCTCTCAACATCGCCGATACACTACAATTCAGGAAAGGCGGTGTGATATCTATGTCTTTAACGTTCCGCGAAAGCGATGAACTTATTAAGTCTTTCATAGAAAGTGGCTGGAGCGAGATGTATGACGTCATTATGAGCGGCGCTGAAATTCATACAAACTGTTATGAATACGCCGAGCAGGTTAATGCAGCGTTCCCGGATTCAACCGTATATCTTGAAAAGCCGGAAATCCATCACGCCAGGAAGAAAAGGAAACGGCACAAAAGGTAATATCATAGCGGCAGAGTGCAGAGCTTTGCCGCTGATTTTTCCAACTGAATAAATGTTGAAAAATGCGCGGAGTGCCGCGCTTGGCGGGCTTGTAATGAGTATTAACAATTCGACCAAACAGGGGTATAATAATGAAATTCATACGGGAAAAACAGTATATCTGTATCAATGGAAATGGATATACTGAAACAGATATTTTTCAGATCAGCGATCCTCATGCGCGTAAACTTCCGAGAGCCAAAAAAGAGCGGCTGACTCTGCCGGCACAAAAGCGGCTCAACGAGGAGAACAGCCGCCGCGCACTTCGTCTTATTCTGAATGATAATTTTGTGCCCGGGGATTTCGATATTACCCTTACATATCAGGATAAGTATTTACCAGCCGATAAAAGAGCGGCGCACGATGATCTTATACGATATATCAGAAAGCTCCGGAGTATATACCAAAAGCACAAGAGAGTATTTAAGTACCTATATGTTACCGAGTTTGGGGAACGGCGCGACAGAATACATCATCATGTAATAGCCAGCCGTTCCGGCTTTAATCGGGACACAGTAGAAGATACATGGACATTAGGACGGTCTAATGTAAAGAGTTTGCGGCTTGAGCGAGACGGTACCTTTAACAAACTTGCCAACTACCTGATGAAAAGTATCGGGGATTCTGAGAAGTACGCCCGGACATGGAATTGTTCGCGTAATGTAAGCCGTCCGGATATGCGAATAAAAGATGATAAGATTTCTGCAAAGCAGCTCCGGGCGTTAGTTGAAGCAAAGCATAATGATGAATTAAAGACCGCTGCCGCCCGGCTCTATAACCTAAACAGTAAAGATATCATTGATGTATTTGTAGGTGCGAACGAGATAACAGGGCTTGTATTTGTTAAACTGCGTTATATGGATAGGAACAAAGGCAGACGGAAACCGCGCGGTTCTTCCTCGAAATCGGTTTGCAATCGCTTGCAAAAGCAGCGAGCGGCGCAAGGTACTGTCAGCATACCGCCCCCTTGAGTGAGGCTCACTGACGCCCTATATCCGCATAGTTTTGCCTGAAAAAAACAGTCACTTGAATTGAAATCGGATAGAAAAAACATCGCCTTGAATATGCTTGTTTTATTATTGCTTTTTTCAATCTGAATTGTGGCTGAAATCAGTAATTCCCTGATATCAGGCGTGTTTATCAGATCATTGACAAGTGCATATAAAAGGCGTATAATATGGATATAAGAAAACCTAAAAGGATATGCTGGGCGAGAAAAACAAAATCCTCGCCAAATCAGATAATAACTGAATTGGCGAGGTGTTGAGTGTGTTCATTATGGGATATTAGCCGCTCATATCAATCGGCTGTGCCGCTCGCTTGCGCCGGTTCCTCATTTTTCTGAACCATTTCACGCATGAGGTCAAGTAGTTCGCTTTGTATAGCAGGATTGAGCTGCTTGAATGCAGTAACTACGTTACTGATTTCTTCGTTTGTCATTTGGGGTTTCCTTTCTCCTGTTGATTGGTTGTCAGGTGCGTAATCATGGATTTATTCCGTTCATTGCGGCAGCCATGAGCCTAAGCCCGAGCTTTAGCCCTTGCTGAAAACCATGTCGTAACGCGTCTGATTCAAGATCACCGATAATATAAAAGAGCTTTGTTTCTTTATCCGTGTCCTTAATTCCTGCCATTGAAATGAATTCATCATAGTTGGCTTTGACTTGTTCGCTTTCCTTATATGCTTTGAATAATTCTGGATAATCTCCGTAACTCAAAGCACAATAAAGTGCTTCAAAAATATCTTCACTTTTCATAAATAACCCCTTTCGGTAATACTCAACGATGAGCGGCACCAACTGCGGTGAAATGCCTGTTGAGGTTTTTTTTGTTCCTATTCGTTATTGTCGCACAGCATAGTTGCTGTCAGCTTATATGCTAGTTTGAACCCCTGTTCAAAACCGTGCTGTTCAGAGAGATAGGCTATATCCATGATTATCTCATCAATGGGGCGCTGCTGTTCGGGAGTCAATCCCTGCTCAGTATAAACACTGCTGAGTTTATCGTCAAATTCGCCGTATCCACAAAGCTGATCATACAACTTATTTGCTTTGTCGCAGTCTGACATTATGTTATCGAAAAGCACTTTCAAGATTTCGCTTGACATGATCACAAATCCTTTCGTTCAGTCTTGACAAGAGCGGCACTGCATTGTACAATGATATAATGGGATAATAGATTGCAAATTAAGCCGCTCGTAGAGCTATTCTATTACTTGGGTCTTGCAGGTCGAACACTGGGCGTGATAATGCCCGTTGAGCCTGCTCCGTGTGACTGTTGCCTTGCCGCCGCATATCGGGCATACAAACTCTGCCGCCGTGCCCCACGCTCTACCTTGTGCCGCCGCTGTTGCCCGGTAGAGTAACATGAACACTCGCTCCGCTCGGTCGTTCTGCTTGGCTGTCAAGCCGCTCACCTCCTATGCTGCGTTTTTGCCGTGTTCTGCGGGTTCCGCTGCGTTTTCGCAGCGTTTCGCCTCCTCCTGCTCCTCTGCTCTGAGCTCCGAGAGCTTACGGGCTATCACGCGCCCCCAGTAGCAGAACACCAGAGCGAGCAGGGCGTTGAAGATGTCCCGCCCGTTCATGGTGTACGGGAGCCCATAGAGTGAGGAGAGCCCCGTGCGGAGCATGAGCCCCGCCGCTCCCGATAGGATATAAAGGATATAGGCTTTCATGCTGTCGCCTCCTTTCCGCCGTTCCTGAGCTCCTCTGCGGCGAGGTACTCCTCCGCCGCCTGCTCGAGCTGTCTGTAAAACTCCTCGTCTGTCACGCGCCTCACCTCCTTTCTATACCGATATGCCCACGTTGAGCCCGTAATTGAGGAATGCCTCCGCGAGCTGCCGGTTGAGATACCCCATTACCGCCGAGCCCTTGCCCTTAACGGCAGCTATAACCTGCACGGCGTTCTTGTCCGCTGCGTTCTCCGGCTCCCTGCGGAGCGTTACGCTTATCAGGTCGGCGCTGTACTGTGTCAGCCGGTAGAGGAGTGTCTGACGGTTCCCGCGGGTAACTCCGGCGGTTTTGGTGTGGATTACGCGCTGCTTGACGGTTCTCCATGCTCTGCGCATTGCCTCCGAGCGGCTCACGCCCTGACGAACGAGCGCGTTTGCGATTGTGAGAGCCTTGCTGTTCTTGCTGTTGTTCATGTTCGGTGCTCCTTTCGGTGTTGTCCCCCTGCGTGCCCGGGGTTGTGACCGGGCTCCCGCATTACCGGAGTGGGGATTTCTCCCCGCTCCGTCACTCTGCGATTATCCAAGTAATAATGTCCGGTGGTAGCAGACTTCAACGCCCATATATGTAGCGGTTGCCACCTCGCAGGCTATCAAGTACTTGTCGCCGGTCTTTTCGTTGAGCCGTCTGACGAACTCGCCGTAGCAGCTTATCTTGATTTCCTGGCTTTTCGCTATCTCGTCTTTCTCCAGCTTGAGCGCTACCGCTCTGTTTAACTCCGCCTTGTTCAGCAGCTCCATGTATTCGTTCAACAGTTCTTCCATTGTGTTCTTCTCCTTTATCGGTGTTCCGCTCGCTCTTGAGCTTGATTATATTATACTCCGTTTTCGGTGTAATTTCAATAGGCAAATTGCACGAATAACGGTGCATTTTTCGTGCAATTTTTACATTGATTTCGGTGTAATTTTGGCGTATAATATATAATGGAAGGGGGTGACGAAATGCCGGTAAAGTATAAAATAGACGTTCTCGCCGCTCTTAAAGCAGCAGGTTTCAACACAAACCGTATCAGAAAAGAAAAGCTGCTTTCTGAAAGCACATTGCAGCGGTTAAGGGGCGGGGAACTTGTAAGCGGCGAAAATCTCGGGCGACTTTGCAAGCTGCTGAATTGTCAGCCGGGCGACATTCTCGAATACGTCCCGGGCTCCGATAACGAGCAGAGCAGCGGAGAGAACCAGAGCGCCGAATAGTAAAAAGAGCCGTTCCGGAGGGAGCGGCTCTTTTTCTGTTCACGAAAAAATTACACTACCTATATCACTTTTGCCGTTTTGGGTGATATAGTTTTGTATTTCGGGCGAAAATCGGGCTTTTTCGGGCAAAAATGCGGCAAATTTTAAGCGATTTGCACTCAATTCAGAGCAAACTATATCACCCCGGCATTTTTGGCTTTACCAAACGCTCCCCCATTTTTCGAGTGGCAGCGGGGAGAGGGGAGCCGCTCAATGCCCGGCGTTGGTTTGCCTTGCTTGGCTCTGTTGTGCGGTCTGTGGGTTCATTCCTTACCGGGAATGGGGCTAGAGCCTCGAGAGGTCGAGAGCTCCGTGCGAGGATTTCCGGCAAAAAGGGGGGAGAGCTTGTGCACTCGGTTGCACAAAATACACGGCTGTGCAAAACATCCAGTTGACTGGACAAAACCGGCGGAGCCGCTCGCAGGTGCGGGGGATTTCCCCCAGTCCTCCCAAATTGGGAGAACTGACGGGATTTTTCCCGGGAGTGCTAACCAAAGTGGCTAGTACTGGGCGCAATTTTGCGCTGAGTGTTTCAGACTGACGGAAAACGTCGCTCTGAACGTTGTCCGAAATTCGGACGGCGTTCTCACGGGTTCGTCACGGCTTCGGCGTGAGAGGCTGTGCCGCTTGCTGTGGGCTCTCTTTCTTATCGGCGGGTAAATTATGCCCCCTGCGGCGTTCGGGGGCTCTGCGGGGCTGTGGTGCGCTGCTTTGGCTATGCCGAAATAGCTATTGAGTTTAGCTATATTGACGAACGTAAACAGAGCCGCCGCTCTCTGGTTCCTCTGGGATTTCGTCATATTTCATCATGCATGCAGAGCCGCCCCTCTGTGAGCTCCTGTGCGCCGCTCTGCGAGCCCTTGACCGATAGAGAGGAAACTATACCCAGTGCGCGTTGCGTGCGTTCTGGGCTCTCCTGCGTGCTCTCCGGCTTTGTCCGGATTTCGGGCAAACCTTAGCACGAGCGGCGCGGCTGTTAGGTGATTTGCTCCCGGTCTTAGGTGTTCCGCTCCGGGTCTTTGGCGGTTCGTTCTGGGTTCTAGGCGGTTGCACTCCGGTGCTAGGTGATTTGCTCCGGCTGCTAGGCGTTTTTAATCTGAGCATTTCTTAGCATTTCAGCCGCTCTCGCCTCCCCGATCGGAGCGGCTGCGAGCATAAGGAGCAGGAGAACCGCGCCCCGGTCGGCGGCGTTCTCGACTGTTCAAGGCAAAGTCAAATTGACTCCCCCTCGTTCTGAGGGCTACTGCTCTGGGCGGCGGTTCTCTCACTTTGCTCTCACTTCGTTGTAGCTCCGAGCCTCTGAGCGGCGCTTATATGTCCACGTCTTTTATGTCGGGAACATCTCCGAACGAGCGCATTTTTGCGCCGGTTCTCTAGCTTCGCTCTTGCTTCGAGCCGCTCGCAGGTTCTCGGGCTTCGATGTATCAGCGGGTTGACGTTCTCCCCTCGATGTGGTATAATGTTCTTGTCGAGGTTCGGGTAGAAATATCCGGCGCGCCGCTCTTGTTCGCCAAAACAAGGGCGGCTTTATTTATCTCCACAAAAAACGCTGAATTTGCGTTTTTAATGCTTGATTTTGCGGAAAATTCGCAAATTTGCCGTGTAAATTTCAAGTTTCTGAGCAAAAGTAAATTATTTTTCAGAAAAGTCTTGACACGTAGGAACTTGCGTGCTATAATATTAAGTGTAAGGAGGTTATAAATTTGAAAAGCTACTCATCAAGAGAGGTCTTAAAGCTGCTAAAGGCTGACGGGTGGTATGAAGTGAATTGCGTTGGAGACCACCACCAATTCAAGCACCCGACAAAACCCGGACGGGTAACGCTTACACACCCGGTCAAGGATATACCTCCCAAAACGTTACAGAGCATAGCCAAGCAGGCGGGGCTGAAATTTGAGTAAGCCCCCAATGCCGCTTATCATGAAAAGGGGTTTTGAATTATGTTACCTGATAGATACCACTTTATAGCAATACTTGAATATGCGGACGGCTGCGAGGTCGGCGCTTATTTCCCCGATATTCCCGGCTGCGTTGCGTGCGGGAAAACAACAGAGGAAGCAATAGCAAACGCAAAGGAATCCCTTTCGCTTCACTTGTTCGGCATGGAGGAGGACAACGAGAAAATCCCCGAGCCCTCCGACTTATCCGCTGTAAAACCCGGCGCGGGGGAAATTCCGGTAATGATAGAGGTTTTCATGAAACCATACCGTGAGAGAATGAACACCCGCTATGTAAAAAAGACCCTTTCAATCCCGAACTGGCTAAACACCGCCGCCGAAGAGCAGCACATAAATTTTTCGGCGGTTCTCCAGAACGCATTAAAGGAACAGCTCCACGTACAGTAACTAATAAGCGGAGCGGCTTTGGCGCATACAGAATAAACCCCTAGCCGCTCGACTATACAAGGAGGTTACGAACATGGCAAAATACGTATATCCGGCGGTATTCAAGCCGGAGAGCGAGGGTTATTCAATCACATTCCCGGATTTAGAGAACTGCTTCACGCAGGGCGAGGACATGGCGGACGGTTTGGAGGCAGCCTCTGACGCGCTTTGCTTAACTCTCTACGATATGGAGGAGAACGGCAAAGCAATTCCCGCAGCGAGCGACATTAAGGCAGTCAAGGCAGGAGAGGGCGAGCTCGTCACTCTGGTTATGTGCGATACGCTTGAATATCGCCGCTACTATGATAACAAGGCGGTCAAGAAAACCCTTACAATTCCGGCATGGTTAAACACTATGGCAGAACGGGCGGGGCTGAACTTCTCGCAGGTGTTGCAGAACGGGCTGAAAAATGAGCTGCACGTGCAGTAATAAGGCAGAGGGGGCGCGGTGTGCGCTCCCTTTTGCGTTCCGCGCCGCTCTGGGCGCGTTTCTGGTCGGAGGGGTGTAATTTACCTATACCGCAAAAGAGCCGCTCTTTGTGCGCCTTTCCTGGCGCGTGAGCGGCTAAACAAACAAGTCAAATATGCGTCTATAAATAGTCAGCCGAAATCATAAGTCTAACAAGATATACTTATGAGTTTGAAAGCGGAGAAAGGTGACTATTTATAGTTATGGAGTATTGGGGAAATTCGATGGCTGTTTTGTAATCGCTTGCACAAATATGGGCGGCTTTACGATCCGGGAAATTGCGCCGAGCCTACTGATAGAGGTGGAAATGATATCAGCGAGTCTTGAGTAGATTATGAAGAAAAAGCGCCTGCTTGTGGCAGACGCTAATATATCTGATTGTTTATGTATCTTCCTCCGGAGGCAGTGTCAACAAGTCGTTAAGGGTAATTCCGAGTACGTCGGTGATTTTTAAGGCATTGGAAACAAGGCAGTCGCCGCGCTTTTCTAGATCCTCAATTGTCCGCTTTGGTATGCCTGTCAGTTCCGACATTTTAGGCACGGATATTTTAGCCCGCTGCCTGTACGCTTTGATATAAAGAAACATGATTAACCTCCGATTTCGTTAAATGTGGTAACGATTTGTTTCAGTTCGCTGAATGTCTAAATGGAATTTTGCGTTATTATTAACATCTGATATTATTATGCTACGTTTTGGCGTGTTTGTCAATGCTTAATTTGAAAATAGGCTTGATTTGCTACATCAGAATGAAAAACCGTGAGCGGCGCGGTTTGCAATCGCTTGCAAAATCCGCTGTGTACTTGTTCACAATTTGTTCACACATAATACGAAAAAACGCTGAAAAACACAACAAGTTTCAAAAGACAATGTCTTATAAATGGCTTAATAACGCCAATTTTCGTAACGGCGCACAAAGACTGAAAATAGAATAACACGCACTCCAAAACCGTATGTCGAGGGTTCAAGTCCTTCTGCCCCTGCCATGATTTAAACCGCATTCCATTATGGACTGCGGTTTTTGTTATTTTATGCGGTCAGAAATGATCGCGTTTTTTATTTTGTTTTATGGAAACAAAATTCACTATCAGATTGATATATTACCGAAGGACGTCCTTAACAAGTTAGTTCCTGTAAAAATATGGGGTTGCATGATTACTCTCAATTAATAAGATGGCAAAATAAACAATTTGGCGCATTTGAATTTGTATACTAATACATATTATAAAATAATCGCAATTTCCTGCAACGTTTGTTCTGTATATATTGTTTTAGTTATATAAGACGGAACAAATCCGCACTTAAAGGAGGAACGATCATGAAAAATGTCATGCTTGCAGGCGTACTTACGGCAATGATGCTGACAAGTGCCGCCACAGCCGCCGTTCCCTGCGCACAAGGCATAAACAACGCAAATAACGCAGATAGCGCAGGGATCGTAATTACAGTTACATCGAGCGCAAAAGCTTCTAGGAAAAGCTCCGCTGTAAAGCTTAGCCGCCTTTCCGACTGCACCGTGATATACCCCGAGTATGCAAAGGTATGCGGCGAACCCTACGTTGCGGAGCTCACGAAGGATCGCACCATACAGGGAAAGCTTGAATTATATGATGGAGAAACATTGTATGTTCCTTCGGGATATACGCTCACGCTGAACAGTTCGTCATCATTGTACGGAGGTACATTGTTTGTCGAGAATGGTGCCAACCTTGTTATAAAGGGCGGAATGACCATTTACGATGATGCAAGTCTTATATGTGACGGTAGGATAAATGTGGGCAGGCAGGGCTCCATATGTATGTATAATGGCGGTATTCTGTACACATCTCCTGAGAGTACGATAAAGCTCAATGCGGACTCACACCTGTACAGCACAGATTATGCTTCCATCGCCTGCCTGGGCGAGATGATAAAGATAAACGGCCTGGAAGATGATAAACGCCGTACATTCTTCCCGGCTATAGTAAGCGCAGTTAAGACGACCACGGACCAGGACGGGGATATATTGTCCGCTGAGGCAGTTTCTTGTGAAGACGCTTTGAAGGCGCTTTCCGCGAAGTGGTATACTCTTGCCGAACTGCCCGCTGGGGAAACGAGTGAGAATCTCACGGTACTGTTCAGCAATGGGTCATCAATGAAATTCAGCTTTGAAAATGGTAAACGTCTCGGGATCCAGGATACCTCCGTAAGGGATATCTGGGAATATTCAGCAGACAAGTAAAAGGAGGGGTAATCATGAAAAAAACTATTCTTGCAGGCGCTATCGCAGCTATGATGCTGGCAAGCGCCGCCACGTCTGCCGTTACCTGCGCGCAGGACAATAACGCAAAAGTCGTTACAGTAACATCAGCCGCAAAGGCTTCCAGGAAAAACAGCGTAGTTAAGCTCAGCCGCCTTTCAGACTGCACTGCTGTATATCCCCAATCCGTACAGTCAAACGGCGGAGCCTATGTAGCAGAGCTTACAAAGAACCGCGTTATAAAAGGCAGACTTCAGATGGTCAGCGGTGAAACGCTCTATATACCCTCGGGAAAGACCCTCACGCTGAACAGCGAGTTCTCTATGTTTGGCGGTACTGTGTTCGTTGAAAAGGGCGCTGCGCTTGTTTTAAACGGCGCTCTATATATAAATGAAAGCGCAAGCGTTATCTGTGATGGAACTATCAAGCTGAACAGCCGCGGCAGTATCCATGTCGGGGACGGCGGCATACTCTATTCTTCGCCGGAAAGCACCGTTCAACTCAATTCTTCTGCGTTTATGTACAGCAGCGACTACGCTACAAACGTCCTGCTCGGCGCAGTGAACAAAAACGGCGGCTTATCCACGGATACCAAGCGTACGTTTACTCCTGCCATAGTCAGCGCGGTCCGGACTACCACGGATATCGGCTGTGATATCATAACTACTGAGACGGTGAAACCCACAGACGCTGAAAAGGCCCTCTCCGCGAAGTGGTATACCCTCGCAGAAATACCCGCCGGAGGCACCAGCAAACTTCTGAACGTACTGTTCGACAACGGCTCCTCCATAAAGTTCAGCTTTATGGGAGACAGGCTCTTTGGAATTCAGGGTACCTCGATAAGAAATATCTGGAGCTTATCCGAGGACAGGCTGACGGGTTACGACATGCTGGGTAACGCCGACGAGGACCAGACGGACACGCAGTTCACCGGAGGTCAGCTCGACGCGGCGGTCAGCGAAAGCTGCAATGTAGTCAGGGCGAAGCTGAAATCAGTCGAGGAGAAGCCTAGTACTGTCAACTACATTTTTACAGTCACCGACCAGTTAAAGGGCGAGACCGCAAAGAAGATCTGCGTAAAGCTTGAGCGCTCATCGGACGGCGCCGACAAGAAGGAGTTCACCGTTGGCGGCGAGTATCTGCTGTTCCTGAACCCCGTTGACTACGTATTCACCGACCTGTACTATACCCTGACATACTCAGTGGCGGCGGAGATAAGCGGCGGGAAGCTGACTGCCGTGAGATATTACGGCAGGAGATACACCCCGGCGCAGGAGATCTCCACGGTTGACAAGGTTTGCGAGCGGATTAGCGAGACCGCCGACATGGATTCCGAAACCCCTCAGGGCGGCGGGTACCTCCACAGCGACGACGTCAGCGAGATAGTGAAGTATTCCCCGTATATCGTCAAGGTGAAGATAACCGGCGAGGGCAAAACGCTGGGGCTGTCCGACGACGCATGCGTCTATGCGGTGGAGCTGGAGGAATCCTATAAGCTCGCTCCGGAGACTCCGATGAATCTTGTTCTCCAGAAAGACCGCGTTAAGGTCGGCGAGGAGTATATCGTCTGCATGCTGACCTACCCCTACGTATCCCGCGAACTGAAGTATTATCAGGAGTCCTCAAAGAACAGCGTATTCAAGCCCGGAGACCCCGCCCTGAAAGCAGCTATGGAGGACCTGTACCTATAATGTCAGATAATACACAAATGCGCCTTACATTATTGAAATATATGTAAACTATGGTTGACAGCGGGTATAAAATGCGGTATAATTATCACAGACTAAAAATACAAGGGAGTGTGTGATATATGCCGAAAATAAGCGGCGCGAAACAGATAATCAACCCTGACGAGAAGGAGAAGATATGCCGCGAGGTGCTGACCTCCCTGCCCGAGTGGTCGGGAAAGGATAAGAGCATTGACGTGCATGCGGCGGCATGCCGAATGCTCCCGCTGTGGGCGGATATCGACGAAGGAACGGTGCGCGGATTCATAGCTCTGCGCGAGACCAGCCCCTACGCTGCAGAGATATACGTTATGGGCGTCAAGAAGGAGTATCAGCGCCACAAGATAGGCAAGGGAATGTTCACGGCTCTTCTGAACTACGCCCGCCGCCAGGGATACGAGTACCTGCAGGTCAAGACCGTCAAGGAAGGCACCAGCGAGCAATTTGATACCGCGAATACCTTTTATCAGAGCCTGGGCTTCCGTGAGCTTGAGGTTCTTCCGCTTTGGAGCGAGAAGATACCCTGTCAGGTGTATATACGCAATGTAAATTACTAAGAAGGTGCGCCGATTCAACGGCGCACCTTTTACTTTGCCGGTTTTTCACCGGTTTCTGTTGAAAACGCGGTGAAAACTGTTGAATACTTTCCGGCAAAATTACCCGCTGTTTTCTGGAATATTATATTCTACTCTGAGGAAATATTGCAGAATGTATACTGACAGAGCGGTTTTACCGATGGTTTTTGGTAAGTTAGTTACTTTCCGTATAATGCGGCAAAATATAACCCGTTTCGGTTAAATGTGCATTCGATTAAACTAATTGTTAAATACTATGTTGAAAAGGTTGAAAACTCGGCTTTTTCACAGTTTTAGTTGAAAGGTTTTCAACTTGCTAACGCGCCCGCGTTGAAAAATCGCAGAACACCACCGCGTTTCCGCCGCTTGTGTGCAGTACGGACATTGCCGACCCTCGAAAAAACGGAGATGTCAGCCGCATTTCCCATAGAATATTACTCAGAGGTATGCTCCGATGCCTGCGAAAGATAATACCGGAGGTTATTTCAACCACATTATTACTCAGGGTGTAATGAGCTGTGAAGTAATACAGGCTCCACCAGACTGAGGTAGCGGCTGGCG
>ENA-OPSJ01001613-OPSJ01001613.1-human-gut-metagenome-genome-assembly--contig:-NODE-1613-length-16583-cov-2.696818_pt1 | contig 16583 bp, 17 predicted proteins | sample MGYA00241801_ERZ501893 | MGnify/ENA primary metagenome ERZ501893 (study PRJEB25962, sample SAMEA2042219) | human gut metagenome | biome: human gut; feature: human-associated habitat; material: faeces...
CGTTCTATGAGTCGTCGTTTCTGTTCAGCGGTTAATCGTCCGCTTTCTATTGATATATATGGCATACCGCTAATTGTTTTGAATATTTCGTTTATTAAGGTATTTACTTATTCCCATTGCAGTCCACCCGATAATCAAATAGACAGAGGCATATATGATAAACCATACTTCCTTGATGTCGAAGAATAGCCACGTTCCGGCAAGAAAAGCAACGGACGATACCAAGGGTAGATTCCACATCCGGCGTATATCTCTGCCGCAACGGAATCCAAGTATGGCGGAATATATCGGATTGACAATGAAGAACAATATCATGCACAATGCCATTCCCGAACATTCCGAAGCAAGTCCGGCCACAGCAAACGGAAACACGAACATCACCGCAACAGTAACGGCAATCCAAGTTGTGATTACTTTGCGACTTTCCATAGCAGCTTACAGTTATATAGCCAGACAATCTAACTATTCAATTTTTCCAGCGTTTGAGATGCGGGAAGAATTGGCGCATTTGCTCTTTCATCTGCTCGACTGTAAGATTTTGACCGGAGTTTTTGTTTATCTCGTCGGTGAACTGGGCGCAGTGGTCTATCATCTGCTCCATAGTCATGTCCTGCGTGAACTTGCCGTCCTTGTAACAGTAGATGCAGAAATCTTCGTTGGGCGTGCAATCAGCATTCGTACCGAGGATTTCACTTGTGAGAGGCATTCCGCAGCTCTGACAGAATTTCATTTCCATTGTTTTTTCTTTTTGCCCATCATTCCGACAGGGCGATTCGTAAATACAAAAGCGCGGACTACCAATGCAGCATTCTAAGTCGAAGGTTGTAGGGAACCTAAATGCACGAATGTAGTATGGCAGCCCATGCTGTATGCGTGAGAACCACTATACTATCCTTCTGCAGTGTCTTGAATTTCCTACGTTCTCGACTTACAAGAGAGCATACCGCTTCTTATTTCTAAAATGTCATAGGCAGTTTTTACTATATGCCTATATTTGTGTCAACCCTACCGCAAAGTTACGAAATTATTATGAGATTTTAACGGTTAAACGTGGTGATCTGGCGGAATTTTGGCTGAGGTCACCACATTTTTACAGTCTGATTTACAGTCTGATGATGGTTTAAGTCTGTTAAAGTTTGGGGTTATGGAGCGGTGACGTGGGGTTGAATGATGCTGAATGATTTTTAATAGATATAATTTGTGTGCTGATTATCAGTATATTAACCAATCGCAATAAAAATACGCGCCTATTGCGACAAGCATAATGTACAATGATACAGCACGTTAGTATGGACGTGGATGAATAAAAGACCGCTAACTTATTGAGAATTAGCTGCCTTTTGTGGTGCCACCAGCAAGAGAATTTTGTATAAAGGGAGATACAACGAAATAAAATATTTGTGACTATCAGATAATTAGAGTAAATTTGCATCCAAGAAAATCAAAAATTTTCGGGCATATTTCGGAATTTCGCCAATTTTCGGGCTTTTCGGACACAGGAAATCGAACTTTTCGACGTTCAAGTCAATTTCTGATTTTGGGTGATGTGTAAAAAATCGATTTTGACAAACCGGATAGTTTACAAAATGGGAATCCAACCGAAAAAGCTTGTCTGAAAAACAATATTTTTAGGTATGGCACTAAAGATTTCATACAAGGTACGCAAGAAACTTGCTCCACGGTCAGAGGAGGAAGTGGGAATCAGTCTGCGTATCACAGAGAGCAATAGGATTGACTATTTGCTCACCACTCCTTTCGTTATTCCCTATCGTTTTTGGGATAACAAGATTGGTGGAGTCAAGGATGGCGCAACGACTAAGGATAGAGCTGTCTTTGAGCGTCTGACCTTGTTAAATTTCAGATTGAACACTCTCAAGAAAGTTTTATATGAGGAGTTGTTCAGAATGGAATCGTTTACACGCGATGATGTAAAGAGATTGATTGCGGAATGTATCAATAATATTACCGCCCAGTCTGAAGGGATAATACTGGAGGATGAAGGAGGTGTGATTACATTGCCTGATTATGTCGATGCTCTTATTGTGCGAATGAAGAAAGGCATGAAGCGCATCGGGGGAGAATCATACACCAAAGGCACAATCAAGGCATGGGGTAGTTTTGCCAAACTCATAAGGGAGTTTTACTCAGACTTCAAAGAACGCAACAAACGAGATTTCAAATGGGAGGATTTCAATGCTGATGGTTTCCCAGAGTTTCTTGGCTATATGGAACGCACCGGCTACCTCCCGGCCAGTATCAATATGTGAAAGATCTGAATGCAGCAGTGGTGGCCGCCGGTGAGGACGGAATACTTGGTGATCTTATCATCAGGAAACGTTGTCCCCGTAAGACATTGCGCAGAGATGAACAGCCCATAAAGGTGTATCTCACTGATGAAGAACTGCAAGCCCTCTATGATATGCCACTTAAAGAAGGCTCAGAGAAATGTAAAGTGCGTGACATCTTCTTATGCGGAGCATATACAGGACAACGTATATCAGATTATAATAATCTCAGCCCTCAGAACTTCAAGAAATCTCCGAAAGGCTATGACCTTGTAATACTGACTCAGGAGAAAACCAACACCACAGTCGTAATACCGGTGCTGAATCACAATCTCCTAACGATTGCCCATAAGTATCAATTTAAACTGCCGCGTGTTGTTGAGCAGATTCTCAACAGGTATATTAAGGAGATATTGAAGAAATTGTCAGAGACGGTTCCCTCTCTTGCGGAGAAATATCCCACCGTTCTAACCATGAAGGAACGTCATGCTGAGGAACAATATATGAAGGAGCATAATGGGGAGTATCTGTTCGAACGAACCGAAGAGGGAACACCCCTGCGTCCTAAATATGATTTGATAACAAGTCACACCGCTCGCCGCAGTTGTATAACCAACCTTTACCTACAGGGACGTTTCACAAATGAACAGATAATGAGTATCTCCGGCCACAAGGATGAAAAGACCTTTAAGGCATATATTGTATGTTCAGGAATCGTGGTGGCAGAGCGCATCATGGAAATTAACGCCGGTAAATCTAACGCCAATTTGTTCATGTAGGATTTCGGGCCTGCTCAGTTCTCCGATACAAAAGCTCTTGATTATGGTATCTCCCGTAATCAGGGGCTTTTTCTATGTGCCGGTATAATAAAGTATAACAAACTGGTAGAAGGAAGTATGATTAAGTAGTATGTAGTATAATATACTGAATTTAAGCTGCTTATTGCTTGTCAAGGCTGTTTTTTAGCTGTTACCTTTGCAGTACAAACAAGAAAAAACATAACTAAACAAGATATGATACAGCAAAGAAAAACAGAAAATTCAGCTACGCTGAAGACAGAGAAATCCTCATCACAAGGGGAAGTGGCAACGCCTGAGCTTGACATCACGAGAATGATCACTCGTGAAAAAGTGGCGGAATATCTGAAGGTCTCCATTCAGACAGTGATCAACTACACAAATCGTGGCCTGTTAGTCGCGCACAAGATAGGTCGCAGAGTCCTCTATAACGAGGAGGAAGTTAGAGCAGCTATACAAAGTTCCGCAGTGAAACGCTATCAGCATGAATCTACCCGTCTCTACATCTTCAATAAGTAATGATATGGCAAAGAAAACTAAAGCAAATTCCCGACTCAAACATAATCAAACCGGGAAGACAGTAGTCAATTTCTACAATCACGGCACTGTCAACATCGATGCTCGCCAGAACAACAGCCGAGCATTCAAGCATAAGAACAATGGTTGTACCATCACTACCTCCGACTATGCCGCATCGGAATATGAGCAAAGCGAAATTCTCTTGCTCTCTGAAAAGGCATTTGTCGCAGCGACGCGCCAAGTGGTTGAGTTCATGGTGAATGGAATTAACCCGAAAGACAATATATGATATGGTAAATCCCCAAAAATTAGATGAGTTCACTGGTAAACGAAAGGTCAGTGAGCTGGGACAGCAGGGCTATAGGTTTATAAAGGTGCCCGGATTTAACAGAAAGGTGAATCTTAGACACGTTAAAGAACTGATGGCTGACGTCCGACAGTGTGGATCCTTTCTCAAAACGATGCAGGTTATCTCAGCAGTGGAATGGTTCAAGTTCTATCCTGACCGCGAGATAACACTTGATTCCGGCGAAATGATAACAAAAGATTCGGAGGGTCTTGATAAAATTTACTTTATCCTCGACGGACAGCACCGCTATGAGGCTGACAGAGAACTGGGCATAGAAGAAGGTTATGTATCAACTCTTACAGCAGAGCTTGTGAATCTCCCTGATGGCATGACTCCGGATGAATGGATGACAACCGTAAACTCTACAAGCCAAAACTGGAACGAGAAGGATAGAGCCGGTTATATAATAGCCCTGAATCCTGACGAGGAAACGAATGTCTCGATAGCAGAGCAATGGTATAAGGATTATGCAATGAGTATGCGCTGCTCTTTCGGGTTACTCAATTACGCCGACAATTACCGCAAGAGCTACCATATTGAATATATGCGGAATCCAGAAAAAGGGCTTCCTCAGGTATTGAAAGGAACTGAGGAAAATCGAAAGCGTGGAATTGCTACCCTCCACGCCATAGAGGTCGGATTCCGCAACAATCCGAAGGTAATCAGAAACATGTCAGTTGTAGAGTTCGTGATTGAAGCCTATAGCGAAGCCCCCGATAAGGACAAGGCGATTACTGTAGAGAACCTCCAGACTTTCCTTATGTCGCTCTCAGGAGACATATCTGCGAATGTAAGTGCCAGTAGGGATAAGGGAGAGCGCAAGCGTATTCTCCGTGAAGCCTGGGGCAAGTTCCAAAAGGCCATGAAGCGAGCTGACAGAAGAGAGGAATTAACCTGTACCGCTCAAATCGCAGAAGGTGAATGGGAAAAGATGATGACCGCTAAGGAAGCATCGAAAAAGAACAAATAATATCAAACATGGAGCCGGGTGACAGACGGCTCCTTTTCTATCATTAAAGAGAATGATTATAACAGGACAATCTATTGCAGCAGCAGCCGATTCCGTTACCAGAAATGGTGAGAAGAATACGGTATTCGGATGGAGGCTAATAGTATCCGGTTGTTGCATAGTTACGCTTTTTGGATTCGGAGTCCGCTACTTGTCCAAGAAAATGGAAATGGATGCTGCCTTCAAGAAAAAAATGGAACTTGAAAAAAGAAAATATGAAAACCGGTTAAAGGAGCTTATTCAAAAAGATAAACTAAAGAAAGACCTTATTGACTATCGGCAAAGGGAAAATAAGGGTACGTCCGGCTTTAATCCTAACGCCACGGTTGATACGACAGATGAGAATGCCTCAGTTGCGACTTACGATGATTTAGTTGCCGGAGAATTGATCAACAACAAAGATCTAAGACTGGGTGTAAGACATTTTCATATTGGTGAGGACTGTGGTTTGGTGGGGAGGACACAGATTGGAAAGACTTCATGGCTTCTTCACCTCGCTATCGCCATTGCTCGTGGATACCAAGAGGACGGAGCAATCCTATCCCCCCGACTGGTCATTAAAGCAGCCTATGAGGGTGCTGTATTTCGCTTTTGAACAGAATAGAGGATACATCAAAACCAAGTACGGCAAATTCATTAAGAGCGTTCCAAATCTCCATATTGAGGTCAAGACGAGTGCCTTTGATTTTCAGAGTATGCAGAAAAAGATAGTTAAGATGCAAAATGAAATCGGTGATTGCCGACTTCTTGTAATCTTTGACAATATCACGAAAATGAAATCTTCCAGAGATAAGGATGGAAAGAGAGCATTCTTTCAATGGTTGGAAGCATACCGAGTTGAATGCGAGTCTAAAGGAGTACCTATTACCTACATAAAGGCATTCCATACGCAAGGTTCCTATAAAGACTATATGCCCTTGGATCCAACCTCCAATTATGGACTTAAAGAAGATTTGTATTATACGCAGGATCTGGTTGGATTTGGAATGTGCAAAGGTGGCGACGGCAGAACTCGCTATATCAAGGAGCTAAAGAATAAGTTGGAAAACGATGGCGAGAAGCAGGCTCTTTCCATATACAGATTTGCCGATACTGATGCGCCAATGTTCGATTATGTCAAGGAAGCGGAAGAATGTGATGTCCTGCCTTCAAAAGCAGAACTGGTGAGAGGGATGGAAGTATCAATCGACAAAACTTCCGATTCCTCTCAGATTCCCGGCAAACGAGGTCCAAAAGAATTATACACCGACAAAGAACTGATGGATATGTATGAAGAGAAGAATGCCGGTTTCACTTGGAAAGAGATCCTAGAGAGCCGAGGTATAAAATACAGTAAAAACAAGGCCAGAGGTATCAGGGAAGCACTGAAACGACATGGAATAGGAAAATGACAAACGCGCAAAGAGAAAGGAGCCAATAGGCTCCTTTTTTACTATACATGGGGGAATTAATTGTGTCAGGGGAAATAATGCTTCGTTGTCTATTAGCCTGAAAATATAGCGATTATCAAATATTCAACGCCTATCATTAATTTTTCTCCCTGAATTATTTCCCCCATTATGGAAATAGTGCCGGTTGTATCTTCACGGTCTGTAATTCCCGCGCTCAGTGCCGAAGTGGTCATCCCATTTGGAATATGCGCGTGCCGTTTCATATTCGAGCTTCCATTCATCATAGCCGGTGGAAAGAAAATGCTCTTTGAGATATTTCAGAGCCTTCTCTTTCGGAATGCCGGCTTTGCATAAGGTTGCCGCCTGCACGAATATCGACTTTGTTCTGTAGCCGTCTGTATAACGGTTGGGATAACGCGCAAATCTCTTGTCAGCGATTTCAATAATCTCATCGTCGCTGAGACCGTTGCCGAGCTGCGCGAGGAATAGTTCCACCTGCGACATCGGCTTTGGGGCAGCGTATGTGTGCGCGACACATTGCTGTATAGTGGTCGAGGATATATCAAAAGCCGGGTTATATTCCAGATGCAAGTCCTGTACGCCGGGATTGACGTATATGTCGGGGTCGTATGAGGCAAAGCAACCCTGACTGATTGCCTCACACTTGTTGTCTGGCTTTATCCCATATCGTTCATCAAACAATGTCTCCAGTTGTCGATAACAGTTCTTGTAGTGCGCCTGATCCATGTTATCCGTCTTGACAATCACTTTAAAGCCATCCCCCGAAGGACTTCTGAACATCGACAATACCCACGGCTCACGCATAAGGCTCATGCGCAGCGTCGATAGTTCTTCCGGTGTCTTGTGGTCTATATCCACACACATCAGCGAGGACAGGGAACGGAGGCCATTATCAGCCCTGTGCGTGAATATCCCCTGCCACATGATGACAGGCAGTTCCAGTTTCTTTTTCTTACAGGCGATTGGGAACTTGCGTATTTCCTCTATCTGACCTTTAATGGAGCCTCCGGTTCTAATACATTCAAATAGCGCACCGACACTTGCCTGTAAAGCATTATGTGTATCGGTGGCGTTTCTAAAAACAGTTACGTTACAGAAATTCATATCCATCTATACGTTTGTCGTTTTGTGAAATTTTTATCTCCTTAACAGGAATTTTCCACTCCGTAAGGTCAGTTGATTTGGCAACTCGGTTCAAGCCAAATTCCGAATATATCTGTGCAAGCTTACCCTTTACCTCTTTCTTTGAAATCCTACTCCCTTTCGGCATAAGTTCATAACAGCGGGCGACTATAGCGGTCGAACAATTATTGGTTCTGTTTTTCTCTTTAATCCACTTTTCAATATCAAGCCGTCTATAACCACATCGCTTTATTTCATCCGGTCCGAGAATATTGAAAAATTCCTTATACTCAAAATCTACGCTCGTAAGATTCTGCTCGATATATGATTGGACACCCGGATATTGCTGAAGAGTATCGACATACAGTTTCATTCTTGACACAAAGTCTTTAAGAGACCTATACCGGATAAAGAACGAATATACAACATTATACATCGGATTGGAAAGAAAGAGGTAAAGGGTTCTGAACCGTTTTGTTTACATATCTGGTTACAGTATAGCCAGACTTCAGCTGATCCTCTTTTATATCAATGGCACGCAAATGAGATTGATAAACTGTATCGTTGACCACTACACGACCTTTGCCATTGCCGAGGTCTTGAACATCAAGATAATAGCTTTTATAGCATAGCGTTTTTTGAGCATCCAAAATAGGTTGAAGAGCAGCCAGATTATCCATTTGCGAATGCGAATATGCGGCCAACATTTCATTTGTCCTCTTCACTCTTAGTTCAATGTCCGCTTTAGCTTTGGCAATTACTTTTTCGGATGATGTGACATAGAACATATCTATATCGTCCTTAAAAGGCTGTGGAGTGCGGCATCGTCCTGCAATCTGCGGAAGGTCGATTGAAATATCCAGACTTAGGGATGGCACGTTGCCGTTGGCGAAAACGTATGTCGAAGAGCAATCGGAGTGCATATCGACACCAAGGAACGCCACGCTTGTTACAAAGGTGAAAGGCTTGTTTTCTGATGAGTAGTTCCATTCATTAGCCGGTTTACCTATGCTGAATCGCCCAAGAGTAGGCTTGATCTTTTTCAGTTTGTCTTCATTGCTTTTGGATTTGGCGCATAGAATTAAAACTTCCTTCTCTGTAAGATTGCAGGCATTGATAATGTTGACAATATCCTTCACGCTGTTCACAAAGAATACTCCCTCTTTTGATTCCTTCACATCCCCGTTGACATCATAGGCCTTTCTGAAACAACCTTTAGTCCTGTATTTGTTTACAATTTCAAGCATCTTATCCGTGACGCTTCTGATAGGCTGTGGATCAATCCTTACTTTCTGTATCTTCTCGGGATTCCACACAAGCGTATAGTACATAATATTCTGGAAGCCGGGAATTGACATAAGATACTTGTCATCCACGGGTGTTGCCGTAAGATACACTATATGGTTGTTGAGTGAGTTTAATCTCTCCAAGAATGTCAGGAATGTATGTCCCTTCCCGGAAAGCCCTACATATTGGAATATCGAGGGAAACTCATCTACAACGATTGTAAATTGGTCAAGACAGCCTATATATTCCAACATATCACATACTGTCCCGAAAGAATCGTAAGTGGTCATTATCTTTGGCATGAAACCCTGTATATGATTCTTATTCATCAGGTAATCATATAGTTCTTCTTTTGACTTATCAACTGTTTTGGAATCGTCGCTTCTGTCAAAATAATGTACTTTATTCGATCTCTTCATTTCATGGTCATAATTCCCGGAAAGCAGTTCTTCATCGGTAGGATTCATGTCCATTTTTGATTCAAGCAACAATGTTGGAAAAGGCGCGTGTGTTTGACCCCTTCGGGCACGCGGGATTTGACCCCTTTGGGCAAAATAAGATTGACCCCTTAAAAGTCCTGGCGGCGGGGGTCAATGTTATTTTACCTCATTTGATGTGTCATCAGGCTTTTCTAGCCTTCAGTTTGCGCATGCTTTCACCGGTCAGCTCGATTGAGTGCGCCGAGTGGACTATGCGGTCGAGGATGGCGTCGGCCACAGTCGGGTCACCCACCATATCGTACCAGCTTGACGAAGGGTACTGCGAGGTGATGATGATTGATTTGCGTTCGTGACGGTCTTCGATTATGTCGAGCAGGATAGGACGTTCTTTCGCATCAAGCGGCACAAGAAAGAGATCATCAAGGATGAGCAGCTGACAGCGTTCGATTTTCTTGAGTTCGGACTCGAGGTTGTTCTTGACTTTTGCGACCTTGAGCTGTCCGAGCAGCTTGGAGGCGCTGGCATACAGTGTGCGTATGCCCCTTTTGCATGCCTCGTGTCCCAGGGCGCATGCCAGGAAGCTCTTGCCGGTTCCGGAAGACCCGGTGATGAAGAGGTTCTGACCGTTGCGGACGAAGTCGAGCGTTGCAAGGCGTTCCATCTGGTTGCGGTCGAGACCACGGTTTGTGGCGTAGTCGATCTCCTCGAGATATGCCTTGTAGCGGAACGCCGCGTTTTTTGTCAGGCGCATTACGGCGGCTTGCGCGCGCCAATCCCATTCGCGGTGCAGGAGCATCGACAGGAAGGAATCCGGAGTCATTGACTGTGCGGTTGTTCCGGCAAGGCTTTCGCGGAAGGCCTCTGCCATTCCGTGCATCTTCATGCGATTCATCAGGTCCAGCGATGTTGTGTTCTGGTCCGGCTGCTGGGTGGCCGGTGCGGTTTTATCTATTGTTTCCATTACTGTTGTTGTTTGGTTCGTTTTTGCGGCTGTAGTATTCACGGCCGCGTATGTTTTTGTGTACCGGAGCGGAGACTGCTGCCGTTGGGCCACAGACAGTACCGTCCTCATCGGGCAGGAAGTCGGCATCATCTCCCTGTTCAAGAATCTCTCTGACCGCCTGATAGCCGTATGCCGACTTCATCGACGCGCAGGCGCACGCCGCCACGAGTCGGTCCGTGCCGTACTTCTTCTCCAGCGACAGTATGCCGCGGCAGCTGCTGAAGGATTTCGGAGGATACTGCATCATGGCATCCACTTCGTGGAGGTAGTCAAGGACGATGTTGTCGATCTCTGCGGCACGTCTGAAGAGTTCCTCGAGATCCTTGTCATACGGTCCGTAATGACCGGGTAGGTTGTGTTCCTTCTTCCATGAGTATGTGTAGGGTATGTCGCAGCGGTCGTGTGTCGCCACGAGATTGAGGCCACAGTAGATCTCTACCGTGTCCGCGTCATAAAGGATGACCACCCGTTTGCCCACATGCTCGCGCGGCACACTGTAATGGTGCTTGAACAGGGAGACATAACAGTTCTTGCCAACGGTCATCAGCTTTCGCTCCTTGATGACAAACGGTTTTTCGGGAAGGGGACGCAGGAAGTCCTTTTCGCCCTGCAGGAACATGTCTTTACGCGACATATTCCTTCCTGCCATCAACCTTTCATTGAAGTCGTGCAGCGATATGTGGATTGCCGTGTTCAGCTCGTCCAGAGACGGGAAGACCATCCCCTCTATGTCAAGATACACCGACTGGTAGAGCAGCTTGACGGCGTTCTCGACAAGGGCCTTGTCTTTGGGATGGCGGACTCGTGCGGGATATACGGCGCATCCGTAATGCTCGGCAAAGGCCGCGAACTCCTCGTTGATCACAGGCTCGTTCCGGTCGCTGGTCTTTACAGCCGCCTTCAGGTTGTCGGGCACGATGGCGGCCGTCACGCCCCCGAAGTATTCAAATGCATTCTGACAGGCCTTGATCAGGTCTTCCTTACGTTGCGACCACACGGCCTCGCAGTACGTGTAGTGGCTGAACGGAAGGATGGCGACAAACACTTCCGCTTTCTTGACCTCTCCTGTCATTTCATCCACCACTTCCAGCTTGTCTCCTGCGAAGTCGACATACATCTGGTCGGCGGCATAGTGCTCGACGTGTCCCACAACCGTGGTGTGGAACCTGTACTGCCGGACGGAGCGTTTGAACACGGACTCCTGAAAGCCGTCGGGATGCTCGCTTCTGTACTCGTTGAAAAGCTTGCGGACTGTCATGCCCTTGCGGGAAAGCCGGGCGACATAGCCCGGTATCAGTGCGTCAAGTTCCAGTTGACGCTGCGACGGCTCGCGGTGACGGAACTCCGTGCATCCGAACATCTCACGGAGATGCTCTTCCGAGAGTTCAAGCAGCTGTTCGGTAGTCTTGCCGCTTGAAATGAACAGCCGGACATACTTGCGTACGGTGTTGCGGGAAAGGTGAAACGTGTTGGCCGTCTCTTTTATTCCCATTCCGACTGCGTAACATCGAAGGATGTTTTTTAATTTTGCAATCATATTCTGTAGTTTTTGAGATTGATCCCCACCGTGCCAGGACAAGGAGTCTCAAAACTACAAAAAAATTCCCCTGCCGATGCTTCGACAGGGGTCATTTTTATTTCGTCCGCAAGGGTCAATCTTATTTTGCCCAAAGGGGTCAGTCCAGCGCGCCCGAAGGGGTCAAACACACGCGCCTTTTCCATAAAGGGAGATTACGCAATAGCAATCACAGTTCTTGCAAAGCTCGAAGAAGCCGAGAAGAACAGCGACAGAGCGAAGGAACTGTATCAGAGGGCATACAACATCTTTAAAAGAAGATGGGATGAAAATGGTCTGGATAATTGCTCAAAGGGCTGGTTTATTTCAGTGGCAGAAAAGGTCAATGAACATGACGTAGCAAAGAAGCTGAGAGAAGAACTACGGAATAACACTCAATCGCGTGGATATTCTTTGGAAAATACCCTATTTGGTACTGATAAAGCAGGAAAGATATGAAATGGTTACCAGGTGAAAATGATTTGGTAAAGGAACAGACCGACTTCCGAGATCAAGTATGGACGGAGAAGGGAAACGTATATGTTTCCGGTTTCCCCGGTTCCGGGAAAAGTGTATGTCTTCTTTATGCCGTTAAGACTATCCGAGACAAGGAACCCAATGCATCAATTCTTTTCGTTGAGTTTACTCATTCCTTGATTAAAATGATTGAGGCAGCTCTGTCTGAACTTAGATTGAAGAACATTCAGGTCGTGACCTATGCCGATTTTGAACGGAACTATCGAGGTTCGTACGACTATATAATCTGCGATGAGGTTCAGGACATGTCTGCGAGTCTACTGGAACTGATGAAACGCAGAGCCAAAAGAGTTATTGTAGGTGGTGATCCCAATCAATCCATCTACGAAACAATGCCCAATGGAGGTCCTATAGTCGGACAGGATGAGATGAAGAGGATTCTTACGCCCAAAACATCTGAGTTGACAATACTTCATCGTCTTAACAAATTCATCATCCGCGGCATCAACAGTTTTATGCCTCAGATGCGAATGCTTGCCGAGAAGTCTTCGATGTTGAAGAAACATAAGCCCGCTTATGTGTGGCATTGTATTGACCAAACTGATGAAGTTAAGCGTATAATGGATGATGCGAAAACCGCACTCAACTATGGAGAAAGCGTCGCAATCCTTTTACCTGCTCATTGGAAGATTGAAAACTTTGTGAACATTTATCTCCAGTCTATCGGCAAGCCAACATTTGACTTCACACAAGATAGACAATATGGCAAGCCTAATTATGGTCTACTGAATGAGCATCTGGAGAAACATGGTGTAAAAATGCAGAGCATAACCAATGGCTACGGTTCATTGGTAACGGATTCTGACAAAATAATATTATCAACCTATCACAGTTCCAAAGGACTTGATTTTGATAAAGTCTTTATGCCTTTCTGTAATCAAGGGAATGGAAATGAAGATGACCCACGGCTATTCATGGTGGCGATGTCAAGAAGCCGAAAAGACCTAACCCTATCTTACACCACTAACATGAATAGATTTATCCAACAATTTTTCAATAATCGCGAAGCCTGTCAGTTCATAGACTTTAAGGATATGGCTAAAGGGCCAAGCATATTTGGTAACAACGCATCGGACGAGGAGGACGATTGGTAAAATATGGCAACAAAGTATAATCATTTGGCACTTGTGCGCCGAGATGAGGTAGTAGAATTGTTCAAGAACGGCATTCTCTACCCAGCGTCGTCGCTGCAATTCAAGGGGAGTATTGAAACGCTACCGACAAAGACCACGGATGTGGCTAAAGTTTTTGACAAGACTCCTTCAATAGAGTATAGCATAAATTATTTTCTGGTTTATGCAGAAACAGAAAAGAAGCAAGACCTTCTTAAACAAGGCCTCAACATCAGAGACCTCGTTGCTATTTACCCACTTGATGAAGAGGCTGCTCGGATGGGGTTATCTCTTATGCCACCTATCAGATTAGAGAATCCAATCTTCGCCGAAAATTATGAAGACTATCAGGAAAGAACCGCTGTAGGAAATGCTAAGAGAGGCATATCTAATATAGGGCAAATTTTTGGATTTGACGACTTGATGAAATCCGTTAAAAAGTTTACCGAAAAGAAAAGTCTACCTGTACTCGTCTCGCTGATTCTTGATGAGTCCGGAAGCCGCCAGCCGGAATCGATTTGGGAATACCTTATCAGCTACACCCGTAGTCAAACTTATCCGAATGATACACGGGGTGCATTCCTTGATACAATGTCGGTTGTAAATAATTACAACAAAGGACATGTTGACTTCAAAGATCAGAAACAGACAACAACTGGTAGGGCAATCTTAGGAATGGAGCGTCCAACATATAGGACGTTGATAGACTGTCTTGGAGCATCCACAAATTTCATAAAGATTGCAAATAAAGCCTATCCGGACTTCTGGAAGATTGCTCCTCTCTATTTCATCCTCCTTGATATTCTGTCAAATACATCAGAAAATGGAGCTATGGTTATGGGCAAGCCAATCAATGAGTTTGTCGCCAGTGTAGTCAATAATTATGATGAGAAATACCTTAAACCGGCACTTCTCATGCTTGGAATCACTCTTGGGCAAACAAGCACATACAAGATGCTTTACGCCATAAAGAAAGATGAACTGCCATTTTTACAGTGATTGATGTTGACTTCTTCATCCATTTTGGTATGTAGAATAAACTAAGGACAAAATGTTTGACTATAAACCAGAAATAAAAGACTCGTTTAGGGTGGCAATTATTGGACTCGGCTACGTCGGGCTACCTCTTCTTTGCCATTTTGCGACCAAATATCAGTGCGTGGGCTTAGACATTAACGAGCAACGCATCCTCCAGCTCTCACATGGGATCGATTCAAAGAAATGTATCAATCCGAATATGCTTTCCTCATTAAAGAATGTGATGTTAACTTCTGACTGGATGGATTTGCGAGACTGTAATTTCCTTATTGTCACTGCACCGACTCCCATTGATGGAACAAAACAGCCGGACTTGCATAGCCTGAAAGACATATGTGCTCAACTTGGAAAAGTAATCAAGCGAGGAGACATCATTATATTTGAATCTACCGTGGCTCCGGGAACTACGGAAGAACTTTGCGTGCCGATTATTGAAGAAACGTCATCATTAAAACTTAATGAAGATTTCGCTGTAGGATACTCTCCTGAAAGAATCAACATTGGAGATGCTACACACACTCTATCGAATGTCCCAAAGATTGTCTCGTCATCCAATCCGGATTCTTTGAATATAATTTCAGACCTATATCATGCTGCATTAGGATGTGAGATAGTAACTGCATCTTCAATAAAAACAGCAGAGGCTGCAAAACTATATGAGAACGTTCAGCGAGATGTATTGATAGCACTGGCTAATCAATATTCGGAATACTGGAAAGCTGAAGGTATAGACATTCGAGAAGTCACACAATGCGCCTCCACCAAATGGAATTTCGCAGAAGTATATCCGGGGTTGGTTGGAGGCCATTGTATCGGCGTTGACCCCTATTAGCAAAAGGCAAAGATTTATATCTGGAATTAGTAGAAAAGGCTCGTGAAATAAATGAGTCAGAAACAGATAAGGCTATTTCAGCCATATTGACTACTCTTCAGGCCAAAAAAGCGAATAGTGTACTTCTAGTTGGACTTACATATAAACCAGACACATCTGATGTAAGAAATTCTAAAGCAATTGAAATCGCAAAGAATATTGCGATTCGGATGAAGGGTGTAAGTATATATGACCCCAACATTAGGCCGGAGGATTTACCGACGGAAATTAGGGATATTTATTGTAGTGAACTACAAGCAGACTATATATTCGATGCTGTGGTAACTTTGGTTAAACACTCAGCGGTTATCACTCCGTTAGGTAAAATCGTCAACTTGAATATTAACAAATAAAGTTTTCTGAGATATGATTTCTTTACCAGACATAACCGTCAATAGATTTTTCGACTATATGCCAGTTAAGATGTGTTGAATGTTCCACAGCAAAAGGGATAACGCATTCCGGCATAGTCGGCAAAGGCCAACTGTCCCTTGAAAACTTTAAGAGATTCGTCTCAGAAAATCCTCAGATAAAGCGCATTGAAATGTCTAACTGGGGAGAGATATTCCTTAATAAGGATATATACTCTATAATGTCTTATGCTTATGAACACGGAGTGACACTCTATTGTGGAAATGGCACCAACTTCAATGATGTTTCAGACGAAGTGCTGGAAGGATTAGTCAAATATCAAGTTCAGTATCTCAACCTTTCCATAGATGGTGCCTCTCAAGAGACATATTCTACATATCGTCGTAATGGAAATTTTGATAAAGTTATGAACAACATCAGGCGTCTGAATTACTACAAAAAATTGTATAATTCAGAATATCCTAAGCTGTCATGGCAATTTATCATTTTCGGTCATAATGAACATGAGCTGCCACGTGTTAAGCAGTTGTGCGAAGAACTTGGAATGGCTTTTAACCCCAAACTCAATTATTCCAGTTTTTCACCTGTCATCAATCGCGAATTTGTTAGGATAGAGAGTGGACTTGGTGTTGCTGACCGGAGTGAATATAAACAAAAACATGGTGCGGAATACAAAGCACCATGTTACCATTGTTTTTCCAGTCCACAAATAAACTGGAATGGCGACATTTTAGGATGTAGCGTAAACAAATGGAGAAGTCTTGGAAATGTCTTTGCGACTACATTATCTGAGTGGCAACAGTCTCCAGCCTTTATGGCACTTGTATCTTTACTTTTTGAAGGGCAACACACTGATCTGGATATTCCGTGTAAAC
>ENA-OPSJ01001617-OPSJ01001617.1-human-gut-metagenome-genome-assembly--contig:-NODE-1617-length-16539-cov-1.727736_pt1 | contig 16539 bp, 12 predicted proteins | sample MGYA00241801_ERZ501893 | MGnify/ENA primary metagenome ERZ501893 (study PRJEB25962, sample SAMEA2042219) | human gut metagenome | biome: human gut; feature: human-associated habitat; material: faeces...
CCTGCGTCGCCGTTCAGCTCGGCGGGAAGATTCGAGAGTCCGTTTCCGCGACCGCCGAAGCCACCCCATCCGTTGCCGCCCCAGAGAGCCCAGAGCAGGATCATCCACATCCACTCCCAGCCGTAGCCATTGCCGTAGCCGTTATTGCGGTTGTTTCCGTTCATCAACGCGGCCACGAGGTTGCCGTCCATTGCGCCACCGTTGTCGAACACTAAAGTTTTTTCGTTCATTGTTTTAGACTTTTACATTGTTGCGTCCGTTCGGCGGGCGCTGCCGTTGAGCTCACAATGCAAAAATCGACATGAACGATGGGAGAATCAATCGTATCAGTCGCAGGTGGGACGGAGTTTGGACGCAATACGGACGAGGAGCATTTCGAACATTTTACCGCTTTGTTTGCGACGAAGATCGAATTGGGAAATCATCTTCTCTATGGGCCGTCGTGAGAAGTTCATCAGCGAGGATATGACCGGGGCGTGAAATCCCTGCCTCCAGAGGAAATAGACCAGTAAATACCTGGCATCCACGATCTCGGCGTTTTTGGCTTTGGATAGTATTCGCTCTTCCGAAATCTCCGTTTCTTGCGATACCGTGCCGAGAATTTGTCGGTAAAGTTCAGATTTGCACATATAGGATATTTCTCTTACCTTTGTTCACTCTCTTACCAAATAAAAATAAGTGCCAACACACTTGCAAAGGCTTTACAGCCCCTGTCGTGGTGTGTTGGCACCTTTATTATTAGCGGAAGGTAAGAGAGACGCTAATAAAGGCAGGGGCTTTTTTTACGCCCACCCCTGACGGGCGAAAGCTGTTAGAACAGATACTTTTTCAATGTCGGCCAAAGCAGGTAGAAGTAGATTGCCCCGACGGGAATCAACCCGGTTGCGAACAAGTTGCTGCTTTCGACCTGGCAATAGTAGAGTGTTCCTATCCCACCCACAATACAAACGAATGAGAAGAAGGCAAGGAAAAGCAGTCCGATTTTTTTAATTGTTTCCATAATTATAATTCGTTAAAAAGTTATTTCCGCCATAAATCCATACTTATGCTTCCTTGAACATAGGGGCCGTTATCGCGTGGGTCCCAGCCGAGGGATGCCGTGATATTGAACCTTCCGATGTTTCTGTGAAGTTGCCCTCCGATCCATACGCCACCCGTGCGATTAACGTAATAGACGCCTGCGGCAGGCCCGAGTTGCCATCGGTAGGGCGTTCGGATTATTTTCTGCTGCGTGATAGTACGTCCGTATGTTTCGATGTGTTCAAGGGTAGGGTGGCAGTCGCCCAGGGCTATTCCGCTCACTATGGCGAAGTAGCTGCTGTCGCGATATTCCCGGCGTTCGAATGGCAGCTGTACCGGCACACTGTCCCGGTTGGGATTTATTGTTACGGTGGTAAAGGTGGTATCCGCTGGGGCGAACAACCATTTCGGCACCTCTACCGAAATAGCCGAGGACAGTATTTTATGCGGTTGCGGTCTTTCGAAGTAGGCCGTATCGATTCGAGTATGCTCGATGATACGGACATCGACGGATCGCCTGCCGAGCCACCATCCGACAAGGAACAAGCCGGTCAGAAGGAGAATCAGGATTATTTTCCGCAGTACCATAATGAGTACGAGCTATCAACCGTTGATGAACAGGTCCCAGCCGGCCATCACGTCCGTCATGCAGGCATCAACGCCATTTTCTACGCGCGACATAGCTGCGACTATCGGGATCATCACATCGCGGTTGGTTGCCGTGATCCGTCCGTTTTCCGGGACGCCGGACAATTCGGATACCGTACGGATATATGCTTCCGTGTCATTCTCGCTCGGGGGTGCCCAGCGTGAAATCGTCTTCCGAATGGTGTCGAGCCCGTATTTACGGCTGTAAGTGTTCAGGCATTTGAACATCGCGCGGTATCCCCACGCCATAGATTCGAACTGCTTGAACGCAGCGTCGCGGGAAGGTTCCACCTCTCCCTTCCAATGGGTTCCGTCCTTGCGGATATTCCCGGGATTGTTGTTACGAAGTCCTCTGGTCATTTTTTTGTGCTGTTTAATATGTTTTCTACATCTTCAGGATTTACATTGAGCTTGCGGGCTATTTCTCCGGTCAATGCTTTTCGAAACAGACGTAAGAATGGAAAGTTCGGACTGATGATTAAAGCGTTGCCACAGCTCGACCATGCTTCTGCCAGGCAAATGGCAGAACCCAGGATCACGGTCGTAATCTTCGTTTCGATACCTCCTGTCGTAACGAATTTATCGATGAAAACGAATACTACGATCAGATTGAAGTAAACTGCCAGCTTGAATATCGTAGCCCGCAGGAGTTCTGACAGGATAAATTCTCCGCGCTTTCGAGCGACGCATATTCCAAACAAAGCGTCGAAGGCTACGGCAATAAGCACCCCATAAAGTACGAGCTGATACCCAGCGAAGAAATTCACGATAACGATCAATAGTCCTATAAGCCATCCTTGCACGGTCATAAGTGCTTCGGACAGCTTTGTAGCAATACCTTCCAACACCTTTTTCGTTTTATTAAATATTTTGTCCATAGTTATTATGTTCACGCTATGGGAATGTACTACCGTTGGTATTTCTCAAATCTTTGTCCAGGTCGTATGGTCGGTATCTCTCTTATATACATACCCGTTTTGAATACGTAATCCGGCTTTTCCGATCAGGACCTCGAAAATATCTCCTGTGAATACCGCGTAGTTGCTCGATCCTTTCACAACGGCTACTCCGTTGGGTGCAATCAGGTTCTTGCGGATGTCGGTCACGAAAGAAAAAGTAATCGCTTCGACAGCTGCGGATGCCGCATTTCCGAGTCCTCCGGACGAGGATGCTTCCACTGTTACTTTTATATAGTAGTTGCCGGGGGTCGTAAAACGATAACTAATGTTCTTGTTGATCTGTATCGATACCGTGTCGTCATATGCGGAAGATTGCCGGAATATCGTGTCGGTAGTATCGGCTGTCTGGTTGATAATTTCGATCTTCACGCTTCCTCCGCTCCGGATCGTCCCCTTGACTTGTGCCGACATCTGCACCTCCGCGCCGCATTTGAATTGACTTGAGTTTCTGGAATCCGAGGCGAAAGGCTTCGTTTGAGAGGTTATGACCGCCACATTTCCCGTTGTTTGGCTCGACGGGACTTTGGAAGAACCCAAAACCTGGCTTACGCTGTTTATATTGTTAGTAGTGAGTATGATCTTGTTTCCGCTTGCGGTCGCATCGCTCACCTCTACGGAATCGTTTTTGACCTGCAAGATTCCGACGGTACCTTTGGTTGCGTGTACTTCTCCGTCGGCGTGTACCCTGAACACGGCTTTTTTCCGGTTCGTATAGTCGGCTCCCGACCAGAAGGGCACATCGTCTTCCTGCAAGCCGCTCACGCCGGCCGTCACGTCGCCTTCAGCATTTTTCAGCAACATCACATTGGTCATTATCAGACCGCCTTTCACCTCGGTACTTCCGTCTTCCATAGCCTTCTTGAGGTACTCTGTCGATTTGATGGATTCGTCTATCGCGTCGTCGATCAAGTCCGACATGTTGCTGCTTATTTGATAATAATCGGAGAATACCTTTCTGAACTCGGTGCCGGTTATCTCGGATGTCGTACTCATATCGGCCAACAAGGGTGTGAGATAATCTTTGAGCCGCTGGAAATAGACCGTAAATGAATCCGTGGGTACATCATACTTTTCGGCATTCGCCATGATGCTCCAGTATTCACCTTGAATCCGCACCCATTCATTAGCCACCTGCTGTTTGTCGGAGGGCGTCAGGCTCGAATCCGAGGCGATGTAGTCCACATCCAACTTCACCTGTTCGATCTGCGCCTGCACATCCTCTTCGGCCGTGATATACCCCGTGGGGGCCTTGTTGCCTTCCGTAAGCTGAATGTCGTAGAGATACATGGAAACACCTTTGCCGACATACATGTATATCTTCTGCACCACACGCGAAGCATCGATGGTGTGGACCACTTCATATACTCCTTCCGTTCCCGCCGGAGGAGCGGAAAGAGTTTCTGTGGTGCCGTCTTCATACCTGACTCTGAACGTCATTTCGGCCCCCTGCTTGATCCGGGCTTTGAAGACGTACGGAGTATTCGGCTTGTATTTTATCTGGCCGCCGAAACAGTCGGGGACCGTCGAAACCTGGGAGGCGTTGGTTGCGGCAAGCCCGGCTTGTATAAGTTTGCCCCAATTGACATACAAATATGCTCCGTCCGCGTCCGCCCCCGAAGTTACGACATCCGTAACGCCCTCTTTGACACTGTTCCATTCCCGGATAAATTGTTTGGCGATATAGTTGCGGGCGCCGAACTTTACATCTTCTTCCGCAACCAAGTATCCTGCCGGCGCCTTGTTACCTTCGGTGAGCTGAACGTCATATAGGTAGATCGGGTTCCAGGCAACCACATAGAGAACTATTTTCTGCAAGGACTTGCCCGCTTGGGTCGTATAGACCGCTTCATACAGCTCGGATGCGGTCGGCGAAGGCGGTGCCGACATAAATTGATAGGTATTATCGTCATAGACCGCACAAAACATAACTCCCCGCTTACTGTTGGGCTGCTTGATCCGGGCCTTGAAGACATAGGACATACCGGCCTTGTAAGCGATCTTACCTCCGAAACAATCCGTCCAGTTTACGATCTGGCTCGTAGATGCAATAGCCACTCCTGCATTGCTCGCTTTGTTGGCATCGATCCTCATGTATGCTCCATCCGTGTCCGTACCGGTCGTTACCACGTCCGAAACACCCTCTTTGGCGCTGTTCCATTCCCGGATAAACTGCTTGGCGATGTAGTTGCGGGCGCCGAACTGAAGATTCGCAATTTCGTCTTTGGCTTCGTTGGCTGCCGTATCATCGGTGTATTTGGATGCTTTGTCCCAATCCGAGCTTTCGAAATTGCCCGTTGCACGGGATTCGATACAGCGCATGATGTCGCCGCCTTCGCCCTGCGTCCAGATGTCACCCACATCGTAGGGTGTAGTCGGTGTTACGACGAATACACGACGTTTGGCATCGGCCGTGTCCTGCGCCCGCGCCGCCTCTTGCAGGGCCTTTACCGCATCGCTGTCGGCGATCGGCGTCCATTTATAGGTTCCGTCCTCTTCTTTTACCCACCGCCACGATTTGCCCGCATCGGGGTTCGTCGTCTTGTCGCTCGATATGGTGAAGTGAATCTGCGGGTATTCCGCCGGAGTGATTTTGGCATTATCGGTTTTGCGGATGACAAAAGCTATGTAGGGATTGTCGCTTCCGACGGTATAGCTCTGGCTCCATACGTAACTTGCTATAACCGCTCCGGATGACGCTATCGGATTGTAACCCATCGTATAGCCTTCACCCACCGACAATACGGCGCCTTTGGGTATTCCTCCGACCGGAGTTTTGAGCCGGATGCGGGTGCTGTCGGCGATTTTGATCTGATCCCAGGTCTTAATGCCGTCGATATAGGATGCACCGATGCTTCCCTGCTCCCAGCAGCCTGCGTCCGTCGGGTCGAAATTCGCGGGCAGCGTATTGGTGAACGTGTCGCCGATATGGTTTTCCTGCTCGCCGTCCGCTATCCATGTTTGGGCCGGTTCATTGTAAAGCGAGGGAGTATAGGGATAGAACCAGTTTTCCACGACACCGTCCAGCCGTTTGTTGATCTCGGACAATTCGCCGGGCAGCGTGTTATCGATGTAATCCTTGGCCTGCTGAGCTTTGCGATCGGCGGAATTGGCAGTGTCCTGGGCTTCGGTGGCCGTCTGATCGATCTGTTCGATGTCGAACTCCTTTTGAAACTGTCCCGTCGCGGGGTCGTAGAGCTTGCCTTGCTTCCAGCCTGCCTCCGGGGTGAAGGCCACGCCGACGCCGTCGTCGCCGACCATTCTGAACAGCTTGCTCCGGGTGTCCAGCAGCGCCTTCTTGTCCAGGCTGCTGATCATACCTTGCAGATAGATATTATCCAGATAGGCCGAATAGCCCGACATCTGGATCCCGAAGACGGAGAGGTTCGTAAGGTCGCCGAACTGCGCGGCGATATTCTCGGCCGTAAACTCCCAGTCGCTGACATTGCGCAGATAACGCTGGTAGGTGCGCGTCGAGTAGCGCGAGCTCTGCCGGGCGGGATTCGTGAACGAGCCGTAGGCCACGAAGGTCATCGATTCCATCGGGTCGATCTGCCTGGTAAAGGTAGCCGACAGGGGGCGCAGCTCGTAGCGGAACTGCTCGTTGCGGGCGCCCAGGACCTCCGTGATACGGAAATAGACCGTTGCGAAGCCTGCGAAAGAGAAGTTGCCTCGGCCGTCGTCGGAATCTGCCGTCGCATTGTTCGACGGGTCGAAGTCGTGGAAGATACCCATACATATATCCTCGACCGCTACGGCGCCGATCTCGCCCTCTTCGAGTTTGAGCGTTACGAGCTTCTGATCCTTGTCCACGCTCTCGATCACCCCGGCGCCCGGAGCGCTCCAGTCATCCCCGACGCTGATGCCGACACGGTTTTTCCGAAGCTCCGGAACCTCCAGAAAACGACGGATGAAGAGGCTCTCCAACTCGCCGGCGCCTTTTTCACTTATAAACCCGCCCACTCCGGTAATACCGGAGGCATATGATGGTCCAAATTGTGCCCCTGCGTTGAAAGTCATTCTACCTTTGAACGTATCGGGTGCCTGCTTGTTGGCAAACTCCCATATTGCCCTTCGTGCAGAATAAGCATTTGTATCGGTCGGGAAAGTATTATCGTATCGGGTGATTAGATATATAGCCGCTCCATTCTCCGCAATGCCTATACGTTGGGAATAGAGCGATGCTTTCACGTCCGATTCAATACTGCCCAGGCGGGAATAAGGAGTATTGTCGCCTATCGTATAGGTTGCGATGTACTCGTTGTATAGTTTTTTTTCATAACCTTGAATCCGGGAAAGACGACCGTCTATACCGAATTGAGGACCCATTAATCGTACAGCCTGTCCTGCTTCGTAGTTTTTTTCGTTGTGTGTACAATACACGGGATTCGTTTCACAGTCATAGACTGTCGTGTCGCTGCTATGTTTGGCAGCATAGGAAGTGCCGACCTCAAGAAGTTCTTGTTCTGCTTCGTCTATGCGTTGCTGGGGGAGTTTGACGCCTGTGAGTACGAAAGTGTCAGGCCCTCGGTCATCATCTTTTCCACGAGGACGCATGTTTTCATTCGGTATAATCTGCTGACTTTCGCCGGACGTTTCGACTTGGGCGATGATTTCAAATTTCTTGTTGAATCCGTCTTCGGGTTTCCAGGTCGCGGGGTCGATATTGTCGCCATTGTCGTCGATAAGGGCGAGTTCGAAATCCCAGCCGATCAAATCGCCGCTCGTAAAATGTGCCCCCAGCGTTTCTCCTTCGATTACGTCTGAAGGTAGAAATGGCGTGTCGTTGCATACCATGACGTATGCCTTGTCGGTCTGCCCTTCAATGATTGTCCGATCGATAGTTTCTACCGAAGTGACGGTTTCCGTGTTCTTCGGGTAGATGTCGTCGAAAAACACTACGACTTCCTTGATTTCGTTTTTTGTAAGTCCGGGACGTGCGTCTATGTATTGCTGCCCATCCGGAAGCCGTAACCGGACTTCGGAAACGTGGTTCGTTACGCCGCCCTGTTCGGATTGTCCGTATTCTTTCGTCAGGTTGCGCGTGGAGCCGAATACATAGAAACGGGTCCCGTATTCGGAATCGTCCCCTTTCTTGGCCGGGATGCTTTTGACGACTTCTCCGCGTTTGAATGTTTCCGGCGTTCCGAAGTTCAGTTTTCCGAAATGCAGGGTTACGATACTGCCGTTCTCCTCGGTCCACCATTCGACATCGAAAGTCTCGGCAATGGATGATAAGGCATCCCAACAGGTATCGCCATTGAACGATACGAGCTTGTTGGTTTCCGGATGTTCGACATTTACACTTCCCATCTGCCAGTTGTTTCCTCCCAGTGCCTTGTTCATGTTGGCGACGATGAGCGCCCCGAAGGATGCCAAGTCTGTCGTGTTGTGGAATACAGCTTCAGGATTATCGCCTCCCAGCCAGAAGCAGATGAAATTTTTCATGTGGTTTTGCTGCGCCTGGAACTGAAGCGTGTATTTGTAGCCGCCGGTTTTGTTGTCGAAATCCGGATAAACCTCCGACATGATTTCGAATTTGCGGCCTTTGTAGGTGATGTATGATCCGAGGGGGAAATCCAGCGGGGTAAGCAAACTAAAGGGGAGTTCGATGTAATAATCCCCCATAAGTGCGTATTTGATAATGGCACTCGTTGTTACGGGCGCATCGTATATCGCTTTACCGGAAGGGTTGTATATTGTCATTTCGTCGATATATGTATCCTGTGCCATCACAGGGTCGATACAAAAGTGTGGGGTTTCGGCACATTATGCAAGTAATTTTAAGAAAAAATACAGAAAAACGCCCCGGTCTTTTGACCGGGGCAAGAGGGGGTTGCTTCCATCCGTATTTTAAGGTTTAAGCCATGAACTTTGCGGCTTAACGATTAGACGAGCGTTGTTATATGCCATCTTCAATGTTAAGCATGTGCGCGCTGTATAGGTATTATTCCCTATTTTATGCGTGGCTAAAGCTAAATCCGGATTGGGTGATCCAGGGGTAAGGCATAAGGGCAACAGAAGTTGTATTTTCCCTTCGTAATACTGGGGGACAGCTATTTTGTAATTTGACCTTGCTTTTTTTTGGGCTTCATTAATCGCGCCAACGAGTCTTCTGCGCATTTCGTCTGAACTCAGCCCTTGCATGTGTGCAGGAAATCTGTCCATGTTGTCCGCAATGATATGGTCGATTTGAGGGACTACCCTGCATTGAGGATTGAAAATCAAATCCTCGGGTTTCTGGAAAAAATCAGCAATGTCCGGAATATTATCGCCGAATTTGCTAATTAGCTGAATATCGCTTTCCCTGACAAATGCCTTGAAAACATAAGGCGATAAACCTTTCTCGGCTACATCTGGCCTATTGTTGCGTTCAGCAAGAGCAAATATGCTTTCCAAATTTGCAGTTACAAGTCCAGTATTGAAACATGCAAAATTGTTATCAGAAGAAAAGGATATTTTATTTTCAGATTTAATTTTGCGGAAAGTATGTTCGATATAACTTTTCAAAATGGAATATTTGGCTTGCGTAGCATCTGAGAAATCCCATGGTTCCGGATCTGCTATATTATTCGCAAGATATTCAATAGATGCGTCATAATTAGGGAACCAACAAAAGTCAAAAAGAGCCGAATGAAATTTTTTCATAAACGTAAGTTTTTTATATTGTCAATAAATAAAAAGACCGCCATGTAATATTATGACGGTCTTATTGTATCCTTTATGTTCGATATTCGTGGTTACGGATAGACCCGTACGTCTATATTTCATTATATGATGCAAATATAATACACGTTTTTTCGAGGTGCAAATTTTTTGCCAACTTTTTAGTTGCACTATGAAAACGTAGCCGAATACACGTTTATTGTCCTAACGTATGGAAATGATAAAGAGCGAAATTCGTAAGATTGGAGAAGAACTGCAATTGATTTGATAAGGATGGGGAGGGGCTAACGCATCATTTTACGATGAATAGCAGAAGCGAGTAAAAGGCTGGGATAGATTCCCGGCCTTTCCTATTCGCGTGCCGCCCGCTCTGCGGGGTTGGGTTCTCGGAATTTCACTGCTAATTTACAGGCATTCAATCGATAATTTTCAGATTGAGTGCTGTTGCTATATAAAAGATTATACGTATTGCCTAAATCCGGGACATATAGTGTTACGGTTCCTTTGTGTAATTCTGCAACAAAAGCAGCATAGTTAGATAAAAATGCCTCTTGTGATGTTCCTTTGATCAAAAATGTCAATGTTACGTCACGTTCATTTACAACCGGTGAATCCGGAACAATAATATCTATTCCGTTTTGTGTTGGATCGTCATTTTTGACAAATTCTTTGAGAGATGGAGGTGTAAGGAGGGCTGCATATGCTCCTGAAAGCATGGCAACTCCCATTGTAGATAACGGTTTGTTATTTATAGTTACTTCTGTTGTTGGCATGTTTTATAGGTTATCAAGTTTTCGATTTATTGCAACAAGAGTTTCGCCCATTGCAGGCAATATGCGGGTGTATGTTCGAATATCTGCGACATTACCATTCAATTGAATCATAATATCTCGGATGTCGAAAGTCACATTACGCGTATCCATATTGATCGATCGAAGCAGCTCCATACCATTGACAAGGATGTTCATTTTACCTTGCATGTCAGTAAAGCGACCGTTGAGTTCGTCGCTTGTGTCTTGGGACATTGCCTGAAAACCGCGTGAAGTAGCATTCTGGGTAGATGCCTGATTGTCGGATAGCAGAGAACCTGCCCATCCATATTTATCATCTAAATATTTTTGTAAGTCATCAGCCATTTTATAGGCCTCCTCTTGTTCCTCGGCTGAAAATACCCCATCTAACCAGAACTCTTGCAATCTCTCGCGAATTTTCTTCATGGCTTCGGAAGATTGTATGGCAGATTTAATACTTTCTATTACCATTTGACGCATCATATTCCGAACCACATCTCGTGCGGTTCTTGCCCGATCTTCCCCGTTTGCCCATGCATCGGCGTAAGCTGTTGCGAAATTATCAATTGCAGATTTTAGATCTTCGCCAAAAATTGCATCTAAGGCCTTTTCCTTATTTTCTTCTATTTGTTTATTTATCTCATCAATTTGATTTTCCCATTCTTTGATTCGTTCTTCATCCGTGTCTTTTTTACTACGCTCTTCTGCTATTTGATTTTGTATCAATATTTTTTGCTGTTCGAGTAATTCATTTTGTTGTTCGATAAGTTCAGAAGCATCTGTAGAGTATGCCTCTTCAACGGCCCCCCCGAGTTCATCATATGATTTTTCGAGAGCATCAATTTGATCTTGTAAGCGCTGAATGTTACGTTCTTTTCGTCGATCTCCGCTGAAAAGGTTTATCAGGCTGGTGATAGCCGACACAGTTCCTTGAATGCCTTGAACAATATTTCCAGATGCGAATCCACTCACAGCTTGTGCTGCTCCGCCTACAGCACCTGCAATGTTGTTAATGGAGGCCGTCGTGTCTTCATCTGCTCCCAATGCTGACGCAATAGAAGACACACCGCTTATCGATGCAGCAACGATGTCAATTGCCTCCGCTACTGCTTGCCAGGCATCTTCACGTAGCTTTACAGCTCGAAGATCATCCCCATCTGCAAGTGCCTTTTTATAAGCCTTGAAGTTTGCCGAAATACTTGCGAATGGATTCTTCCGAGTGGCTATATCTGCTGCTTGGTCAAGTTGATCGGTTACTGTTTTCAGATTGATAGGGTCGAGGTCGGCATCTTGGAGCAGTCTGTTTATGTTGTCAATAATACGCAATATCTCACGGCTCGACAAGGCGTCGAGGGTTTGGAACAGATTAATCCAGTCATCGGTTTTCATCAGTTCGTCCACCTTGATTTGTCCGATTTCCTCTGTTTCATGTTTGTCGATTTGAGGAATAAGGTCGGAGCGGCCGTTCTTTGTTGCTGTTTCCCTGTCTTTGGCGTGTTTCTCGCGTATCTTGGCAATCTTATCCTCCATCGTACCGTATTTCTCGACAATGGTATTTAGGCTGGCCGCAATTTCCGCTTGGTCGATCTTGATACCCAAATCGGTCGCTTGCTCTTTGGTGATATTTCCAGCCTTCAGAGCATCTTCTACCCACTTGCGGAACTCCTCGTATTTGTCTTTTATGCCTTTGATGCGGCGATCTTCTTCCGAGAGCGTGTCATCGGTGATCTGCTTGTATATCTTGTCAAGCTCTTGGGCGTATTTCAGTTCTATGGCAGCTCGGTCATCGGCATTTTTTTGCTGAATATTCGATTGCCTTTCCTGAAAATCTTTTGTTTGATCTGCAGTTATGATTCCACCCTGCGCGGCTTTAAGTTTCGATTTATCCTGCTCGAGTTTGTTCATTTCCTCTTTTGTGCGCAAGTCTATTTCGGCCAGCTCTTTCTGCTTGCCATCTTTCAAAATATCGATGCGCGATTGCTGAAGGGCTTTATCATTGGCGAGAATAAGATCGGATAGCTTTTTCTGGGCTTTGGCGGCATCCGTCACCGTTTTGCCCGAAACGCTGTATTGTTTAATTTTCGAATCGTATTCGGCGATTTTGGCGATCAGCTCATTCCATTTCGCTGTCCCTTTCAATGAAACGTCCATCGCTTCGAGAGCTGCTTCCGCCTCCTTCTTCTGTCCTTCCCAATAGGATTTGTTGCGATTGGTTTCTTTTCTGTCTGACCGTAGGGATGATATTTCATTTTGTTTGGTTGCGATTTGAGATAGATTCGACTGTTTAAGCGACTGATAATAATCTTCGCTCTCACCATACAGAGGAAGCAAATACGGGGCTTCTTTTTGCTTATTGCGTGCATTCTCAATTAAACGGTCGATTTCTGCGTTTTGGGCTTTCAGCTCGTCGATATTGCCCTGCAATGTGGCAATCTTGACCTCCGCAGGGGCAGCGTCCCACTCGGCGGCTTTTTGTGTTTCTTTTAGTTCATAGAGCTGTTTGCGGTACTCGTCCAACTCAGCCTCTGCATTTTTATAAGAAAGACTAAGTCCGGCCATTGCTGTCCTATCACCGAATTTCATAGCATCTGCTATCGCTTGATCTAACCTTTTGACCTTTTCGAGGGCGGCATCATACTGCTCTTGCAGATTGTTCTCCTTGCGTGTGTCGTTGATGTCGTTGAGCTCCTTTGTAAGATCGATAAGCGACAGGAGCTTGATTTCCTCCTCGCTGTACCGCTGCAACAGTTCGGGGTAGAGACGTATCAGCTCCTCGTAGGCTTTGCGCTTGGTGTAGGCCGTGCTGACCTCGTCCTGCATGGTCGCATGCAGCTGCTCGGCCTTATTCTTCTGTTCATCGAGCTTCTGATTGTAGGCGTCGATGGCGGCGTTTACCTTTTCGTAGGCTATCTCCTCTGCGGATTTCGCCGTGATAATCTTGTAGAGTGTGACGGCAAACGCGGAGGCGGCCGCAGCGATCAACACATAGGGATTCTTCATCAAAGCCGCATTCAGTGCCTGCGTCTTCTTGGTCAGCGTTCCCATTACGGTTTGGAGGGTGGAGAGACCGAAAGCGTGGGCGAGCGTTACCGTCCTGTGTACCCTTTCCGTTGCCGTCAGGACAACCAGAGCCGCCTTATATGTACCATAGGCGACGACAAGCTGGGCGACAATGTCCAGCACCTGATTATAGTTCTCGACGAGTGAAATCGTGCCTTTGAGTGCACCTGCAATGATGCCTTCTTGCGACTTGCCGAGGTCGTTGAACATCATGTCGAGAGCATCGCCGAGATTGGAGATGAGGCCCGTAATGGTTTTGGATTGCTCCTGCATGAGGTTGTGGAACTTCCCGCCCTCGTTCGTCATGCTTTCAATAGCCTTCTGCACCTCTGGAAAGCCTATTTTGCCTTCCGTGACCATCTGTGAGATTTCCGCGCGGGTCTTGCCGAGTTGCGTTGCCAACTCTCCCGCGAGGTCGATGCCTCGGCTTTGGAACTGCATTACGTCACGCGTGTATAAACGCCCCTGTACGGCCGTCGTGCCGTACAACCACGTGAGGTCTTGCAGGTTCAGTCCCAGACCGGCCGCAACATTACCGAGCCGAGTCAGTGTGTTGGTAATATCCTCTGCTGCGAATCCATATGCGAGAAGCTGGCGGGCGCCGCTGGCCACGCCTTGCAGGTCAAACGGCGTTTTGGCGGCCAGTTCGACCATTTGTGACATCAATGCATCAGCCTTTTCTTTACTTTGGAGCAGAGTTGCGAAGGCCACTTCGAGCTGTTGAAACTCGCCACGAGTTTGCGCGATTTGTTTCACCAGCCCCGCAAGCGACACTCCGACGCCGATTTGTCCGAGGGTGGTAGCCAGGCGACGCATTGCAATATCCATACGGTCGGCGTCCGTCACGACACTGGACGTTACGGTTTTGGCCGTTTTCTGAAGTTCACGGAACTTGCGAATTGCTTCATCGTTATCTATGACTACGGTAAGGTTTATACTCATAATACGATGACGGTTTTATCTTTATTGATTTCTACCTTTGATCCGCTGATGTTCACGACTTTTATTACGGCATAATTCGAAGCGTTGATTGTGGCCGAGGCTCCATGCATAAGAATGACAGTGTGGACGAAATCTACTCCCGAGGCTTCTATTTCAGCCGACGTATTGCCGACTAAGCAAATGTATTTTCGCTTGTCGAGCCTTATGCATCCGCAATCCACATACATGTTGCAATCACTCACTTCGTTTTTGTGAGCTTGAAATATTCCCAGCGGAGGGAAATTGTTTTTATGGCAAAATTCAAGTCCTTGTGGCGTAAAAAACAGAGAGGTCAGGGAGTGAAAATTTTTCACTTTGTCCAGTCGTTCGCAGGCGCCGAGTGCGGACGCGGATTTTAGGATGTTGTCAAGCATATAAATTATTTCGTTTGTTATCGTTTGCCTCCTGCCATCAGAAGAAGTGTGTTCATTGCATTAGGATCGTTCATGTCAATTATATCGGGAACTTTTGATTGTTCATTGTTGGGAATATTAGTTGTTGATTTACTTTTACAATCCGTTTTTAGAGCGTCGGAAATCATAAGCTGTACGTTAGCCCATGAAATCCCCCAAAGAATATATTCAAGAGTCCAATGATAGCGGTTTATAAGATTATCTATTTGTCCCCAGATACTGCGCCCTCCGTAGTGGCTATCCGCTCCGCTGTTGTCGTTGGGGAAATCATTACCCGCAGCGTTCTTACCAAGCGAATAGCGTTCATAAAATCCGCGTAGTAGGATTGAAATACGATGGTGGACAAAATGTTTGTAAGAGCTGTTGTATCCATTGTAGGGGACCAGTATATAAGTTTTGTCCGCTCTTTTAGCATATCTTCGATTTCTTGTTGCGTCCGAAGTGTGGCGATAGCGATTATTTCGGCCACCTCTTTTGATTTTTCGGAGCATATGGTCCACATACGTTTAACAGCACCCTCCATCTGTTCGTCGTCGAAAATCAGATCAAGGTCTATTAGTCGGCGACTTATCATCGCGAGTCGTCCGAGTTGGAGGGGGTATAGGTAAAGGGTTATTTGTTCTTTGTCATTGCCTTCAATCTCGAACGATTCAATTTTTTCAGTCAGTGTGTCAAGTGCACGTTGTTCTGTAAGGCGGCCGACTTCTTCTTTTTTCATATTATAAACTATTGTTTTTGCTCCCGCCCCGTCCTCGAGACGTGATGCAAGTCGTCAGCTTTCCAGCGGGATAGAGAATTTACAAAACGCTCTTGGTATATTCCGGAGTTGTAATCGGCCACCAGGAATAACCACCTTGTTCCGGAGCTAAAACTTTCGCAGATACTTGAATTTGGAGCGGGTCGGTTTTATTGATTCCACCACCCAATGTCGCTACATATTTTAACCTTGCAAAAGCGATGGAGCCTCCACTTTTGGAATCGAATACGAATGCTTTTACTCCTTCGTAAATCTCGCCTTTTGCAGGTTCTGTAGTTCCGAAGTAAAATTCCATCGTGTCGTCGTCAAAATCTACGACATTCCAAGTAACTTCTTTTGTGCCTGTCGTTTCGTCGATTGCAGAGTAAAATGGGTCTGCTTCTCCTTCCCGATAAAAATCATTACTGGAAGGTATCGCGAAATTGGTGGAAACACCACCATTATAAGGCTGACTGATTTTGGTGAAAGCCTTCATTAAGTCGGCAGCCTCAGCGTCTTTTACTCCTTTCGGGAGAGGATTACCTGCATGAACGGCTTTCAGTCCGATTATTTGTCCCATGTTTAATATTTTTTAAGTTTTACTTTGAGGTTTGAAAATGTGTAGGAGATCCCCTCCTCACTAATAAGAGTTTCATCGCTCACATCAAAGAACCAGCGTTCGTTGATAGGGTAGTATCCTAGTGAATCGAAAGCGAGACGAGTTAGTTCGTTCAGACGGTTGCGATCGGGGTAGCGTTGCTCTTCACGACCGATTGTCGGTGTTGTGTCCGGTACATAAATGTTTACATTTACGGTTGCCACCTGCGAATCTCCGACGACATTTGACAATGAGCCTACGACGATAAATTCTCCCGAAGGATTATTCGGGTAGTGGTCCGCATACATCATCGGCACGGTCTTCCCTAACAGCGAATCCCGGATGCGATCCCAGACGAGTTTGAATATTTCCGTAGAGGTCAGGTTCATCGCTTTTTCGATTTTAAGAATCGAGCGAACTCCGCTTTGAGTTTTTCAGCAGTAGATTCCACCCAGTTTCCCGACCCTTCGAGAACGTCGAAACCTTTAGCCTCGACATATTTCGCGTATTCCATACCGGCTACCCATACGAGATATGTTTTGTTAGCGGGAAGTTCACGGGCGACAGACCGGGCATGTTCAAGCCCTTTGGCATGAGCTTCATCGGCACCTTTGTTCCCTTTAGGATTGCCGTCCGGTCTGACACGGCGGTTATACTTGAAAGATTCAGC
>ENA-OPSJ01001627-OPSJ01001627.1-human-gut-metagenome-genome-assembly--contig:-NODE-1627-length-16482-cov-3.238692_pt1 | contig 16482 bp, 11 predicted proteins | sample MGYA00241801_ERZ501893 | MGnify/ENA primary metagenome ERZ501893 (study PRJEB25962, sample SAMEA2042219) | human gut metagenome | biome: human gut; feature: human-associated habitat; material: faeces...
GAGTGCCAATACTGATTCGTTTTTTCATAGATTTCCCATTCCTTTCTGCAGCTGCGTGATTTACTGGTAATAGTATAACACAGATGAAAGGCAGGAACAACCGCAACCTGTGTAGCGGTTTCATATCATTGTGGTCAGAATTTTCAAAATTTGTTTTTGGGGGATGGAATATTTCCCGGTTATCTAATTAGTACTTTTTTGCCTTTAAATGCAAAGCCATAATGCCGGATTCTGTCTTTTGGAAATCCAAGAGAAAGAAGTTCGGTGTCATATTGCCTGTCATCAATTTGTTTTAAAGCCGCTTGTGCCGTATCATTTAAATCAGATTCTTCGTCCTTGTCAAAAACTTTAAATTCCAGAATGATGGCATTTTTTTCTTTATCATGAGGAATCAGCATGACATCGTATCTGCCAAAGCCGCTTTCGCGGTTTGATTTTAACTGATATTCTTCTCTGAGCTCGACAAGGAGTCCGAGAACAAATCCGTGATAGAAACGTTCTGGTTGTGTCCTGGGAGAAATTCTCTTTCCAGTGTCAAAACTGCTGAAGGTTTCCAGTGCCACTTCATTCATATAAATATTCATCTGCTTTAAATTGCCTTGAATCAGTGCAGAAATAAAATCATTATAAGAGGAAATACTGCTCTGAAACCATCCGGCAAACATATCCGCAAACATGGAACGGGTTTCCAGATTGGTAATTTTTAAGTGATACCATGGTTTCATTAATTCGCCCCGGTATTCCACCTGTTCCGGTTTCAGGTAACCGGCTGCCATCAGAAGACTCCAGATAGCATTTTCATTTTGATCCAGCTGGTTAAAGACAATCTGTTCATCAAAAGTAACCACAATTTCATTTCCATGCAGAAGTTCTTCCATCTGTTCCTTTACGAAAGAAGAAGCTGTGCGGATAAGTGTTCCGACAAGGTGGTTGGAACTGGTGGAGGCCCAGTAGGTCTGCAGTTTGTGTTCACTCAGGAAATTTGTAATGGACCATGGATTGTAGATGTCTTTCTGGTTTCCGAAGATAAAACCGTCATACCATTGTTTTACCACCTGCTTTTGGGAAGAAAGTCCGTAATCGTCCAATGCAGCAAAGACTTCCTGTTCGGTAAAACCAAAACTGTCAGCAAAACTGTCAGAAGTGGTAGTAACTACTTTCAGGTTGTTCAGATCTGAAAAAATAGATTCCTTTGAAACCCTTGTAATGCCTGTCATGACGGCACGTTCAAGATAGGGATTGGTTTTAAAAGTTGAATTGAATAAACTGCGGATAAAAGAGGTAAATTCATCCCAGTAGCCATTGACATAGGCTTCCTGCATCGGGGTGTCATATTCGTCTAAAAGGATGATGACTTTTTTTCTGTAATATGAGTTTAATATGGAAGAAAGATTTTTTAGGCTGTCCTGAGCAGTAATATTATCCATATCATATGTGACCCGCTGATATTTTATCATACTTGTTTCAGAAAAGGAATTTTTTAAAAAGTTATATTGCATATATAAATCTACTAAAATGTTTTTGATTTTTTGAATTGCTCCTTCACAAGTAGTTTCTTTGACATCTGCAAAACTCAAAAAGACGACAGGGTATGTTCCCTGCAATGCATGGTATTTCTCATTTTCCCATATGGAAAGCCCTTCAAACAGTTCTCCTCTGTCTTTATAATGGTTAGAAAAAAAGCAGTTTAAAGTGTCCATGTTTAAAGTTTTGCCAAAACGTCTGGGGCGTGTAATAAGTGTGACTTCAGCCTCGGATTCCCACCATTCCCGGATAAAATCCGTTTTGTCTACATAAAAGCAGTCTCTGTTTCTCAAAGTTTCAAATCCCTGAGTGCCAATACTGATTCGTTTTTTCATAGATTTCCCATTCCTTTCTGCAGCTGCCTGATTTACTGGTAATAGTATAACACAGATGAAAGGCAGGAACAACCGTAATCTATGGCATAGATTAGGACTTTAGCAACGTCGGTTGCTGTTTCGTGATTCTCTTTTTTGGTATTAAAAAATGAAAAATGGTAGTTGACAAAACGGACTTTTTGGTGTATCCTATAAAAGCTGCAGTTGTTCAACGAATTTTATAATAGAAAAATCAGACGGAATGTCTGAAATATGGGATACTAGCTCAGTCGGTAGAGCACTTGACTTTTAATCAAGTTGTCCGGGGTTCGATTCCCCGGTGTCTCATTACTGAAAAAACCTCTCAAATGCTTGTAAAATGAGTATTTGGGAGGTTTTTGTTATATGTGGTTTTAGGGGGGTAAGGAAGTGTTTCTTTGGTAGTCAGATGGTAGTCAGAAGTACTTCTGACTATTAAAGAAACTGTAAAAAATACTTGAAAAAAGTGCAGATTATTTATACACTATATACAATAGTAAATTTTACAGCTTTAAGGAAAAAGTCAGAAAATTAAAAAGACAGAAAAAACTTTGGAGGATTTATTATGAAGATAAATGAATTAAAAATTTTACATAATGGAAGGTGCAGTGATGTTGTGTGCTACAGACCGGACGGGCTTGACAAATATCCGGTTGTTATTTTCAGCCATGGATATAATGGACATAAGTCGGATTTTGAAATTTCAGCAAAGTATTTTGCTGAGAATGGAATCGGGGCTGTGTGCCATACATTCTGTGGTGGAAGTACACGCGATGAGAGTGGATTTGGAACACAGAATATGACACTTTTTACAGAAGAGGAAGATTTGACAGCCATTGTAAATGAAGTAAAAAAATGGACAGAAACGGACAAAATCTTTTTGTTTGGTGCGAGCCAGGGAGGAATGGTTTCTGCTCTGACCGCAGAAAATATGGAAGAAGATATACAGGGACTGATTCTTTTATATCCTGCATTATGTATTCTGGATAACTGGCAGGAACGTTTTCCAAAAGAGGAAGATATTCCGGATTGTGAAGAATTGTGGGGAATGATGCTTGGGAGAAAATTTTTTGAAGCAATTCATGGACGAAAACTCTGGCAGTTGATTGGGAAATATAGCAACAATGTGCTTATTATGCATGGTACGGAGGATGCTGTTGTTCCATATGCATATGCGGAATGGGCAGAGAAGACTTATAGAAATGCAAGACTGGAAACCTTTGTGCATGAAGGGCATGGATTTTCAGAGGATGGAAACCGGAGAATGGAAGCTATGGCAATGTATTTTCTGCATGACTGTCTAAAAAAATAAAGGATGAAAGGAAATTATGAAATTAATACATTTGGGAGATTTACATCTGGGGAAATCTCTGGGAGAATATGACCTTGCTGAGGATCAGAGATATATTTTAAATCAGATTCTGGATATTATAAAGAGGGAGTCGGCAGATGCCGTACTGATTGCGGGAGATGTGTATGACAAAGCAGTGCCGAGTGAATCAGCAACGAGGCTTTTAAATGAATTTTTCTGCGAACTGGCAGAACTGGGAGTAAAGACATTTGTAATCAGTGGAAATCATGATTCGGATGAAAGGCTGAATTATGGAAGTGAACTGTTTCAGAAAAACCAGATTTTTATTTCGGCGGTATATCAGGGAGAGCTTTACCACAGAACACTGATGGATGAATATGGGGAAGTGAATGTCTGGCTGCTTCCGTTTGTAAAGGCTTCTCAAGTAAGACATTTCTTTCCGGACAAAAATATCCGTGATTATGAAACCGCAGTGCGGACCGTGCTTGAAACGGCAGGGGTAGATAAAAGCAGGCGGAATATACTGGTCGCACACCAGTTCGTAGCAGGAAAAGGCATGGATCCGGACTGTGCGGGTTCGGAGACCGCGGCGGTTCAGAGTGTAGGACTGGTAGAAAAAATAGGATACGACTGTTTTCATGATTTTGATTATGTGGCATTGGGACATATTCATGCACCACAGAGAATTGGCAGGGATGAAGTACGGTACTGCGGTTCTCCGCTGAAATATTCGCTGAGTGAAGCCGGCAATGAAAAATCTGTGCCGCTGATTACGCTTGGACAGAAAGGGGAAGTACGGCTGGAGCTGATTCCATTAGAGCCAAAACGGGATGTGCGCCATATCCGGGGAACAGTGGAAGAACTTTTAAACAGGGAGAATGTTGGAAACACAGAAGATTTTATCTATGCGACGATTACGGATGAGGATGTTATCAATGATGTCATGGGGATTTTCCGGCAGTATTATCCCAATATCGTAAAGATTGATTACGATAATTCACACACAAGGGAGATTAATGAGATAGATTTATCTGCCGGGATAGAGAAGAAATCCTTTGGTGAACTGATAGAGGATTTTTACTGCCTGATGTATGGTTGCGAAATCAGCAGTGAAGAGATGGAAGTTATGAAGCAGGCAGCAGAGGAGGCGGGGATTATCAATGAAGCCGATTAAATTAATCATCAGTGCATTTGGACCGTATGCAGGAGTAACCCCTGAAATTAATTTTGAAAAATTTGAAGAGAGGGGACTGTTTCTGATAGCCGGGGATACCGGATCCGGAAAAACCACAATATTTGATGCCATTTGTTTTGCATTGTACGGGACAACCAGCGGAACATACCGGGATACAAAGAATCTGCGCAGTGAGTATGCAAAGGACACGGATAAAAGCTATGTAGATTTTTATTTTTCCCATCAGGGGCGGAAATACCATGTGTGGAGACAGCCGTCATACGAGAGAATGAAACAGCGGGGAAAAGGTGTGATTACGGAGAAGGAGAGTGCGGTGCTTTATGAGGATGACAAGCCGCCCATTGAAGGAATTACACAGGTGAATCATGCTATTCACGAAATATTGCATATTAATGACAGGCAGTTTAAACAGATTGCAATGATTGCACAGGGAGAATTCTGGGGACTGCTGAATGCAAGGACGGAGCAGAGAACGGAGATTTTGCGGACACTGTTTCAGACAGACGGCTATAAGGCAATAGAAATAAAACTGAAAAATCGTATGGATACGGCATATAAAAAGAAAGTAACACTGGAAAACAGTGTAGTTCAGTATTTTGGTGATGTTTTGGCGGATCCGGCGGATGAAAGCATCGGGGAATGGCAGGAACTGCAGAAACGGGCAGAAAATTCCGGCAGTGCCTGGAATATGGAAGAGCTTGTGGATATGATTGTAAAGATTCAGCAGAGAGATTCTGTCCGGCTGGAACAGATCACGCAGGAACGGAAGCAGGCAGAGGCGGAAACAAACCGGCTTAGGGAAAAACTGGCACTGGCAGAGATGAATAATGCCTGTGTCAGCAGACTTGAAAAAGCAGAGAAACAGAGGGATATTCTGATGGAAGAGGAAAAGTCTGTCCAGGATATCCGAGACAGAGTGGAAAAGCAGAAGTCTGCTTCCCGCATCATTTATCCGGTTTATCAGGAGTGGAAGAAAAAAGAAACACAGCTTGCACAGACCATAAATCAGATACAGGAGCAGACGCAGGAAATGGAGCAGATGCAGTATTGTCTGGATCAGATCAGGGAGCAGTGCCTGAGGGCAGAAGAAGAACTGCCGGAGGCGGAGAAACTGAGAAAAAAAGCAGAACGGATTTATGAGGAAAAGGAAAAATATGAGAAGCAGGAACAGCTGCAGCAGGAATTAATGCAGCTTACAGAGGAACATGACAGTTTTTCTATACAGGAAGCCGAACTGGAGAACGCGGAACTGGAACTGAAACAGAAAATAGAAACACTGCAGGAAATGCTTGTACGGAATAAGACTCTGCCGGAAGAACTGGCAGGAGAAAAAAATCAGTCAGAGAAGCTTTCAGAATTTATCCGGGAATGTGAGCGGATTCAGAAAGATGAGATTCCACAATATCAGAACAGGGAAAGAGTTTTGCAGGAAAAGCAGGAAAAATTTGCGGAAGCACAGAGCAGATATAAGAAATCAAATACAGAGCGGATAGAAGCGGAAGAAATACTGGAAAGCTGTCGGGCAGGTATTCTGGCGGAACGTCTTATAGAAGGCAGGAAATGTCCGGTCTGTGGTTCTTTGCATCATCCGGATCCGGCAAGCCTGCCGGATAAATCGGTCAGTGAGGGCGAGGTAAAAAGCCTGCGGCTGGCGGAAGAAAAAATGCAGGGGCAGAAGGAATCAGCACTGAAAGATGCAGAAGCAGAAAAGGCAGCACTGGAGCAGCAGGAGAAACAGCTGCGGACGAATATACTGGATTGCATAAGAATGTCCGGCAGAAAAGAAAATCAGGAACAGGAAGAAGAAATGTCCGTTCTGTTTTCTATGCTGCAGAACATTTATGCGGAAGCAGAGAACAGAAAAGTGAGCAGTGTGCGGAAAATAAAATCTCTGGAGAAAGAATATCAGGTTCTGGTGCAGGCAGAGCAGGAACTGGAGCAGTGCCGTGGCATGCGGCTGGATGAAATCCGTGAGATGAGGAAAAATCTCACAGAGAAAAAACAGAAAAAAGAGCAGCAGATAACCGAATGCAGAGTGTTATCCGAAGCACTCGGAACATTAAGTTATGAGTGCTGGGAGTATGCAGAACAAGAGGGAAAACAGGCAGAAGTACAGGCAGAAATAATGGAACAGACATTTAAAACTTCAGAAAAGCAGAAGCAGGTGCTGGAGCGGGAGATTACCAGCATCCGTTCCGTACTGGAAATGCTGGAAGACGGACGGCAGACACAGAACAGGGAAGAAACAGAACTGGGAAACAGGCTGCAGGAAATCATGCAGTCCTCGCTATTTGCATCTGAAGAGGAAATGTGTGGATATGCTGTTTCTGAGGAGAAAATTGCCAGGGAAGAACAGCAGATAAATGATTACCGGCTGAGAGTAAGGACAAATGAGGTACAGTTAGAACAGGCACAGAAAGAGGCAGAAGGAAAAGAATATATAGATGCGGAGAAACTGCAGCGGGAGGTCTGCGTACAGGAAGCAAACAGGGAAGAGTTGTACCGGAAGGAAAATGAGATCGTATTCCGCATAAAAAATAATCAGGAAAAGAAGAAGAATATTGAAAGCAGGAGAGCGGAACTGGAACAGGCAAAGAAAGAATATCTGGTCTGTACCAGACTGTATCAGCTTGTCAGGGGACAGACCGGAAACGGAAAAATTACACTGGAGCAGTATGTGCAGGCAGCCGGTTTTGACCGTATTATTCTGGCGGCAAACAAACGTCTTCTGCCGATGAGCGATGGGCAGTATGAACTGTACCGGCAGCAGGACAATGCGGGCAGAAGAAGCAATACATTTCTGGATTTGGAAGTACTCGACCACTATACCGGACACAGACGGCCGGTCGGCAACCTGTCAGGAGGGGAAAGCTTCAAGGCATCGTTAAGTCTTGCACTGGGACTGTCCGACAGTATATCATCCAGTCTTGGCGGGATTCAGATGGATGCCTTATTTGTGGACGAGGGATTTGGGACACTTGACCGCAAATCGATGGAAAATGCCATGGAAATCCTGACGCATCTCTCGGAAAAAAATAAACTTGTTGGTATTATCAGCCACAGGGAAGAACTGATGGAAAATATCCCACAGCAGATCCGGGTGAAAAAGACAAGAGAAGGAAGCCGGATAGAGGTTGAGAGTGAATATTAAATGTGGTATAATAAAAAATAATAGCTAATTGTTTGATTTGCATATACAATAAAAATTATAAGTTTCGTAATTAGCCAGATAAGTTGAAAAGAAAAGGAGAATGGAATATGACACAGACAGTAAGAGTGAAGAAGCTGAGAGAGAATGCGGTGTTGCCGTCATATGGAAGTGATTATGCGGCAGGGGCGGATTTGTATGCGTGCAACGCGGTGACGGTGGAGCCGGGGGCAACGGAGTTTGTTCAGACAGGACTGGCACTGGAAGTACCGGCAGGCTATGCCGGACTGGTCTATGCAAGAAGCGGACTGGCATGTAAGAAAGGGCTTGCACCGGCAAATAAAGTAGGTGTCATTGACGCAGACTATCGTGGTGAGATTATGGTTGCTTTATACAATCATTCTTCCCAGGCGGTTGAGGTAGAACCTGGAGAAAGAGTGGCACAGCTTGTTATTACACCATATCTCACAGCGGTATTTGAGGAAACAGAGGAATTATCCGATACGGTCAGAGGAGAAGGCGGCTTTGGCTCGACCGGACGAAAGTAGGAATAAAATGAATTATGCATCAATAAAACGAATGGATGTGGCAAACGGGCCGGGAGTGCGGATGTCCCTGTTTGTTAGCGGATGTACCCATTATTGTAAGAACTGTTTCAATCAGGAAGCATGGGATTTCGGGTACGGAAAGCCATTTACGGACAAAGAAATTGAGATGATTGTAAATTATGTCAGCGGAGAATACATCGCCGGACTGTCCCTGCTCGGTGGAGAGCCGTTAGAGCCGGAGAACCAGAAAGGCATTCTGCCCCTGCTTCGCAGAATGAAAGAAGTATGTCCGGAGAAATCCATCTGGTGTTATACCGGATATGATTTTGAAAAAGATGTGCTGGGAAGAATGATGGAAGAAATTCCAGAGACAAAGGAAATTCTTTCTTATCTTGATGTACTGGTGGACGGGGAATATCAGGAAGAAAACCATAACCTTTCGTTAAGGTTTAAGGGATCTTCCAACCAGCGAATCATTATGGTACAGGATTCCCTGCGGGCAGGGAAAATTGTTCTCTGGGACGGACAGAGACAGAAATAATCAGGCGATAGAAAAAACAGAGATTTCACTGTGAGGTGAAATCTCTGTTTTTCTGTTAAGATATTACACATGAAGGACTCTGGATTTGATTTCTTTTGTTTTTCCTACATTCCAGAAGTTTTCGCCAAGATAACCGCAGGTACGTCTTGTGACATTCATTTTCTGCTGATCTTTGTTGTGGCACTGTGGACATTCCCATTCAAAATTATCGTTGATGGTGATTTCGCCATCGTAGCCGCAGACCTGGCAGTAATCGGATTTTGTATTGAATTCCGCATACTGGATATTGTTATAGATGAATTTTACAATCTGCTCCAGAGCTTCGAGGTTATTTCTCATATTTGGAATTTCAACATAGGAAATTGCTCCGCCGTTTGAAATGTTCTGGAACTGGCTCTCAAATTCAAATTTTTCAAAAGCATCTATTTTTTCGCGGACATCGACATGGTAGGAGTTTGTATAATAACCCTTGTCCGTAATATCGGGAATACTGCCGAACCGATCCTTGTCAATCTTTGCAAAACGGTAGCAGAGGCTTTCTGCCGGTGTTCCATAGAGACCAAAGCCGATGCCGGTATTTTTCTTCCAGGTATCCGTAGCTTCACGCAGCCGGTTCATGACTTTGCGGGCAAATACCACACCTTTCGGATCGGTATGGCTGACACCGGTCATTAATTTGGTCACTTCGTATAAACCGATATATCCGAGGGAAATAGTAGAGTATCCGCCATGGAGAAGCTTATCGATCTTTTCGCCTTTTTCAAGACGTGCAATCGCACCATACTGCCAGTGAATCGGGCTGACATCGGACACAGTGCCTTCCAGTGCATGGTGGCGGCACATCAGTGCATCGAAGCAGAGGGAGAGACGTTCTTCAAATAACGGCCAGAACTTTTCTTCATCTCCTTCGGCAAGAATACCGATCTGCGGCAGGTTAAGGCTTACAACACCCTGGTTAAAGCGGCCTTCCCATTTATAATTTCCATTTTCATCTTTCCACGGACTTAAGAAGCTGCGGCAGCCCATACAGGAGAATACATTGCCTTCATAATTTTCACGCATCTTTTTGGCAGAAATATAATCCGGGTACATTCTTTTTGCAGAACACTGTACGGCAAGTCTGGTAATATAATCGTATTTGCCGCCATTTAAGCAGTTATTTTCATCCAGTACATAGATTAATTTCGGAAAAGCAGGTGTTACATAAATGCCTTTTTCGTTTTTGATACCTTCCAGACGCTGCTTTAAGATTTCTTCGATAATCATGGCAACTTCGGTTTCATATTCATATCCGTCCTCGATATACATAAATAAGGTAACGAAAGGGGATTGACCGTTAGTTGTCATGAGTGTATTAATCTGGTACTGCATGGTCTGTACACCATCTTTTAATTCAGACTTTACACGATCGTTTACAAGTTTGTCAATCATTTCAGGTGAGTTGTTTGCTGCGAGCATTTCAGTATAATGTCTGCGATATTTTTCTGCACTTTTGCGGAGATATTTACCAAGGTGGGAAATGTTTACGGATTGTCCGCCGTACTGGTTTGAGGCAACAGCCGCAATAATCTGTGTCATAACCGTACATGCAACTTTAAAACTCTTTGGGCTTTCAATCAGTTTATTGTTCATAACCGTGCCGTTATCAAGCATATCGCCGATATTTACCAGGCAGCAGTTAAAGATTGGCTGGATAAAATAATCCATGTCATGAAAATGAATGACTCCGTCTTCATGGGCTTTGACAATCTTGGCAGGAAGAAGAATTCTTTTTGTAATATCCTTGCTGACTTCGCCTGCCATGTAATCACGCTGGGTAGAAGCAAGCGTTGCATTTTTATTGGAATTTTCTTCTTTCAATTCCTTATTGCTGTTTTTAATCAGACTCATGATCGAATCATCCGTTGTGTTTGATTTGCGGACAAGTTCTCTGGTATAGCGGTATTTAATATAGGCCTTTGCCAGATTATATTTTTTAATTTCCATTAATTTCTGTTCGATGTAATCCTGAATTGTTTCCACAGGCATTACTTCATCGCCGCGTGCTTCGATTGATGCGATAATGTTAAAGATCTGATCATCATCAATCCGGTCATGGCTGTCCACACTTTCATTTGCCTTCTGAATGGCAATAAATATTTTATTTCTTTCGTAATCAGCATGCCTGCCATCTCGTTTAATAACCTTCATTTCTTCACCTCATAATTACTTTTAGAAAAAATTTTTTTTACATTTTAATACCACCAGCATATGCTGGCGGCACTTATGTATTATAGCACCTGCAAATCTATTTGTCTATGACAAATACAAAATATTGTTATTAAAAAATAAAAAACGACTATATATTGTGTTTTTGCCTATAGAAAAAGGGATTGACTACATCATATAGATGAAAGAAAGAGTTGACAGAAAACAAAGGAAAATGTTATGATACAGAGGTCATAATCTGGAATTTAAGAAAGGTATAAAAGAATGTCTAAGATAAATCAGGATAAGATTAGAAACTTCTGTATTGTAGCCCATATTGATCATGGAAAGTCTACACTTGCAGACAGAATTATAGAAAAGACAGGACTGCTCACGAACAGGGAAATGCAGGAACAGGTACTGGATAATATGGAACTTGAGAGAGAGAGAGGGATTACCATCAAGGCACAGGCAGTCCGTACCGTGTATACAGCGAAGGACGGAGAAGAATATATCTTCAATCTGATTGATACTCCGGGACATGTGGATTTTAATTACGAAGTATCAAGAAGCCTGGCAGCCTGTGACGGTGCAATTCTCATCGTGGATGCGGCACAGGGGGTAGAAGCACAGACACTGGCGAACGTGTATCTGGCACTGGATCATGATCTGGATGTGATACCGGTTATTAATAAAATCGACCTGCCGAGTGCAGATCCGGACAGGGTAATTGAGGAGATAGAAGATGTGATCGGCATAGAAGCGCAGGATGCCCCGCGTATTTCTGCAAAGACCGGACAGAATGTGGAAGATGTGCTGGAGGCAATCGTGCATAAGATACCGGCTCCGACAGGGGATGCCGATGCTCCGCTGCAGGCATTGATTTTTGACAGTCTGTATGATTCCTATAAGGGTGTCATCATCTTCTGCCGTGTCAAAAACGGAACGATACGGCCGGGTATGCAGATCCGCATGATGGCAACGGAAGCCGTGGAGCAGGTCGTGGAAGTCGGATATTTCGGGGCAGGACAGTTTATTCCGTGTGAGGAACTGAGTGCCGGCATGGTAGGCTATGTTACCGCCAGCATTAAAAATGTGCGTGAAACCATGGTGGGTGATACCATTACCGATCAGGATCGTCCGTGTGAAGAGCCGCTTCCAGGATATAAAAAAGTAAATCCGATGGTATATTGCGGACTTTATCCGGCAGACGGGGCGAAATATCCGGATCTCCGTGATGCACTGGAAAAATTGCAATTAAATGACGCCGCTTTATCCTATGAGCCGGAAACCTCCGTCGCACTGGGATTTGGTTTCCGCTGTGGATTTCTGGGACTGCTGCATCTTGAAATCATTCAGGAAAGACTGGAAAGAGAATACAATCTCGATCTTGTAACAACTGCGCCGGGTGTTATTTATAAAGTATACAAGACGGACGGAACAGTCATGGAACTGACCAATCCATCCAATCTTCCGAATCCGTCCGAGATTGAATATATGGAAGAACCTGTCGTGGAAGCAGAAATCATGGTAACAACCGAATTTATCGGTTCAATTATGGAACTTTGCCAGGAAAGACGTGGAAAGTATATCTCCATGGATTATATCGAGGGAACAAGGGCATTGTTAAAATATGAACTTCCGCTGAATGAAATTATTTACGATTTCTTTGATGCACTGAAATCACGTTCGAGAGGATATGCGTCATTTGATTATGAAATGAAAGGATATGAGCGATCTGAACTGGTTAAGCTGGATATTCTGATTAATAAGGAAGAAGTCGATGCACTGTCCTTCATTGTACATGCCGATACTGCATATGAGCGTGGAAGAAAGATGTGCGAGAAATTAAAAGAGGAGATTCCGAGACATTTATTTGAAATCCCGATTCAGGCAGCCATCGGAAGTAAAATCATCGCAAGGGAAACTGTAAAGGCAATGAGAAAAGATGTCCTTGCAAAATGTTATGGCGGTGATATTTCCCGAAAGAGAAAACTCTTAGAGAAGCAGAAAGAGGGAAAGAAGAGGATGCGTCAGGTCGGAAATGTAGAGATCCCACAGAAGGCATTCATGAGCGTATTAAAGCTGGATGATGATAAATAAGAAACATAATAAAACAGACAGGAAGAAGCAGGTAGCCATTACCTGCTTCTTATGTCATAAAAGAAAGGAAAACGATATGTGTAAAACAGATTCCTTCGGCATCTACGTCCACATTCCGTTCTGTGTACAGAAGTGCCGTTACTGTGATTTTCTGTCGTTTGCGGATAAATCACGAATGAAAGAGTATGTGGAAGCTGTGCGGCGGGAGATTCGGGCATGGCATGGCTGTGGAGAGGTTTCCACGATTTATTTCGGTGGAGGTACACCGTCCGTACTTCCTGCTATATATATAGAAGAAATATTAAATTCCATACGGGAAAACTTCCGGCTGGAAGAACATCCGGAGATTACCATAGAGTGTAATCCGGGAACTGCAGATTCTGAAAAATTTTCTTCCTATATTAATATAGGAATCAACAGGCTCAGCATGGGACTGCAGTCTGCAGTGGATCAGGAGCTTAAGCTGCTTGGAAGAATCCACAGTGCGGAGCAGTTCGTAAAAAGCTACGAGGCGGCACGAAAGGTGGGATTTACCAATATCAGTGTAGATATCATGTCCGCACTGCCCGGACAGACCCTGGAATCCTACCGCAAAACATTGGAATTAATTACAGCTCTCCATCCGGAACACATCTCCGCATACAGTCTTATTATAGAAGAAGGGACTCCCTTTTACCGTTTATATGAGGAAGGAAAACTGATACTTCCAGATGAGGACTGCGAACGGGAAATGTATTATGAAACAAAGCATTTTCTGCAGCGATACGGATATGAACGTTATGAAATATCCAATTATGCCAGACCGGGATATGAATCAAGGCATAATTCATCCTACTGGACCGGAAAAAATTACCTGGGCATCGGACTGGGTGCATCTTCCCTGATGCAGGGAATGCGTTTTAAAAATACCGATCATATGGGAACTTATCTTAGACGGCAGTATCCCGGACATATTAATATTCCGGAAATCTATGAGGAAGTGGAAATATTATCCCCAAAGGCACGCATGGAAGAATTTATGTTTCTGGGGCTGCGTATGATGAAAGGAATCTCCGTGGCACAGTTTGAAGAAACATTTGGAAAAAAATTTGAAGAAGTTTACGGGGAAACCTGCCGGAAGCTGGTGGGGCAGGAGCTGTTAAACCGGGAAAATGACAGAATCAGACTGACGGAAAAGGGAATTGATGTAAGTAATTTGATATTTTCTGAATTTCTTTAAAAAAGTGCTTGACATAAGTGAAGTAAAGTGCTATTTTATTGTTAGGTCAAATGTTAGCACTCCACCTAAATGAGTGCTAACAAAAAGAAAAGGAAGTGAAGTAATGGAACTAGACGAGAGAAAAATGAAGATCCTTCAGGCGATTGTTAAGAATTACCTTGAAACCGGAGAACCGGTAGGCTCAAGAACCATATCGAAGTATACGGATTTGAATCTGAGTTCGGCTACGATTCGGAATGAGATGGCGGATCTGGAAGAACAGGGATATATCTTACAGCCGCATACATCGGCAGGCAGGATTCCTTCGGATAAGGGATACCGTGTATATGTGGATGAGATGATGAAGGAGCGGGAGACATTACTTGACAGCAGAGAAAAAGAATTAGACACGATGAAAGACTTCCTGGTAGAGAAAGTGGATCGGGTAGAGACACTTCTCCAGAATATGGCCAAAGTATTAGCAAATAATACGAATTATGCAACTATGATATCCACTCCCAAACTTCATACTAACAGAGTAAAGTTTATCCAGCTGTCTTCCGTGGAAGAGAACCAGATCTTATGTGTTCTGGTTCTGGAAGGAAATATCATTAAAAACAAGATATTGAATGTAAATGCCCCATTGAATAATGAAACCATTTTAAAACTCAATATTTTGTTAAACAGTACCTTGAATGGTCTGACACTGGAAGAAATTAATCTGGGCATGATATCAAAGATGACATTGCAGGCGGGAGAACAGAGCGAACTTATCCGCAGTGTTCTGGATGCCATCGCAGAAGCCATTAATTCAGAGAAAGATATGGAGATATATACAAGCGGTGCGACCAATATATTGAAATATCCGGAACTGAGCGACAGTGTAAATGCCAGCAGACTGATTGGTACTCTGGAAGAAAAGAAACTATTAACAAATCTTATTGCAGATGTCAATGATGGCGAGGAAGGAAATGCCATCCAGATATATATCGGAGATGAAACCCCTGTACAGTCCATGAAGGACTGCAGTGTGGTAACTGCCACATATGAGCTGGAAGATGGCATGAGAGGAACCATCGGTGTAATAGGACCTAAGCGGATGGATTATGAGAAGGTGGTTGAAACGTTAAAAACAGTGAAGAACCAGCTTGATGATGCTTATAAGAAATTATAGAAATAAAAGAAGTTTAAGAAAGGTGGTATATAATGGCTGATAAGGCAGTAAAAGAAGCAGAAGAGATAAAAGAAGAAACTCCTGAAACAGAAGAAGTTCTTCAGGAGAATGAGGCAGAAGTCGGTACAGAAACTTCTGATGCAGAAGAGCAGACGGATGTGGCAGAAGAAACAGAAAAGGAAGAAGCCATAGAAGAATCAGAGGATAAGAAAAAGGAAGGCGGAAAGTTCTTCAAGAAGAAAAAAGATAAGAAAGATGAAAAAATTGAAGAACTGAATGATAAATACACCAGACTTTTTGCTGAATTTGATAATTTCAGAAAACGTTCCGAAAAAGAAAAAACAGCAATGTTTGAAGTAGGAGCAAAATCCATTATTGAAAAAATCCTTCCGATTATTGACAGCTTTGAACGCGGTCTGGCAACCGTTCCGGAAGAAGAAAAAGGAAGCGGATTTGCTGAAGGAATGGATAAAGTATATAAACAGCTGGTAACTTCATTAGAAGAAGCCGGTGTGAAACAAATTGAAGCACTCGGTCAGGAATTTGACCCGAATCTGCACAATGCGGTAATGCATATCGAGGACGAAAGTTTTGGAGAGAATGTGGTTGCGGAAGAATTCCAGAAGGGTTATATGTATAGAGAAAACGTTGTAAGACACTCTATGGTAAAGGTAGCAAATTAGTTTTAGCAGATAGTTAGATATAGGAGGCTTAATTATGAGCAAGATTATTGGTATTGACTTAGGAACAACAAATTCATGTGTAGCAGTTATGGAAGGTGGTAAACCTACCGTTATCGCAAATACAGAAGGTATCAGAACAACACCATCTGTTGTAGCATTTACAAAGACCGGTGAAAGACTTGTCGGAGATCCTGCAAAGCGTCAGGCTGTTACAAACTCCGAAAAGACCATTTCATCCATTAAGAGACATATGGGTACTGATTATAAAGTAACAATCGATGATAAGAAATATTCTCCACAGGAAATTTCAGCCATGATTCTTCAGAAATTAAAGGCTGATGCAGAAGGATACCTCGGAGAAAAGGTTACAGAAGCAGTTATCACAGTTCCTGCATACTTCAACGACGCACAGAGACAGGCAACAAAGGATGCCGGCAAGATCGCAGGTCTTGATGTAAAGAGAATCATCAACGAGCCTACCGCAGCAGCTCTTGCATATGGTCTTGACAATGAAAA
>ENA-OPSJ01001641-OPSJ01001641.1-human-gut-metagenome-genome-assembly--contig:-NODE-1641-length-16397-cov-2.228858_pt1 | contig 16397 bp, 9 predicted proteins | sample MGYA00241801_ERZ501893 | MGnify/ENA primary metagenome ERZ501893 (study PRJEB25962, sample SAMEA2042219) | human gut metagenome | biome: human gut; feature: human-associated habitat; material: faeces...
GGCCGCGCCGCCGGTGCGGGTGGTTATCTCTACGGCCACCGTGTCGCCAAGCCGGTTGATGAAACTTCCGTGTATCTTCATCTGCATTTGCTTTTGGGGTTCAACTGTACTTGCGGCCGCTCTTTCCGGCCACCGTCTTCGTCTCATGAATCACCCGGACCATCTTGCGGGCGTCGAGGCCCAGGCTTACGTTCACATTGGTCACGGCGGGCTCAACGATGCCGGATATGTCGCCCATGGCGACCGTGGGGCGCGCCTCGGCCGATGGCAGGCACCTGAGGCTGGCGCGCCTGCTGGGTCTTGTTGAGTATCATCTCGCCGCTGTTCACGCGCACAAACTTCCTGTCGCCCGACGGCGAGCCGCCGCCCACTATGCCGCCCGTGGCAAAGGCCGTGGCCTGCCTCACGCTCGCTATCATGGCCGTGAGCTGCGCCAGGCCCGTGGCCGCAAAGGCCACCCACTCCCACGGGCTCGCCTTGCCCGCCTCAGAGGTGGCCTTGGCATAGCCCAGCGCCATGGTGGCCACGGCCTGTGCCACCGTGCCCGCTATGTTGAGCTCGGGCATCTCAATGGCCCCGCCAAGCCCCGAGAGGGCCTGCCCCATTGAGCCTATGGCGGCGGTGGCCTCCTTCAGGCTCTCGCCGGCCTTGTCTGCGTCTTCGCCCATCACGCCTATCTCTATGGGCTTCATGCCATTGTCGCCAAGTTTCTCAAGCTCGAGGTTTATCTCCGCTATGTCTGCAAGGGCCTTGTCCTTGCCTATCAGCCCTATCTCGTAGTCTTGCTGTATGCGGGTGGCGCGGGCCTGCGCGTTCTGGTAGCTCTGGCGGAGGTCGGCGGCGCTGCCCTTGGCTATGTACGACGGCTCCACATCGGCCCCGATGGTCAGCTGCCCGCGCGTGGCCTCATCTATGCGGGCCTGTATGTCGTCTGCCTTGGCCGACGCCTCAACCTTGGCCTCTACGGTCACGGCGTCGTCAAACTCGCGCTGTGCGGCCCTGAGCTCGTCGCGCAGCTTGTCGAGCGCGGTGTCTGTCTCGGCCTTGTCGGGAGCCTCAACGCCTATGCTCACCTTATAGTCGGCATATTCCTGCTCTGTGGCCTTGTAGTCGGACTGCAGGGCCCTTGCCGTCTCCTCGTCGGCGGCGGCGCGCAGCTGCTTGCGCAATTCAGCCAGCCGCTGCTCGTACCAGTCCATGCTGCCCTCGACGGCGGGGGCGGCTTTCGTTGGCTGTGGCGCGGACTTGGGGGTGGCGTGCCCGTCGGTGCCGAGCCCCGTCAGCCGGTCGAGTGCCTTTTTGCGCGCGTGCAACTGCTCGTTGTATGCCTTTAGCTTTGCTATCTCTTTGGTGTCGGTCGTAAGTTTCAGCTTCTGCTCTGTCTTTGCTATGGCGTCTGCCACTTGCTGCCAGTCCATCTTGTCTATTGTCAACGCCTCGCCGCCAACGCCGACAGCCATCTCCCCGCGAAGCTCCCCCATCTTGACATGCACAATATCCAGTTGCTGCTGCAATTCCTTTATCTCGGGTATCACCCCCCTTGCGCTGTCCTTCAGGTCGGCATATTCCTTGGAATCCTGCTGTGTGTCATAGCTCTTGGTCAATGGGTTATACGTAACCTTACGCGCCTTTCCTTTCGCCCACAGCTCGCGGCGCTTGGCGAAATTGCCTTCGAGCTCGATTTGCTTTTCCGCCAGCTTTGTAGCCAGCACCTTTGCCTGTGCCTCATACCCAATTTGCTTGACGTAGGCCCGGCTTTTGCTTGTAAGCACGTCATACCATTCAGCCGCAGTCTTGTGGCGGCCGAACAAGTCGCCGTAGGTGTCGTTGAGGTGGCCCACCGCGTCGGCGGTGTCCTTCTTGGCCTTGATGAGGTCGGCCAGCGACCTGGTTTCCTTGTCTATCTCCACCTTTGCGTTTGCCGCCGCGCTCTTGTAGGCGTCTTCGGCCTCGCTGAGCTCGTTGGCTTTATCCGATGCCTCGCCCATCTTGCCCACAAGGTGCTCCAGCAGCGATGTCAATGCCACCACGGCCACGCCCACCACGGTGGTTATCATAAGCCCCTTCAGGGCTATCTTGAGGGCCGTGGCCGAATATGCGCCTGTTTTCAATGCCGCGCCCAGCACCCTTACGCCGGCCGCCGCCCGCGTGCCGCTGAGGCCGCAAAGCAGCATCGCGCCACTCAACGCCTTTGCGCGCACCTTGGCCACTATCAAAGCGATGTTAAGCCTCTTTAGTCCTTTGTAGAGTGTAGTCACAGAGACAAAGGTCATACTCAATTGTGACACGAAAGTTAACACCGGCAGCATGCCGCTGACCCCATCTGCAATCCAATCGGTTACGCCACTAAACGCATTCTGTAGACGCTGCAGCCGCGCTTCACCCGTGTCGGCCATCTGCCCAAAAGCGTCTTCTATCGTGCCCGCGCTGTTTTTCATTGATTCGGTGTTCTTGGCAAACGTCTCGGCGAGATTGCCCGTCAGCGGCCCTATGGCGCGCAAGCTCTCGGCCGACCCAAACAGCTTGCCGTAAACCTCCTGCTCCAGCATGCCGCTTGAGCGCGCGTAGGTCTTTACGCTCTTGTCGAGCTGCTCAAGGAAACTTTGAAGCCCGCCTGCGGCCTTGATGGATGCCGCGTTGAACGTGATGCCCATCTTCTCCGCCATGTCGGCGGCCTCGCTCGACGGCTTGACAAGCGCAGTGAACACAGCCGCCATCTGCGTTGCCACTTCGCTGGTGTTGCCGCTCACCCCCGTAAGCGTGGCAAAGGTGGCCAGGAGCTCATCCAGCTCCACGCCCAATGTGGCGGCGTTGCCGCCTACGCGCGGCAGGGCTTGCGCCAGCTGCTCAAACGATGTTACGCCGTTCTTGGCGGCAAGCTGTATCTTGTCTTGTATGCTCCCGGCGTCGCTCCAGTCCTTGCCGTAGTTCTTGATGAGCGTAGAAGTAACTTTGACCACCTCGCCCACGTCGGCAATGCCACCGACCGACGCCTTGGCCGACTTCTCCAAGTACTCTATCCAGTTGTCTTCGGGCACGCCGTTGCTTATTACTTGGTAGAGGCCGTTGGCCAGCTGGTCGCGCGTCAGGGGGATGGCCTTGCCAAGCTCCGCCACTTGGTCTTTGAGCCTGCCAAACCCCTCGACGTCCTTGCCCGCCATGGTGTTGGCCGCTTTCATGGCGTCGTCAAACTTGCGGCTGTCTGCCGTAAGGGTGTTTAGCGCGTTTGAAATCTGCGACACCGCCCCGGCAATATATTGCATTTTTTGAACGGACTGAGTAAACGTCACTAAAGCATCACGCATTTGCCCCGCTTTGCCTTTCGCCTCCTCAAGGTTTCTACCCAGTTCTTCCGCCGACATTGCGGCAGTTACCAGTTGCTCCTTGCCGTCGACATTTAGCCGAACGTTAAATTTTATTTCTTTGCTCATACTTTTAGCGTTTTAATGATACTTGTACGCATTTTATTTGTATATTTGCAAAAACCTAAACACTGAATTGACATGGAGAAGAATGAGATTATCAACAAGCCAAAGGATGGGGTTACAAACAAGCCAAAGGATGAGGTTACAAACAAGCCAAAGGAAATCAAGATTGAAATCACCTGCGAGATTGTTGACGACGGCAAGACACCAAAGATTAAGTACGTCAATAGAGCGGCTCCGGTGGCATTTTGGTCATTTGTTCTCACAATAGTCTTTTCTTTCCTATTTCCTGTTTTTGCTATAATCACCAGCGCAGTTTCTATGATTGCTTTTTTCATCGCTGAAGATAAAGCATTTGACAGAGAAGTTTTCCCCGATAAATACGAATAACTCCACCTCGTCTTATCCTTCCCCCGTTCTTCTCAGCATCTCCTCAAACCTTTCCTTGCTCTCGGCGGCAGTGGGCTGCGGATTGTTGACCTTGTGAGCCCGTTGCGCATCCCACGGTAGCGGCAACAGCTGTTGCGGAGTTAGCTTCTTTTTAAGGTGCGGCTGTATCATTATCGTGGTCATGAGGCGGGCGCGCTCCCAGCTGTCCTTGCGGTCGGCGTCGCGCTGACTGCTGTATGCCTCGTAGACATGGCCGAACTCCTCGGGCGTGAGGCCGCAAAAGTCATTGTAGGGCAGGCCGATGTTGCCAACGGCCACGCCCAACAATTCAAGTATGCCTAACTTTTTTTTTCACCGTCGCCATCATCCTCGGGGGCGTTGGCCGCCGTGGCGTTCACAGCCTCGGCCCACTCCGTGAGGTCGTCGGGCGCAATGCTGTCGGCAAACTCCATCAGCGACATGGAGAACTCAACGCCGTCAGCCTTGCACGCCGACACGGTGCAGCAATACAGGTAGGCGCACGCGTCGGACAAGCCGCCAGACATCTCGGTGACCTCCTTGCCCGTTTCGCGCTTGAAGCGGAGCATGGCGCCCATGGTCTGCCTGCATGGGTACGCCTTGCCGTTGACAACTATCTCTATATTTTTCATTATGTGCTTGTTTTGGTTTATATGTTCATTCCATCATGCCTTGCCAATAGCGGAAGTGTAGGCGACCACATACATCCACCCGCTTGCAAGCCCAACCAACTATGCATCATATCAACCGACTGCATCCATTTGCCGAAAAACACATACGTTTTGAATGCAACATGCCTCTGACGCACAAATAATGATATGCATTTTGATAATCAAAACAGACACATTCCCATTCATTTTTATTAACTTTGCACCTTAAACATATGCATAAATAAATATGACCGAACTCAAAACAAAGACAAAACCAGAATCCATCCTGTTCATTTGCCTGGGCAACATCTGCCGATCTCCTGCTGCCGAAGGCATAATGAAGAAAAAACTCGAAGACCGCGGACTATCAGACAAATACTTCGTCGACTCTGCCGGCATAGGCAATTGGCACGTAGGACAATTGCCCGACATAAGGATGCGCCGACACGGGGCAGCCCACGGCTACACCTTCGACAGCAGAGCGCGACAGTTCAACGAGAAAGACTTCAACCGGTTTGATTATATTGTGACCATGGATGCCGAAAACCATTCAGCCATCGTTTCCAAGGCATCCACCGAAACAGAGCGCCAGAAGGTGGTACGCATGTCTCAATTCTTGCGTGAGCATCCCGGCATACAATCTGTTCCCGACCCGTATTATGGCGGCGACAATGGCTTCGAACTGGTGATAGAGCTATTGGAAGACGCGTGCGACGGACTTATCGAATATATAGAACAACAAAAGACGAAACAAACAAAAGCATGAAAAGAGTGATATTCCTCATGGCCATGGCCATGATACTTGGCCAGCCAGCCGAGGCCAAGAAGAAAAAGAAGAAGGACGACAAAACAGAAAAGAAAGAAGCCCCGGTAACCCAAGGGCTTTTCAGCGTGCAGAAAGAAGGCGACAAGTGGTTTCTCTTAGTGCCCGACTCGCTAATGGGCCGTCCGTTCCTGGCAATAACACGCTATGTTTCCACTCCTTCCGGCATAGGCTTATATGGCGGAGAAGAAGTAAACGAACAGACTTTTTACTGGGAGAACGCCAATAACGGCAACTTGTTGCTGAGGTCACTGATATACCTCTCTGCCGCCGACAGCACCCAGTCAATTGCCCGCGCCGTGAAGGCAAGTGCCCAAGACCCCATTGTAGAGTCATTCAAGATAGAATCGACAAAACGAGATTCGGCCAAGAACGCATCTTACAAAGTTGAGATAAGCCGACTGTTCAACAAAGAAAACATTGCCGTAGGCATAGACAACAACACAAAGAAGCGCCTGGGCCTGAGTGCCATGAACACCGACCGCTCGTTTATCAAGGCAATAAACACATACCCCATCAACACCGAGGTAAAGACCATACGCACATACAACAGCAAAGAAAACGGCACCTCGCCGGCCGGACAGACTGCCGGAGTGGTCACGTTCGAGATGAACACGTCGTTTGTAATGCTCCCCAAAGACCCCATGCGCAAGCGCCTGTTTGACCCGCGCGTAGGATACTTCGTCAACTACTTCGAGCCTTACACCGACGACCAGCAGAGCGTGAAGCGCAAAAGGTTCATCTGCCGCTGGCGCCTTGAGCCACGAGACGAAGACATAGAGAAGATGAAACGTGGCGAACTGGTGGAGCCGAAGAAACAGATTGTATACTACATCGACCCCGCCACACCCAAGCAATGGCGCCCCTACCTCATACAAGGCGTCAACGACTGGAACGCCGCCTTCGAGCAGGCCGGTTTCAAAAATGCAATCACGGCCAAGGAATGGCCCGACGATTCGACAATGAGCATGGAGGATGCACGCTTTTCTGTCATCCGTTACCTTGCCTCACCCATCAGCAACGCCTACGGCCCACACGTCAACGACCCGCGCAGCGGAGAAATACTTGAGAGCCATGTGGGCTGGTACCACAACGTGATGAAGCTGGTTCACGACTGGTACATGATTCAGGCGGGCTGCTCGGACAGCACGGCGCGCAAGATGACTTTCGACGACGAGCTCATGGGGCAGCTCATACGCTTTGTCAGTTCGCACGAGATTGGCCACACGCTCGGCTTGCGCCACAACATGGGAGCCAGCAACGCTACTCCCGTTGACAGCCTGCGCAACAAAGAATGGGTTGAGAAACACGGCCACACGGCGTCGATAATGGACTACGCCCGCTTCAACTACGTGGCGCAACCCGAAGACAACATAGGCCGCGCGGGCCTGTTTCCCCGCATCAACGACTACGACAAATGGGCCATTGAGTGGGGTTACAAACCAATATTCGACACTAAAGACGAAGAGGAAGACCGCCTCGTGCTAAACCGCAAAACCATTGAGCAGCTCAAGAAAGGCCGCCGCTATTGGTTTGGTGGCGAAGGCTACGACAACGACCCGCGCGCCCAAAGCGAAGACCTGGGCGACAACGCCGTCCGTGCAAGCGAATACGGCATAAAGAACCTGAAGAGAATTGTCAAGGCGCTGCCGCAATGGACTGCTGAAGAAGGCGACCTCAACGACAACCTCAACGACATCCACCAGGCTGTCGTCAACCAATTCATGCGCTACGAGGGCCATGTGCTGCGCAACATCGGCGGCATTTACACCACATACAAGAGCATCGAGGAGCCCGGGGCTGTCTACACCCCGCAGACCAAGGCCGAACAAAAGGCCGCGCTCGACTACATCGACCGCAACGTGCTCACAGAGCCGGCATGGCTCATAGCCGAAAGCTACGTGAGCCGAATCAGCAGCGCGCCAATCGAGTTGATAATGCCCTTGGGCAGAAGGGCCGTCACCGACCTGCTCTCGCCAACGAAGATAGGCAACATTGCCAAGTATTCGTACGCAGACAATGCTTACAAGCCAGAGGAATACATAAAGGACTTGACAACTATTGCGTTTCGTGAGACAGCCACGGGCAAAGCCGTAGGCTCCTACCGCCGCAACATTCAGACCACGTTTGTTACCGAAGCCACACATTGGTACGACTCGGCACCGGACAACACCAAAGTCTACTACTACAGTATGTTGCGCAATCTGTACGAACGCCTCACGGCAGCCCGCAGCTCAGACGCTGCCACCAAGGGCCACTACCATGTGCTTAGGCAGATGATAGACGACTGTTTAAATAAAAAGTGAAAGCCTGACCAGCATACCCACACACGACGAAGGCCGCGCCACATGTAGTGGCGGCCTTCCACTTAATGCAAATTACCGACCGTTGCAAGCCTCAACACCACCCCATCCCCACAGCGCCGACAAATGTTAATTTTTATTTAGTCGACAAACATTTTGCATGTTTACTCTGAATTCATAGAAAAATATAACTATATTTGCAGGGATTAAGAACATTTCAAGGCGGCAGGAGAGCCGCATCACAAATCATACACACATCGTCGACATGCACTTTCGTGCATCCAGCAATGCCCGCAGCATTGCTGATTATTCAGGGAAAATGGATTACAATCATATCAGAGATTACATACATACGATACAATTGGGAAATAATAAATAGAACTTTTAAGAATTTTGATAGGAAGGAAAGACTGTAACATTAACGTTGATGGCATCCATGGCAATGGATACCATTATGGCGGCAGGTCAGTCATGGCCCCAAGCGTCCGCTTCAGGCATAGGATGCGCCACGCTTGTTCCTGTGCCATGCCAGCCTTTTCACCTTTTCGGAAACAAACTATAAAGCACCATAATTATGAGAAAGACATTACAACTTGCATTGCTGTGCATGCTGATGGCAGTCTGCACCGGCATGAAAGCAGAGACAACTGTCACGTTCGATTTCACGGGCGACGAAGCCTACGGCCTGCCGCTCAGCACCAACGACAATGGTGCGGCATATAATGCCGACCCCGCCGAGTGCATCAACGGAGAAGTAAACATCACCCTCTCCGGAAGGACGCGCTGGTGGGGAAACGACTCCGGCAACGAATTGCGGCTATATGCCAATTCGAGCATTGCCATTAGCGTTGACGCCGGCAAGCTCATAAGCCGCGTAGCAATAGAAGGCAAGAGCCTCAATACTGACAACCTGTCAATTCCGAACGGTACATTTGCCGATGGTGTCTGGACGGGCTCGGCCGACACGGTGTTCATTTATCCTACCGTTTCCAGCGGCAATGTTCCAATTGGCAGCATAAGCATAACCTACGAAGACGGCGGTGGCAAGCCCAAGCCGCAGCTTGGCTTCAGCCGGAATGAGGCCACGGCCACCATAGGCGAGCCATTTACAGCCCCCACCCTCACTTGCCCTGAATCGGCAAAGGTAGCCTACTCGTCAAGCGACAAAGACGTAGCCACCGTCGACCAGACCACCGGCATGGTAACGCTCGTTGGCCCCGGCACCACCGTCATCACTGCCAGAGTCGGCGAGACAGAAGAGCATGCTGCTGCTTCGGCGTCTTACAATCTGCATGTCGTAACAAAGGCCGGGGCCGACTCTCTGTCGGTTGTGCTCAAAGACAATTCGGAGCCCATCACTTTCACCAACGACGAAGACAACCCTTGGACAATAGAGGACGGCTACATACAAAACGGCAACGTAAAGAAAAACAACTCTTCATCATGCCTCACGGGCACGTTCACCATAGGCAAGACATCTATGTTTGTGTTTGACAAGTATGTACACCGAATAGACAACTCCACGAGTTCCAACCTATACCACTATCTCAACTTCAACGTCAACGGCAAGCAAGTGTTCTCACAAAACAACCAGACTGGCTGGAGCCAATACACCATGCTGCTCGAACCGGGGACATACACCGTGCAATGGATTGACACTGTATCCAATTCCACAAACACTTATTACAGCAAACTACGCAAGATGGAGCTCACATCCGACGTCATCGACATCAACGTCACCACACCCGGCTCGCTTGGCGTCGAGGTGCTGTATGTGGTCAACACTCTGGGCGACGTGCGTTTGCTCAAGGTGAGCGGCACAATCAACTCGACAGACTGGGCCAACATCAAGCAAATGAAGAATTTAGTATGGATAGACCTGGGCGAGGCCAAGTTTGATGCTGTTCCCGACAACGCCTTCAACGGCCTGCGCAACCTCATACGCACCGACCTGCCGGAGGGCGCAACCTCAATAGGGGAGTATGCTTACAGGGGCACAAAAATAAACACCATAGAGATACCGGCCACCGTCAGGTCGATAGGACGCTACGCCTTTGCAGAGACAGGCCTCAAGGAAATAACGTTTGCCGAGGGGTCACAGCTACAGACCATAGGCGACCGGGCATTCTACCGATGCACGTCGCTCACAGAGTTCATCATGCCAAATACAGTGACCGAACTGCCACCGGAAGGCAATAATGTAAATAACAGTGCAAGCACATTCGAGGGATGCACGTCGCTTTACAGGCTCCACTTCTCCGACGCTTTGAATTCCATCAATAGACACACCTGCAGAAGTTGCACCAAACTCACCGATCTTCACCTGCCCAAACAGCTTATCGCAATAAGATACCAAGCATTCTATGAAACAGAATCACTGCGCCATGTTGAATTCCCCGATGGTGTCAAAACCATAGAAAACTATGCTTTCGAGTACAGTGGCGTCGACTCTGTTTGCCTGCCGGTAAAAATGACAAACCTTGGATATCGAGCATTCCAATATTGCAACAACCTGAAATACATCGAACTGCCTTCGTACATAGGCAGTTACGACAGGAACTTCGCAGACTGCCCTGCCGTTGAGACTGTTGTATGCAAGTCGGCCACACCGCCGTCAATATCCAACGATCCGTTCCAATACGGTGCGTCGAAGGGCAACATGACGCTCATCGTGCCCTCATTTGCAGTGGTCAACTACAAGCTCGACACTTATTGGTATCAGTTTGGCTCAATCCTGGAAGGCGAAGACGTGGGCTACTGGAAGATAACGAGCGCCCTCTCGCTCACCAACAACCGCCGCATGGACGGCAAACCCGACATCGACCTCTACTATGGCGGCAAATTCACCGTGGGCGGCAATGCCCCGATGGAAACGGCACAGATGAATTTCTTCGTCAGCGAGACCAACCCCGGCCTATTGGTAAACGACTGCGCCGACTTCACCGCCGACAGCGTCAACACATATTTTAATGTAGAATACAGCCGTTGGTACTTCATTACCCCGCTCCACGACGTAGCCCTCGACAAGGTGACCCACAGCGCCAACGCATCGTTTGTGTTCCGCTATTACGACGGAGCCGCCCGTGCCACCAACGGCACAGGCAACAGCTGGAAGAACGTTGACACCGACACGCTCCGCGCCGGGCAGGGCTATATCTTCCAATGCAACGCCAACGGCACCATAACACTGCCGGCCGATGCCGGCGCCCACCCGCAAGTGTTTGCCACCACCGACGTGACCATGCCTCTGTCTGCCTTCGAAGCCACCTCGACGGCCAACGCCGGATGGAACTATGTGGGCAATCCATATCCGTCATATTTCGACATCTACTACATGGACTTCACCGCCCCGATAACCGTATGGGCCGACAACACATACAGGGCTTACTCGATTGTCGACGACAAGTATGCACTGAGGCCCATGCAGGCGTTCTTCGTGCAAAAGCCTGAGGCCGTAGACAACATCATATTCCATAAGGAGGGGCGCCAACTTAGCTCTGAAATCGTGGTCAAGGCGGCATCGCCCCGGATGGCCCCGACGGCTGGCGCGTCTCGCCATCTGTTCGACATAGCCATCACCGACGGCACTTACAGCGACCAGACGCGAGTGGTTGTAAATCCCAACGCACAGCCCGGCTACGAACGTGGGTGCGACGCCTCGAAGTTCATGAGCATCAATGCCGACGTACCGCAGGTAATGACAGCCGATGCCGATGGCAACACCTACGCCATCAACGAGCGCCCCATGGCCGCAGGCGCCACTGTGGCCATGGGCTACAAGGCAGCCAAGGCCGGCTTCTACACCATCAGCGTGACGCGCGCCGACGGCACCGCCCTTCTGCACGACAAGCTGCTCGGCACAACAGCCGACATAAGCTCCAACGGATATTCGTTCTATTCCGGCGCCACCAATGGCACCGACTTCAACCGCTTCGAGCTCTCGTTTGAACCGACCGGACAGACGCCAACAGCCATCGACGGCACCCCAGGCGGCACAGAAGCCGCTGTGACTGGCGCCGAAGGCTACATCTGCGTAAGCGGCGAGGCCGGCGCTGCCGTAAGTATATGGGCTGCCGACGGACGCACCCTGCATAGCGGAAAGCTTGGCACCACCCCGCTGCGCATCAATTTGCCGGCAGGCATCTACGTGGTCGGCATAAATGGCCGCACACAGAAAACGATAGTATATTGACAACCCCATAATATCTTTCTATATGAGAGGTTACAGACTAATCCTTTTCATGCTGACACTGCTCGCCAGTGTCGGCATGAAAGGGCAATACAACCCCACCAACCCCCCGGAGCCAGGCGTAAACCACACGCTGACCCTGCAAGCCATACCGGCCGAAGGCGGCAGTTTCAACATTGGCTCCAAGTCGAGCCATTCGCCAGGCACGAAGGTTTCGCTGAGGGCCTACAACAAGAGCAACTTCAGGTTTGTGGCATGGGAGGAAGACGGCTACGTGGTCTCCACGTCGGCGTCGTTTGCCTACACCATGCCCGCCCGCGACGCCAGGCTCGTGGCCCGCTACGTATACGACCCTCAGAGCCCGGCAGAACCGCCAGAGCCCGACATGCCCGAATACTCCACCCTGCGCCTGTCGGCAAGCCCGGCCGACGGCGGCAGCTTGAACATTGGCAACGGGGCGCGCTTTGAAGTCGGAACCACAATCAACCTACAGGCCTACGCCAAGAGCGACTTCAAGTTTGACCATTGGACGGAAAACGGCGAGGTGATATCTACCTCAAGCACATTCAGGTATGTGATGAAGGCCGGCGACCCTAACCTTGTGGCCCATTTCACATACTCGCCCGACAATCCCGGCGAGCCCTCTGAACCGCAGCTGATGCACAGGCTCAACCTTGTGGCCGAACCCCACGGCAGCGGTTACTTCAACCTGTCGAGCGGCAATGGGTTCCGGGCCGGCGCCAACATCAGCCTGCGAGCCTACCCAAACGATTGGTACACGTTTGTATGCTGGACTGCCGACGGCGACACCATATCGACAAACAGCAGCCTCAACTTTGTCATGCCCGACTCCGAGGCCACGCTCATTGCCCATTACCGCTACGATTACAACCCCGACAACCCGGGCGAACCGGGCCAGTCGGGCGGCAGCGTCAACATCTACGGAATGACAGAAAACGCTTTCAGGGGTCAAACAGTGGCCTATCCAGTCTACCTTGAAAACCCCACACCCGTCACGGGCATGTCGGTCGACATGACCTTCCCCCGCGGATTCACCGTCAACACGGCCGACGTGCGACTGTCTGGACGCGCATCGGGCCACGACGTCAAGGCGACGGCACTGGCCGACGGCTCTTACCGCATTGAACTGACGGGCACCACCGAGTTCAGCGGCACCAACGGCAAGGCGTTCGACGTTATGGTAAGCATACCCGACACGGCCACCACAAACCGCAACCATGCGGTAAAGCTGACGCATGGTGTGGTCAACAATGCCGACGGCACCATTGAAGCCGTGGCCGTGCGCAGCGGTTACATATATGTAAGCCAGCTGTCTGAAGACGGGCTCTACGCACGCTTCTCCTACGACAAGCTGCTGGGCAGGGTGCAGTTTCTGAACCAGTCGTCAGACAAAGCCGTGCGCTACGAGTGGGACTTCGGCGACGGCACCACGAGCTCTGCCGCCAACCCTATGCACACCTATGCTGCCGACGGCTACTACGACGTGAGCCTTACGGCCTATGGCGAATACGGGCAAGACGTTGCCCGGGCCACCATACTCATCAACGACAGGCAGCACTGGACCATAGGCGGCACATTCATACTGTCGAAAACCGCCACCGGCGTGCGCCATTTCGCCTCGGCCGACTCGCTGCTGGCCTTTGTAGGCCTGGCGCCGGTGACCGAGAGCCTGACCGTGCAGGTAGACGCCGACTCAACGTTTACCCTGGGCATCACCGACGCAAACCTCGGCTTGCTGGCCCAGGTGGTGTCGCAACTCGAATCGAGGGCGCTCACCCTGCACCTCACGGCAGCAGCCGGGACATCGGCCCCCGGCCTGGCACTGGGCCGCGAGGGCGACGAGCTCACCCCCGAACTCATAGACCTTTACAACTCTATAGGCAGGCTGGCCACATGCGATGGCGTGGCCACCACCCTCTGCGGCGTTGCCTACTGCCCCTCGGCAATAAGTGGCATGGCCTCACAGACCGTGAAGTCGGGCCACGGCACACAGGAACTTGACTTCAGCACGATAAGCCCCGAACTGACCTTCGAGTGGAAGCTCACCACAAACCCAATACCGGAGACACTCACCGGCTATGCCACCGACGGCAGCGGCAACCTGCCCACGATGTTCATCGACAACACCGCAGAGGCCGACGCCGTGCTAACCTACAGTGTCAGCGGCAGCATGGGCGAGCTGCAGTTCTGCCAATTCACATCGACCATTACCGTCGAGCCGGGCAGCGCCACGCTCGACGAGTCTGAATGGCTCACCCTTTGCCGGCTGCGCGAGGCTCTCGTGGCCGGGGGCTGGCCCACCCCGTGGGACATGTCGGGCGGCATTGACAGCGTGGCCACCCTGGCCGGCGTCGACGTTAGCCGCGGCCACATCGTAGGCATAGACCTTTCGGGACAGGGGCTCACCGGGCGCTTCCCTGCCGACGCCCTCGCCCTGCCGCGCCTCGAGACGCTCTCGCTGGCCGACAACGCCCTTGAGGGCGACGTGGCCAAAGACATTGTGCAGGCCATGACCACCATTGCCGCAGAACAACCCGGCTTCCGTTCGGCGCTGCACACCATCGACATGTCGGGCAATGCCTTTACGGGCAACATCGGGTTGCTGTCGGCGCTGTCGGCCGTCATGCCCAACCTGACGGAGCTGCTGGCCTCGAGCAACAACCTATCTGATGTCAACCCGCCGCTGCCGGCCACCATCACCACCCTCGACCTGACCCGGCAGCACAGCGGCACAACGGTGACGATAGACATGTCGGCACCCGACTTCGACGCCGTGGCGGCACAAATGCCGTCGCTGATGCTCTACGACCACAGGTCACAGGGGCAAAAAGACGTGGCGGTGGTAAGGCTCGAAAACCGCCGCCCGGGCGATGGCTCCGGCTCCGACGCCGGCTATTGGGGCATAGACATTGACTTGACAAACGGCAGGGCCCATCTGGCGGCCACCGGGCGTGATGACTACCGGGGCGCCAACGGCGACATTCTGTACGTGTCTTACCCCGCGGCGGCTCCCGAGGTGCAGCTCAGCAGTTGCCTCACGGCCTTCACATTCGAGGAGGGCGATGCCGACTTCATCGACGGGGTGACAGCCACCGACTTGCAGGCCACCATACTCTATGCCTTCGACGACTACGGCGGCAGGCCGTTCAACTTCACGGCCGCCAACACATTCGCCGACGAAACAATCAACGTACAAGACGTTGTGCGCACGGTAGACATACTGCTCGCCCATCAACAGCCAGCGGCAACAGAGGCCAGGAGGGCCCCTGCCGCAGCCACGACGGCCGGAGACCGGCCACAGGCGCGCATCTTCGTCCATGACGGGCTTGTGGTGCTGCAATCGCCGGTGCCCATAGCCGCAATGGCCGTAAGGGCCGAAGGCAACGTCTGCTGGGCCCTGCCGGGCCACGGCATGGAACAGGCCGTGGACGGGAGCAACCTTGTAGGCTACTCGCTCAACGGCACTACGCTGCCGCAGGGCACAACCGTGATAGGCACCTACACCGGCAAAGTAGACGTGAGGTCAGCAACACTGTCCGACGAGAGGGCCTATGCCGTCGACGCCACCGTTTGCCACGGCCAACCGACAGCAGTGGGCCATCCCGGCGCCGACGATGGCATGGAGGCCGTGTTCGACATGTCGGGCCGCCGCCTCGACACCATGCGTAAGGGCGTCAACATACTGATGAAAGGCAAGTCTGCCAAGAAGGTAATCGGCAAGTGAACCTTGCCCACAGACTGCCCCAACGATGCCGACTCACGCCAAGCATGCAGGCCGGCACACGCCAAAGCCGGGCTGAAATGCGGTTCGGGCCGTATGGCATTCCAATACATGCCGTTCCGGCCGCCAATACGGGCCGTTTCGCAATGCCAAACAGACCGTTTCGCAACCCGCTGACAGCCAAGCACATAAGCAGTGGCCCGCATACTGCGGCACAAGTAGCCCCAAGCCGCCCCCGCAACAGCGGCTGAGGGCACACCAACAAACAATCAGACATAAACCATTTATATTATGCAGGCAAGACATTTTGCATTAACAATATTTGCCCTTCTGGCCGGAGTGCTCTCTGCTTTGGCACAGGGCAACACACTGTCCATACCCGATGTGTCGGTGGCTCAGGGGCGGTCGATAGACCTCCCGGTCAACCTCGACAACTCGGAAGACGTGGTTGCAGTGCAGTTTACGCTCTACGTCCCCGAGGGCATCAGCCTCGACGCCGCCACGGCGGCCCTCACCGACCGCTCCGACGGCCATTCTGTCACCATGAAACAGATGGCAGCCAACAAGTATATGGCCATGGTTTTCTCGCCGACAAACAAGCCCCTCAAGGGCCGCACGGGCAGTCTGCTCTCTGTGGGGCTCACTGCCGACGAAAGATTGGGCGACGACTCGCAGCTCAGGTTTGTGCTCGAAGACGTAGTCATCAGTGCGCGCGACGGCTCAAACGTGGCCACCGGCTTCAGCGCTGGCAGCATAACGATATCCCGCTCTGCCGACCTCAAGGTGTCGGCCGTTGTCGCCGACGCGTCGGCAGTGTCACCCGGCGACAGGCTCAACGTGGCTTGGCGGGGCAGGAA
>ENA-OPSJ01001649-OPSJ01001649.1-human-gut-metagenome-genome-assembly--contig:-NODE-1649-length-16347-cov-6.769335_pt1 | contig 16347 bp, 16 predicted proteins | sample MGYA00241801_ERZ501893 | MGnify/ENA primary metagenome ERZ501893 (study PRJEB25962, sample SAMEA2042219) | human gut metagenome | biome: human gut; feature: human-associated habitat; material: faeces...
GCTTTTCCAGACCATTATTTATTTTTTATCATATACAGAAAGACTTCAGTTGGCCACCCTCACAAAATCAAAATCTAATAAACTCGAATAACAGTAGAAATCTCACGAGTATGTTCCATACCCTTAATCTCAACCAAAGCATCCGCAAAATTCTGTTCCAGGACAAGATCAGTAATGACAACTAATTCAGCCTGATCTTCAATCTTATTCTTCTGGATTACCTGGGCGATACTTACATTGTTCTTACCTAATGTGGATGCGATCTGTGCAAGAACACCAGGTTTATCTTCAACCAGAAGTCTCATGAAATATTTGCTTTCGATCTCTGTGATCTTCTTGATTGGAAGATTCTTGTAGCATGTACAATGAATTCTTCCATTGCAGTAAAACTGAATATTACGAGCAACGTCGATGATGTCTCCCATGACAGCACTTGCTGTAGGAAGTTCTCCGGCGCCTCTTCCGTAGAACATTGCATCGTCCACGGCATCTCCGTGTACGAATACGGCATTGAAAGAGTCATTAACTGTTGCCAGTGGATGATCACTAGGAATCAGCATTGGGTGAACACGTACTTCAATTCCTGTCTCTGTGTTCTTGGCAACACCGAGAAGTTTGATCGTGCATCCCATAGCTTCAGCATATTTGATATCTTTTGCTGTGATGTTTGTAATACCTTCTGTATATACATCATCAAATGTAACTCTTGAGTTAAATGCGATAGAAGCCATGATCGCCATCTTACGTCCGGCATCATATCCTTCAATATCAGCTGTTGGATCGGCTTCTGCATAACCAAGTTCAGTTGCAAGAGCTAATGCCTCATCAAATTCCATTCCTTCATGAGTCATCTTTGTAAGGATAAAGTTTGTTGTTCCATTGACAATACCCATGACTTCTGAAATATAGTTTCCTGCAAGACACTGTTTTAATGGACGGATAATTGGAATTCCTCCGGCTACAGAAGCTTCAAATAACAGGTCACAACCATTTTCAGATGCGATGTCTAACAATTCACCACCATGAACTGCCATTAAATCTTTGTTCGCTGTGACTACATTCTTACCTGCTTGTAAGGCCTGTGTGATATAGGTACGAGCTGGTTCGATTCCACCCATGACTTCTACGATAATCTGAATGTCATCATCAGTAATAATATCTTCCCACTGATCTGTCAGATGTTCAGGATTAATTCCGTCTCTTTTTTTATTTTTATCTCTTACTAGAACTTTGCTTACAGAAAGACTGGCACCAATCTTATGAGGCAATTCATCTTTCTGGCGTTCGATCAGTTTGTACACTCCGGTTCCTACTGTTCCAGAACCTAAAAGGGCTACTTTGATATTCTTAAACTCTTCCATGATACACTTCCTTTTCTGGTTTATTTTGTGATTGTTTTATCTAAATTTGATCTTTTTGATCGAATAAATTTGTATAAGTAATTTTTAGTATATCATATTTCTTTTGATTATCCTATATTTTTTTGATTTCAGGTTAGGAAAAACTACCATATTTCTGATAAAAATTTGTGTTGTTAAAATAGTTGAAAATATTTCTCAAAATAATTGACTTTCTATTATATGGGTATTATATTAAAGATATAAACAATTAAGCAAGTATTTAATCAAAGGAGACCATCTTATGAATAAAACGGAGAAATATAACATTCAGTCCATTGATATTCATGGTCATGGATGTGATGTCACAGAGTTAAAGCATGTTCTGCCGCCAGAAGAATTTGCGATAGAAACTGCAAGTTTATTTGGACTTCTAAGTGACAGTACGAGGCTTCGTATTTTATATCTTTTATATCACCGTGAAGTTTGTGTCAGAAATATTGCTGAAGCAATTGAGATGAGTCCGCCGGCTGTTTCACATCATCTGCGTTCTTTAAAGCAGTTGGGTGTTATCACAAGCCGCAGGATAGGGAAAGAAGTTCATTATACGATTGCAGATACAGCAGATGGAGCGTTAGTTTCTGATCTGTTAAAGACAGTGTTTGAAAGGAAGGGAATGTATGAAGAAGACATATGAGTTTGAAAATCTCGGCTGTGCTCACTGTGCAGGCAAGATGGAAGAGAAGATTGGAAAACTTCCAGAAGTTGAAAGTGTAAATCTTTCATTTCCAATGAAAAAGATGTATGTGGAAACTTCCAGCGAAGATCTTCTGCCAGTCATCCAGAAGATCTGTACAGATATTGAACCAGACGTTATTGTAACAGAAGTATCCAAGAAATCAGGGAAAAGAAAAGAACAGCATAGCCATGAGGATCATTGCAGCTGTGGATGCGAAGATCATGACCACGATCATGAACATCACGATCATGAGCATCATCACGATGATCACTGTGGTTGTGGATGTTGTGATGACGACGACGATGACGATGATGACGAACCAATTGCAGCAGCGGCAAACCGTCAGGGAAAAGGGCAGGCAACAGTATTTATTGTTGAGAAACTTGGCTGTGCCCATTGTGCAGGTAAAATGGAAGAACAGATTTCACATTTGCCAGGAGTAGAAGCGGTAAATCTGACATTTGCAACAAAACAATTACGTGTATGGTCTGAAGATGCAAAGGCATTACTTCCACAGATTCAGGACATCTGCACATCCATTGAACCCGATGTTAAAGTTGTCATCCGTGAAAATACTGTACGTGCACAAAAAGAGGCAAAAAAGTCGAAAAATAATGCGGAAGATCACAGAGAATACTGTGAACTAGGCGCCGGAATCGTTTTATTTATTGTAGGAAAAGCATTTGAATCATCTAAGCCGATATACAGCATGGTATGTTTTATATTTGCCTATCTGATCCTTGGAATCAAGATCGTATGGACCGCATTAAGAAATATTTCAAAAGGTCAGGTGTTTGATGAAAACTTCTTAATGAGTATCGCAACGATCGGAGCATTTGGAATTGGCGAGTATGCGGAAGCCGTAGGTGTTATGTTATTTTACCGTATCGGTGAATTATTTGAAGAAAAAGCAGTAGAACGAAGCCGTTCCCAGATCATGGATGTTATTGATATGCGTCCAGAAGTTGTCAATCTTGTGGATGAACACGGAGATGTGTCAGTGATCGATGCAGAAGAAGCAGAGCTTGGTGATATCTTACTGGTACGTCCGGGTGACCGTATTCCTCTGGATGGGGTGATCACAGATGGTGAAACAATGATCGATACATCCCCTGTAACTGGAGAACCAGTTCCTGTATCTGCAAGCGTTGGAACGGAAGTGACATCTGGATGTTTAAATACATCTGGTGTTATCAAAATCAAAGTGGAGAAAGTGTTAGAAGAATCCATGGTAACAAGAATTATGGATTCTGTTGAAAATGCAGCAGCAAGCAAGCCAAAGATGGATCGTTTCATTACACGTTTTTCCCGTGTATATACGCCATTTGTTGTATTTATGGCAGTAGCAACGGCAATCGTTCCTTCTATTATAACCGGTAACTGGACACATTGGGTATACACAGCACTTACATTCCTTGTTATCAGCTGCCCATGCGCGCTTGTCCTAAGCGTACCACTGGCATTCTTCTCAGGAATTGGAGCAGGATCAAAGATCGGTATTCTGTTCAAAGGAGGAGCGGCATTAGAAACACTCAAAGATATTACATCTGTTGTTATGGACAAAACAGGAACGATCACAAAAGGAAACTTTAAAGTGCAGGATATTGTCACTTTTGGAGATGTTACAAGAGACGAACTGTTATCACTGGCTGCCTCTTGTGAAGAATCATCAACTCATCCGATCGCAAAGAGTATCATGGAAGCTGCGAAAGAAGAAAATGTATCTTATAAAACAGCAGAAAGTGCAAAAGAAATTGCAGGACATGGTTCTGTGATCAAAATTGATGGTTCAGAAGTTCTGGCAGGTAATAAAAAATTAATGAATCAGTATCACGTAACTGGTGAATACAAAGAATCCGTTTCCTATGGAACGGAAGTATTCCTTGCGAAAGACGGAGTGTTGATCGGTGCAGTTATTATTGCAGACACCTTAAAAGACGATGCGAAATCTGCGATAGCTTCATTAAAAGCACAGAATCTTCATACAGTTATGTTAACTGGAGATTCCGAATCAGCAGCAAATGCAATTGCAAAAGAAACAGGAATTGATGAAGTTTATTCAAAACTTTTACCAGACGAGAAGCTTTCAAAACTTCAGGAACAAAGAACAAAACATGGTGCAGTGATGTTTGTCGGAGATGGAATCAATGATGCTCCAGTACTTGCAGGAGCTGACTGCGGAGCTGCCATGGGAAGCGGAGCAGATGCCGCAATTGAAGCATCAGACGTTGTATTTATGACATCAAGTGTAGAAGCAATACCACAGGCAATTGCCATTGGTAAGAAAGCAAGTAATATTGCATGGCAGAATGTCGTATTTGCACTGGCTGTAAAAGCCCTTGTTATGATTCTTGGTCTGCTTGGATTTGCCAACATGTGGATGGCTGTATTTGCTGACAGCGGTGTGGCAATGCTTTGTGTATTGAACTCTATCAGAGCTTTAAAGGTACAATCCTAAGAAATGAAATAATAAAATTAACTAAAATAAGAATCCAGTAGGATATAAGAAAAATATCTTACTGGATTAATTTTATATTATGAAATAATATCTTCGCGGTAATTCCCCAGATTACATGTCCCGAATATTCGTAAAACAGCACTTCATATCTGCCTTTTGCCCATGGATAATTTCTGCCGCCAGGGATTTTATCGAATGGAAAATCATTTTCTGGCTGCATTTGTACATGATTGTAATATTGCCTTGGCTGTGTACTCTGAAAGAATTCCAAAGGAACCATAAATACATCTGCAACCTCATCAATACTGTACTGTCCGTTATAATTTTTTAATTCTCCAAGATAGGCATCAATGCGTATACCAGCAGGAGAAAGGAAATAATCCAGAGGGCCGTAGACCTGAATATCAGACTCGGAAATCAATAGTTCCTCGCATGTTTCACGAATGGCAGTCTGTAAGGAAGTTTCCAACGCTTCTCTTTTGCCACCAGGAAAACAGATTTCGCCAGGCTGGTGGGAGAGCTTATTAGAACGGATTTCAAATAGAATATGATACCTTCCATCCTTTTTGATCAGAGGGATCAAGACGGCAGATACCTTTTCCTTGTCTTGCTCAATTCTTTTTGGAATTCGGCTGTTTAAATGATCGAACATAAAAATCTCCTGAAATTTGAAATTAAGTTTTGCTTCATGAATAGGCACTTGTATATTTCATTATAGAAAAATAAAAGAAAAAGTCAATGAAACAAAAAAAGCACGCAAATAAGCTTGTCTTTAAGTCAGTTTCATTGTATATTTTTATTATAAAGAAAATGGCAGTACCAGACGATAATAGGAGAGAAAGATACAATATGGAAACACTACAAGTCAATGAAAACCAATTGAAGAAACTGGCTACAATTCTGAAGAATTCCCGGATCCGAATGTTTGAATATATTGTGGATGAAGATAAGCTTGTAGTATACGATGATAAGCTCCATGTTAACAGGGTAGTAACAGGTTATATTGATTACATCGACCACAAGAGTAAGATTCATCCAGATGACCGAGAAAAAGTAAAGCAAATATACATTGAGGCAAAAGAAGGATCAGTTGAGATTCGAGAATTTGAATCAGATGGAAGCCTCAAACGTACTTTGCTAGAGTTAACAAAATCGAAGGATGAGAAAACGGGTAAGATGATCCTTGTAGGAAGTGCGAAGGATATCACTGAGCAGAAAGAACAGGAGAAACAGCTGAAGGAACAGGTAACGAAAGATCCCCTGACTGGTGTTTATAATCAGGCATATGGAAAGATGTTGATCAATAAGTATTTAAATAGTAAGAATCCATTTGAATCCTGTGGAATGATCATATTAGATGTAGATTATTTTAAATCAGTGAATGATCATTATGGACATTTATTTGGAGATAAAGTGCTGCTTGGTTTATGCGGCCTGTTCAAAGAATTATTTTATGAAAAGAATAATATAATCATGAGGGCGGGAGGAGATGAATTTGTTATATTTACTGCCAATATTTCAAATATTGAACTTGTAAGGAAGAATGTTCAATTGATGCAGGCAGTCAGGAAGATACGCTTTGATGAGAATGACTGCAGGATCACATGCAGTGCAGGGGTCTGTTATCTTCCAGAGAATACATCAGGTTACAGTTATGACCAGTTGTTTGAGAATGCAGATATCGCACTTTATAAGGCAAAAGAAAGAGGAAGAAACTGTTACGTTTACTGTGACAGTCTGCAGCAATTTACAATGATGTCTACAGAACATGAGGAATATGAAGAAGAACTTGATGCAAGATATTTTCAAAATGATATCGTGGCGACAGCATTTGAGATATTCGAGAAGACTAGCAATTTTGATGCAGCGATCAATTTGCTGATGAAAGTGATAGGGATAAGAGTCGGTCTTGATCGTATTACTGTTATACAGGCAGATATCAAGAATCAGGAAGTACATTCAGATTATCAATGGAATAGAAATGGAATTCCAAAGGTATTAAAAGGAATTGGAAAGTTTGAGAAGCAAGACTTCCTTATCTTATTTGATGGATATGGAAAGAATGGGGTCAATGTTCTTCAGTATGATGATATGGGGGCGTATTCACCAGATGCACAGAAGCTTTTGATGCAGGGAGATGCAAAGACTGTTGTATATGCAGCAATGTATTGTGAAGGCCGATATATAGGAACGATTTTTTATGTTGTATGCAAAGAAAAGAGAAATTGGTCGAATGAGATGCTAAAACAGTTGTCAGAAGTGACAAAGATCATTTCTACACATTTTGCAAAGAATGAGATTATGAATCATGCATATCAAGGCGTTGTTACAAGGATGGAGCATGATACACTGACCGGATTGATTTCTTTTGGGAGATTCCACGAAGAAATTGAACGTATCATTCTTTCAAATAACACAAATAATTATCTTATGATCTACACAGATTTTGAGAATTTTAAATATTTTAATTACAAATACGGATATACCGTAGGAGATCAGTTGTTGAAGGATTTCTGTAGTTCGATCATCAGCAAGACGACAGATAAGCATAATGTTTATTTTACAAGAGTTGTATCAGACCAGTTCATTTTGTTCCGTCCGGCAAGGTATGACAAAGAAGAATATGAACAGATCACGAAAGAGATTGAACAGAAGAATCTTGATTTCATGCTTCGTCAGAAAGAACGGTTTCCAAAATCAAATGTTACATTAAGAACAGGTGTATATTATGTGACACCGCAATGTATGAGTGCTTCAGTTGCAATCGATGCAGCAAATTATGCAAGGCAGAAAGTTGATAATGATGCCAAATGCAGTGTAAGATTTTATGATGATGAGATGCAGAAACGAAGAACGTTGGAAAATCAGATCGTCAATGAAATGCAAGAAGCCATGGAACAACAACAGTTTAAGGTATATTTCCAACCCAAATATTCTATTAAGAATCGAGAGATAACAGGGGCAGAAGCCCTGATCCGATGGGAAAGAGAGAATGGAGAGGTATTAAGTCCAGATTCGTTTATTCCAGTATATGAGAATAATGGTAAGATCGTGGAACTTGATTTTTATGTATTTGAAACAGTTGTCAAATATCTGGCAGAGAACCAAAAAGCGGGAAGGCAGCAGGTGCCAGTTTCAATCAATGCATCAAGTCTGCATGCCATGGACCCACAAACAATTACAATTTATATGGACATCCTTAAGAAATACGATCTTGATCCAGCATTAGTGGAGATTGAACTTACAGAGACAGCGGTTGTTTCAGAATATGAAAGCGTGAGGGAATTGTTTGATGAATTCCAGTTGCATGGTATTAAGACAGCGATGGATGACTTTGGAAGTGGATATTCTATTTTAAACACAATCGTGGATATTCCAGTTGACGTCATTAAGATCGATCGAGGATTTATCACAAGTTGTCTGGAATCAGACAGAGGAATTTATTTTCTGAAACATTTGATCGATATGATAAAAAATCTTGGCTATCAGCTGATCTGTGAAGGAGTAGAGACAGATCAGCAGATTGAGATCTTAAAACAGATTGGATGCGATGTGATACAGGGATATTGGTATTCAAAACCATTAAAAGTAGAAGATTATGACAAACTTCTGCAAACGGAAAAAATTTCCAAGGGGGGGGCAACACCTCCAAACAGACAAAAAGTCCTAAGAGATACCTTAGATAATGAAAAACGAAAGCGAGGAATAACAATATGAGCGGCAGAGAAGGCCAGGAATTAGACGGAATCACACTGTTAGGAAACCAGAAAACAAAATATCCGGATGATTATGCACCAGAAGTATTAGAAACATTTGAGAACAAACATCCAGACAACGATTATTTTGTAAAATTCAATGCACCAGAGTTCACAAGTCTGTGTCCGATCACCGGGCAGCCGGACTTTGCAACTATATACATCTCTTACGTGCCAGGGGAGCGCATGGTAGAGAGTAAATCACTGAAACTGTATTTATACAGCTTCAGAAATCATGGGGATTTTCATGAGGACTGCATGAATATCATCATGAAGGATCTGATCAAACTGATGGATCCAAAATATATTGAAGTATGGGGGAAATTTACACCGAGAGGAGGTATTTCTATCGATCCATACTGCAACTATGGAAAACCAGGAACCAAATGGGAAGAAGTTGCATGGAACAGATTATCTAACCATGATCTGTATCCAGAGAAGATCGATAATCGCTAGGAACAAGTAAACGAACTAACGGTCAAGATCAAGGAGGAAAAGTTATGAGGAAGAAAATTTTAAAGGGAGTGTTTTGCAGCGCACTTTCGATTGTAATGGCAACAGGTGGAGTGTTTGTCAGTGCGGCACCAAAACAGGCGGAAGTGACAACAAAAATCCAGTCAGTCCAGAATTCAAAGATTGTAAATTTACAGCAGACAAAAACTAGTGAAAATACAAAAAGCAAAGCACAGGCGAGAACAGCAGTTCAACTGAATAATGTGACAGTGCCAACAATATGGAACACATCAGTAAAATCAGCAGTTAAAAGTGTAACTTTGGAGAATGGGAATGATATAGGAACGATCACTATTAAAAATGCAGGTACACTTGTTGCAGCATTTGGAGTTGATTTTGTAGTACGTGATGCTAACTATCAATATATTATGGGATCAACAAATGGGTTATTATATAATGCAAATATGAAACCAGGAACATATCATTTATATACGAAGGATGTAGTAAAAGGAACAGCAAACATTTCTTTGTCCTTATATCCAAATCAGAATAATCGTACATTAGGCTCTAAGGTAATCATGATTGGTGGAACAGGAAAAGACAGCTACCAGTATTTTAAAGTGAGTAAAAGAGGTATAGCGATTATAGGACTACAGGGTGTATGGGTAAATCCAACTAATTTCGGTAAAACATATGGTATTACAAACTATGTTCAGAAAAAATCAGGTTCATCATGGAAAACTGTATCATCCTCACAGTACACAACAGAAAGCAGAAATTATAATTCAGTTTATGGACTTCCAGCAGGAAGCTATCGTGTTGTACTGAAATCTACATATCAAAGTGGTGTTATTGGGGCAGCATATAGACAGGTTGCAGCAAATTCTTCTTATGGAACATCAAAGAAGAAAGCTAAAACAATTAGTCGAAAGAAATACAAAAAACAGACATTTTTAACAACAGACAGTGTAAAGAAAGAACATTGGTACAAGATTAAGGTAAGTAAGAAACGTACAACTTATATTGATGTAACGAGTCTTGGAAGTTCAGGAACAATTTATTGTACTGTATCAGGAAAAGCGAGATTTAAAACAAAAAATATAAAGAATGGAACACGTTATTACCTTAAAGCACCAAAAGGAACTTATTATATCAGAGTAAAGAGATACAGCAAGAGTACAACAGGAGCATATCAGGTAAAATATGTGAAATAATAATTCCTTCACATTTGTTTATACTTTCTTTAGAAATGTTTAGAAACAGAATATTGAATGAAGAGAGAATACTGGTATAATAAAGACATAGTTTTTCATATATATTTTTTAATCCTCTCTTTTTGAAAATAGATACCGCATCAGCGAATTGCTGGTGCGGTATTTTTGGTAAATCAGGATTGTTCTTCAAAAAATAATGAAAAACCCATTGACGAACAACAACACACATGCTATGATAATCACGCTAGACTTTAGCGTTGGAAGAAGGTCTTTTTTTTATGCCTTATTTTAATGAACAACAAACAAAATGGAGGTGGAAGTTGTGCGCACAAGAGTAACATTAGAATGTACAGAATGTAAACAGCGTAATTACAACATGACAAAGGATAAGAAAACTCATCCTGAACGCATGGAAACAAAAAAATACTGCAAATTCTGTAAAACTCACACATTACACAAAGAAACAAAATAATTTCCGGTAATTCCCTTTGAGAGAAAAGGAAGTGAAAACATGGAGAAAACTAACAAAGCAAAGAAACCAAGTTGGTTTAAAGAGTTAAAAGCTGAATTTAACAGAATTATCTGGCCAACGAAAGAAAGAATTGCAAAAGAAACAGCAGTTGTAGTGATCTGTGCTATTATTATCGGAATCATTGTTGCAGTTCTTGATGTTGGAATCCAGTATGGAATTCAGGCATTGGTTGGATAGAAGTAAGGAGATTTTATGGCAGAGGCAAATTGGTATGTTGTTCACACCTACTCAGGTTATGAAAACAAAGTAAAAGTGGATATTGAGAAAACCATCGAGAACCGTAAGCTTCAGGATGAGATCTTAGAAGTCCGCGTACCACTCGAAGATGTGGTAGAGATGAGAAACGGTGTGAAGAAACAAGTTTCAAGAAAAATGTTCCCAGGTTATGTTCTGATCCATATGATCATGAACGACGACACATGGTATGTGGTTCGTAACACAAGAGGTGTTACAGGATTCGTAGGACCTGGATCAAAACCAGTACCGCTGACTCCTGCAGAGATGAAACCATTAGGAATCCAGATTGGAGGAGAACAGCAAGAAACACCAGCAAGAGAGAAAGTTGAACTTGATATCGAAGTTGGTGATATGATCGTTGTAACTTCCGGTGCTTGGGAAGGAACAACAAGTGCGGTTACTGCAATCAATGAAAGCAAACAGACAGTAACTATTGAAGTCGAGATGTTCGGAAGAGCAACTTCAGTAGAAATTGATTTCTTAGATATTAAGAAAGCGTAACGAAGAATAAGAACAGAATCTTATTTGAAACAAAGTGGGAGGGCTATCCCGTAATTACCACAATAATCAGGAGGTTAACGATTATGGCAAAGAAAGTAGAAGGTTATATCAAACTTCAGATTCCAGCAGGAAAGGCAACACCAGCACCACCCGTTGGACCAGCACTTGGACAGCACGGAGTAAACATTGTACAGTTTACAAAAGAATTTAACGCAAGAACAGCTGATCAGGGAGACATGATCATCCCTGTAGTAATCACTGTATATCAGGATAGAAGCTTCAGCTTCATCACAAAGACTCCACCAGCAGCAGTTTTATTAAAGAAAGCTTGCAAAATCCAGTCTGGATCAGGAGAACCTAACAGAACTAAAGTAGCTACTATTTCTAAAGCAGATCTTCAGCAGATCGCTGAAACAAAGATGAAAGACTTAAACGCAGCTTCTATCGAAGCAGCAATGAGCATGATCGCCGGTACTGCAAGAAGTATGGGAATCACAGTAGAAGAGTAGTCACAAATTTGAAACGAAAGTGGGAGGGTGAACTCCCGATATTACCACAGGAGGTATTTTTAGAATGAAAAAAGGTAAGAGATACGCAGAGCTTACAAAATTAGTGGATAGAACAAACAATTATGATCCACAGGAAGCAGTTGCTTTAGTAAAAAAATTAGCAAACGCTAAATTCGACGAAACAATCGAAGCACATATCCGTCTTGGTGTAGATGGACGTCAGGCAGACCAGCAGATCCGTGGAGCAGTTGTACTTCCACACGGAACTGGTAAAGAAGTTAAAGTTCTTGTATTCGCTAAAGATGCAAAAGCTGAAGAAGCGAAAGCAGCAGGAGCAGAATTCGTAGGAGCAGAAGAATTAATTCCTAAGATCCAGAAAGAAAACTGGTATGACTTCGACGTAGTAGTAGCTACTCCAGACATGATGGGTGTAGTAGGTCGTTTAGGACGTGACTTAGGACCTAAAGGTTTAATGCCTAACCCTAAAGCCGGAACTGTAACAATGGACGTTGCTAATGCAATCAAAGAAATCAAAGCAGGTAAGATCGAATATAGATTAGATAAATCCAACATCATTCATGTACCAGTTGGAAAAGCTTCTTTCACAGAAGAACAGTTAGCGGACAACTTCCAGACGTTAATCGATGCAATCGTAAAAGCAAAACCTGCAGCAGCAAAAGGTCAGTATTTTAGAAACGTAACAATTACTTCTACAATGGGACCTGGAGTAAAAGTTGATACAACAAAATTTGCTTAATATTTAGCTGTAATTAAAGAAAAAGGGGCCAGTCTCATGTAGTCTGGTCCCATATTTATGCAGTTTCTATACGGTGCTAAGACAGAAATTGCATAAAAATAAAAACATAACAAAAAATGCAAAAAAACATTTGACATATGATCAGATGTATTGTAATATATGTAAAGTATTACTGCCGAAGACAGCAGGTGCCGCAAGGCGCAACGTAGAACAACCTGCCGAGGAGAGTATTAGTGAATATGCTAATTAACACTCTATGTCTGTGCAGATATAGAGTTTTCTTTTTATATGTGCGGTGGTACACAAAATAAATCAAGGAGGTGCACCATTTCAATGGCAAAAGTTGAGTTAAAACAACCAGTAGTAAACGAAATCAAAGAATTACTTACAGACGCTCAGTCAGCAGTATTAGTTTCTTACCGTGGAATCACTGTAGAACAGGATACAGCAATGCGTAAAGAATTAAGAGAAGCTGGCGTAGAATACAAAGTATACAAGAATACTATGATTCGTTTTGCAATCCAGGGAACAGAATTTGAAGCATTAGCTGATGATTTAACAGGACCTACAGCAATCGCTGTTTCTAAGACAGATGCTACAGCTCCTGCAAGAATCCTTGCAAAACATGCTAAGAACGTTGAAGTATTAGAAATGAAATCTGGTGTTGTAGAAGGAACATTCTATGACAAAGATGGTATCCAGGTTATCGCAAGCATCCCATCAAGAGACGAATTACTTGCGAAATTCCTTGGAAGCATTCAGTCCCCAATTACAAACTTTGCTCGTGTTATTAAGCAGATCGCTGAAAAAGACGGAGAAGGGGCTGCAGCTGAGTAAGATCAGTTATCAGTAAAATTTAAAATATTAGGAGGAAATTATAATGACAACTCAGGAAATTATTGAAGTTATCAAAGGTTTATCAGTATTAGAATTAAATGATTTAGTAAAAGCTTGTGAAGAAGAATTTGGAGTATCTGCAGCAGCAGGTGTTGTAGTAGCAGCAGCTGGAGCTGAAGGTGGAGCAGAAGAAAAAGACGAATTCGACGTAGAATTAACAGAAGTTGGTGGAGCTAAAGTTAAAGTCATCAAAGCTGTTCGTGAAGTAACAGGATTAGGATTAAAAGAAGCTAAAGAATTAGTTGACGGAGCTCCTAAAGTAATCAAAGAAGCTGCATCTAAAGCAGAAGCTGAAGATATCAAAGCTAAATTAGAAGAGCAGGGAGCTAAAGTAACTCTTAAATAATTAAGAGATTTACTCCAGTAGATTTTCTATAAAGTAAACAAAACTGTCACATTGGTTTGAATACCGGTGTGGCAGTTTTTTTACTTTTCTAAAAGAAATATTGATGATACAATAGAAAAGTAAATCAAAAGAAAGGAGTATTTGACTATTATGAAATTAGTAATCATTGAACCTCTGGGTGTGGAAGAAGACAAGCTAATGGAAATTGCGCACAAAACGTTACCAGATTCCGTGGAGATTGTATCTTACCAGAACAGAGTAATCGACACAGAAAGCTTGATCAAGCGAGGATGTGATGCAGATGTGATCATGGTTGCAAACCTTCCATTGAATGCAGAAGTCATCAAAGGCTGCAAAAATCTTAAGATGCTGGCAGTGGCATTTACAGGAATCGATCACATTGCAATGGAGACATGCAATGAACAAGGAATTACAGTATGTAATTGTGCCGGCTATTCAAATGCAGCAGTATCAGATCTTGTTTTTGGATTATTGATTTCTTTGTACCGCAACATCATTTCTTGCAATGAAGTTGTCAGAAAAGAAGGAACCAAAGACGGTCTTGTTGGCTTTGAATTGGAAGGAAAGAAATTTGGGGTCATAGGTACAGGAGCGATTGGAAGCAGAGTAGCGAATATCGCACAGGCTTTTGGCTGTGAAGTCTATGCATATTCAAGAACAGTCAAAGATCTTACAGGAGTGCAGTATGTAAGCCTGGAAGATCTTTTATCTGTCTGTGACATTATTTCACTGCATGTACCATTAAATGACGATACAAAGGCTCTGATCAACGCAGACAACATTGCACTGATGAAGCCAGAAGCAGTTCTGATCAATACAGCAAGAGGACCTGTTGTTGACAGTGAAGCACTGGCAGAAGCACTCAACAATGGTAAGATCGCAGGGGCGGCTGTTGATGTCTTTGAGAATGAACCACCGATTTCAAAAGAGCATCCATTATTACACGCAAAGAATCTGATCGCAACACCACATGCAGCATTTGCAACAAAAGAAGCATTGGTAAAACGAGCAATCATTGATTTTGACAATGTGAAGTACTGGATGGAAGGAAATCCAAGAAATGTCATGAACTAACTTTATAAAATGGTCGAATATGCACTAAGTGAAACAAGAAATGGGGATAAACAAATGAAAAGACTTGCTAAGAAACTTTGTGTCTGCTTTTTGGCAGCAATTTTAGGAATTATGCCAGGAATTGTTACAGATGCAAAAGCAGCATCATATCAATGGTACTACAATGAAAATTATAACTCAATTGAGGAAGCAAGAAATTACTCTATCGTAAATGATGATCATGCAGCAGCAGCTGTTGGGGGTTATATCAATTTAGATAGTGAAGATTCTTATGTTGGCAAAGAACATCCAGATGCAGAATATGAATGGTCAACATCAAATCAAAATGTCAAGATGGATGTTTCCACAGATAAGAAAAGCGCTAAGATCACAGGTAAGGTAAAAGGAAGTACAAAGGTAACACTTACAATAACTTACAAAGAAGAAATAATCGATAACAACGAAAATACTGGCAGCAATGAAAAAAATGATAATAACGATGGCAGTGCTAACAGTAAAGATGATGGTAATGATGACAAAGACAACCAAGAAAAATTTGAAGAAAAAACAGTGGTGTACAGCATCAATGTGCAGGTGACAACACCAAAATTAAAATCATCTAAGATGGGTATTGTAATAAATTCAAAAGGAACAAAAGTAGAAGTTACAGGAAATGCATCTTCTGAACGAGACAGAATGTTCTATGCCACAGACAGCAGAAAAAATTTCTCAGTGAATAATGGAAATCTATATGCAACAAAAACACAGACAAGAAACGTCTATGTCTATGTAGATGGTATTATTCTCAAAGCTTCCGTAAAATGCACAAATCCTAAGATTGTGCGCAATATAGCAGTCCTTAAGAAAGGACAGAGCGCATCCTATGCATTAAAAGGAGCAAGCGGATATACACCAGTCAGCTATTCTGTCAAAAACAGTAAATACGCATCTGTATCAAAAACAGGTAAGATAAAAGGCAAAAGATACGGAAAGACAACATTTATTGTAAAAGCAGATAATCACACATGGCAAATGGAGATATATGTCGTAAAAACAAGCATATACAAAACAATTACAAAAGCATACGCATACGAAAAAGCCAAAACAAAATACAGCCAGCCAAAACGTATGAAAAAAGGATATGCAGACTGCAGTTCTTATGTATGGAAATGCTACAAAACAGCAGGAATCTATTTTGGAGATAAAAGCTATGCACCAACAGCAGCCAACATTGCAAAATGGTGCACGAACAATAAGAGAGCACTAAAACTATCAACATATAACGGAAAATCAACAAAACTAAAACCAGGAGATTTAATCTTCTATAAGAAACGCGTAGGTAAGAATGGAAGATATAAAAATATCGAACATGTATCTATGTATATAGGAAATGACACGATTCTGCATGCCAGCGGTAAGATGGTGTCATTTGGATATCCTTGGTATAGAAAGGTTGCAGCGATTGGACGTCCAGTGAAATAGAAATTCTGATTTTGTGGGCAGTTGGCCAACTGGAGTCTTTCTGTATATGATAAAAA
>ENA-OPSJ01001655-OPSJ01001655.1-human-gut-metagenome-genome-assembly--contig:-NODE-1655-length-16319-cov-1.951181_pt1 | contig 16319 bp, 21 predicted proteins | sample MGYA00241801_ERZ501893 | MGnify/ENA primary metagenome ERZ501893 (study PRJEB25962, sample SAMEA2042219) | human gut metagenome | biome: human gut; feature: human-associated habitat; material: faeces...
GTGGATTTGTTGTTATTTTTGCAAGTGTTATCTCAATTTTGAAATCCAGTGGCATTCTGAATTTTTGCGCAGATATTATTAGCCCTATTTTTAACTTTGCAAATATATCTCCAGCTTTTGCAAAACCTTTACTTAGTGGATTTCTAGAAATTACTAATGGAATAAGCACTATTTCTTCTATTCCTAATAAAAAACTTTCTGTTAATATTATTATTTCTGCTTTTTTGCTTGGTTTTGGTGGAATTTCAGTATTACTTCAGGTACTAAGTATTACTTCTAAAACTGATTTATCAATAAAGCCTTACATTTATGGCAAACTTCTTCATGGCATTTTTGCTGGTATTTATACATATATTTTTATTAGCATATTTCCATTTTTTAATTTTGATTTATAATAATAGCATAAGTGCAATCGGCACTGCTGACGGTGATAAAATATTAGTAAAGAAAGTGTTTGATACTCTATGAAAAAATTAATGTTAGCGTTGGGAATTTTGCTGTTTAGTGCAAATGTTTCATTTGCAGACTGTCTGACCTTCCAGTGTCCTGCAAATCCTGAACTGTCAAATGGCTTTGCAAGAGCACTGAGCAACGCAACAGGTACTAATTTTATCGCAGAAAAAGCAGCGCAGTCTATTATAAAAAGCCAGATAAAAAAAGAGGCAAAAGGCAGCTTTAATGTTAAAGTAGATTCATTCAGTCTGCCTGATTTGAAGGCTGGAAGATTTAAAGGAATTGAAATTACCGGAAAAGACATTGTTGCTGATGATGTTTATCTCTCTTATTTAAAATTAAAAACCTTATGTGATTATAATTACATTGTCGTTGACGCAAAAAATAACACAGCAACATTTAAAGAAGATTTTGGCATGGCATTTGCCGCATCTTTAACTGAAAATGACCTTAATAATACAATGAAAGCCGCAGGTTACAATGCGCTCATTGATGAACTCAATACAGTAGGCGGAAGCTTTAATCTGTTTAAAATAACAACTTCTCATGTAAAAATCAGAGATAATAAATTTATGTATGTTGTACAAGTTGCGTTTCCTTTTGTTAATACAAAAAAAGAAATTGTGCTTACCGCTGATATAAATGTTCATAACGGTAAAATAATATTTTCTCATACAAAATTGATAAACAATTATTTTGCAATGGATCTAAGCAATGCAGCATATGCAATAAATTACTTAAACCCGCTTAATTTCACATTGAAAATTCTGGAAAATAAAGATGCAGATATGCAGGTAAATGAAGCGGTAATAAAAGATAATAAAATCAATGTAGATGGTACAATTTTGGTTTTAAAAGACGTGGTTACCAAAACTAAGGAATAGAGTATGAAAAAATCATCATCAAATCAGAACATATTTTTAGGTGTAATAGCTGTAGCAATGGTTGCAGCGTCAGTATTTATCGGACTTAAACTCCTTGGACCCGGCGATACCGGCACAGAAATTCCGGGAGCACAGGAGCAGGAACCACCTGTAGCAGTAAAACCTAAGGAAATTCCGGAAACACCTGAAACAGAAAAACCTAAGGAGTATGTTAACGTTGTCTTTATAGGTCAGAATGAAAACCATGAAGAGGTTTATAAAATAGTAAAACGTGAATATGCTCCTGATATTGACGGCTCAAAGATTAAATATGCAATAAATACTCTTGTATTAGGTCCTAAAGCAGGAGAAAAATCAAAGGGAATTTATACTGAAATACCTTCCGGAACAGAGGTAATAAATGTTCAGGAAAGACCGGACAAAGTTATAATTAACCTTTCATCAAACTTTGAATACGGCGGAGGAACTGACAGCGTATACAAAAGACTTTATCAGCTAATTAAGACTGCCCGCAAAAATACAGAAAAACCTGTTTACCTCTACTTAGACGGAAAACAGGCAGATGTAATCGGCGGTGACGGAATTATGATAACCCAGCCGTTAAACGAAAATTCTATAGGCGAGTAATCCTGTATGGAAAAAGATTTAGATTATTATTTAAACCTTGATTGGACACTTATTGAAGGCAAAGATTTGGATTTTGAAGGAAAACCTTATCATTATGTTATGATAGAGGAAATACCGAGTTTTTGCTTTTGTGCCAAAACTGCAGAAAAGGCAAGAGAGAATTATAAAAAACAGCTTAAGCTATCATTAATGGTAATGCTTGAGAGCGGAGAACACATTATAGAACCGGGTGAAGAGGATGATGAACCCGATTGGGAAAACATCTGCCCGTAAAATAAAAAGGAGGATAAAAATGCAAAACACAATTATAGCTTCAAAATCTGTTAGGGGGGGGGGCTTAGGTAACGCCGGCGGGCTTTTTCACGCTTTGGGATTATCCCGTAATTCTGCATTCACTTTAGCTGAGGTTTTGATTACTCTGGGGATTATAGGTGTTGTTGCGTCTATGACACTGCCGGCAATTCTACAAAACAAGCAGAATAAAGAATTACAAACAGCACTACTCAAAAATTACAGCATAATACAACAAGTTTTGGATAGAATGACTCTTGATAGAGGAGTTCGTCCAAAGTCATCAGATTTTGATTACCTTGAGTTTACGCCGGAATTTTTAAAGTATTTCAACAGAACTACAATGTGCAATGAAGGTCAGGAAGGTTGTGCCAGCAAAATAGAAGATGAAAACGACAGCAATAACAAAACTATGATAAAAGAATATCTTACCTATAATAAATCACGTAACGTCAGCACAACATATTTTGATGACGGTAAATTTCGAACACTAACTGAGTATTATATGTTTGAAAATCAATTTCCAGAACTGCTAATCATCACAGTTGATGTAAACGGGATTAAGAAAAAACCAAATATATGGGGGCATGATCTGTTCAGTTTTCAGCTTTTAAAAAACGGAAAACTCATACCGGCCGGCACTCCAAATACAAACTTTGCCAATAAAAACACATATTGTTCAGCCGGCTCCACTCACAAGTTGAATGGCATCGGATGTACTTATTATGCAATTACAGACAAAAGCTACTGGAAAAATTTGCCGTAACATTTAGTTTTTATAAACTTCTGCATACTTTGGGTTAACAGCAAGCCACTTGAATGCAGCTTCTTCTGTTTGAGGAATATCAATCACAAAAGTTCCGCCGTATCTTCCGCGGGAAAATGCAAGATACCCCTCTTTGGCAAGATTTTGGAACGCTTTTCTTATTGTATTTGGGCTCAAATCCATTTCTTTCGATAATTCCATTATGGAAGGAAGTTTTGAGCCTATTTCATAATTCTCGCTAATCATACGCTTAATATGGTTTTGGGTTTTTTCATAATAATAAAAAGCTGTTTCCTGTGCAGGAGCAAAAATTGAAGTTTCTTTTTTTATAAGTATATTCTTATCATTAGGAAGCTTTATAACAGTTGTGCCGTAACGACCGCGCCGCGGAAGCAGAATACCTTCATCAATCAGCACCTTTAAGGCATCATGAATTGTTTTTATGCTTACCTTTAAGAATTTTGACAGTTCGGAATGTGCAGGGAGTTTATCTCCAACCTTAAAGCTTGATGTTATGTAATTTTTTAAATCATTCTCAACTTTATTGACAAGAGTTTTTTGTGTAATTGTGGAAGGTGTCTGTTCCATTATAAAATCAGTATTTTTAAGCAGCCAGCCTGATTCCTTTGAATTTTTAAACTTATGTTCAATAATACCTTCAGTACACAAAAATTCAAGAGCAAGTCTTGTTGTATTAGCCGAGCAGCCTATAATTGTTGCGATTGTTCTGGAGGAAGGCAGGTTTTGACCTGACTTGAACTTATGTTCAAGAATATATTGCTTAATCTCAGCAATTGCAATTTCACGTTTTGAAGTAAGCTTACGTATATTTACACTCTCTTTATTCTTATCTCTAATCATAGTTCCGATACATTGCTTGGACTCTACATAGCCTAAATCTTCTATATATCTTAAAGCATTTTGTATAGTTCCAACGCTTACCCCGAGAAAATATGCAAATTCAGCTTTTGAAGGAAGAAGATTATTAGGTTCTATAATGCCGTCTTTTAACCCTGCGTCAATCCAGTTAATCATCCATTTTGCAATTGCAACAGCTTTTGATTCAAAAATATTTTTTAAATCAGGTGCACCGGCATTTATATCTGAAATTTTAAGCTGCCTTAAGCCCGCTTTCTGCGGCAAAATATAACTTTCTTCCTTCATACACACAAATCCTTTTTAATTTATTAATAATACACTATTTATAAAAAAACATCAATATTTTTTTTGTTATTTTATGAAGAAGAATTTACAAACTAAAAAGGTGCAAGAATAATCTTACACCTTTCATCAACCCAAATCTGCGCCATTCTCTAAGAAAATTTATTCTAACAACTCTTCAAGGATGCTGGCATTTTTGCTTGCTGTTGTAGACTCACGAACCTTTTGTTTGTAAATGTAAGTGCGCAGCGCTTCTCTAATTAATTCACTGCGTGAACGATTTTCTCCGTCTGCAACCTGATCAATCTTGTTCAAAAATTCTTCGGGCATAGAAATAAGTACTCGCGCCATATATTCTCCTTTTCTCTATTGTTATAAAATTCTCTTATACTTTATTAAAAACATTCGACTATAAAAAAGTGCTATTTTTTATATCCTATTTATATATAAATTTTACAAACACTTGCCTTCATTGAACTTTAGCCTCCAAAACTCTCTTAATATTTTGTAACAATTTCAGACAATTTGCCCTTTTATAAGTTATGTAACTTTACAACATGCTTGGTTTAATATATTATTAGAAAAAGAGGTCGTTTATGGAAAACAAATTAAAGTATAAGAGAGTACTTATAAAGATAAGCGGAGAGGCGCTTTTGGGTGAACAGCAATTCGGGATTGACCAAAATCCGGTTAAAATGATTGCTGAAGAGATAAAAAAAGCACGTGATTTAGGTGCTCAGATAGCTGTTGTTGTAGGCGGTGGAAACATCTTCCGCGGAATGAAAAACAGCGCAAAATTAGGTATGGATCAGGCATCAGGCGATTATGTCGGAATGCTTGCAACCGTTATGAATGCAATTGCACTCCAGAGTGCATTTAATCAGATAGGCGTTCCTTGCAGAGTTCAGAGCGCTCTTGCGATAAATCAGGTTGCCGAACCTTATATCAGACACCGGGCAATAAGACACCTGGAAAAAGGAAGAGTTGTAATTTTTGCTGCCGGAACAGGAAATCCATTCTTTACAACCGATACGGCAGCAGCACTGAGAGCGTCTGAAATAAATGCGGAAGCTCTTTTAATGGCAAAAAATGGAGTAGACGGAGTTTATACAGATGATCCGCGAACTAATCCTAATGCGAAAAAATTAGAAAAAATAACCTACGATGACATAATTAAGAATGGTTTGAAAGTCATGGATACATCAGCGTGTGCTTTGTGTAAACAAAATAACATTCCGATTGTAGTATTTGACTTTGATGCGCAAAACGGAATTTGTAAGATCTTAAATTCAGAAGAAATTGGAACATACATAAGTTTATAGATTAAAGAAAGAGGTAAAAATGTCAGAACAGGCAAATGATTCTTTGGAAGAATTATTTTTATTCGGCGAAGAAAAAATGGAAAAAGCTATTAACCAGCTAAAAAAAGAATTTGGTTCAATCCGTTCAGGACGCGCAAACCCATTAATTCTTGACAAAGTTATGGTTGATTACTATGGCGCACCAACACAGTTAAGACAAATGTCACAGGTTACAGTTCAGGATGGAACAACACTTGTAATTACACCTTATGATAAATCAGTATTGAAAGAAATCGAAAAAGCTATTATTAAAGCTGAAATCGGTATTACACCAAACAGTGACGGCATTTGCATCAGATTAGCATTCCCGCCGTTAACTGAAGAAAGAAGAAAAGAAATAGTTAAAGACGTTAAAAAAATCGGTGAAGAAGCAAAAATTGCAATTAGAAATATTCGCCGCGATATGACTGATGATTTGAAAAAAATAGAAAAAAATGAAAAATTACCTGAAGATTTAGTTAAAGATAATCAGGACAAAATCCAAAAATTAACAGATAAATTCACAGGTATAATTGACAGCTGCGTGGCAGATAAAGAAAAAGAGGTTCTTACTGTATAATGACTGAAATTAAAGGCTTAAATAAAAACGCAACAAGAATGCTGACAGGATTTATAATGGGAACTATTGCCATGTCCTGCATAATTTACGGGAAACTGGCGCTTCTTATATTATTGATGTTTATTATTGTTGTAGCTTCAAAGGAGTATGTAAAAATACTTGAGCATAAAGGTTTTTATCCAAGCCTTAAAGTTATGATTGCAGCAGAACTTCTGTTTGCTGGGATAGCATATATACAAAGGTTTGACCTTGTAGCTGTAGCACTTACACTGAGTGTTATCGGGGCTTTTATGTGGGTTCTGTTCAGGGGAAGACAGCCATATATAGCAAACGCAGCAACTACAGTACTGGGAATTATATATTGCGGATGGTTTCCGCTTCATTTAATATTTTTACGACACCTGAGCTCCGACAGATTTCATGACGGGCTCGGGTTTGTTGTAATGATGTTTACGGCAATTCTGCTAACCGATATTGGCTGCTATTATGCAGGCAGACATCTTGGAAAGCATAAACTTGCACCGGTTGTCAGCCCTAATAAAACGATTGAAGGTTCTATCGGCGGCTCAATCTGTGCTGTCATAGGAGCAATGATTGTCGGTTATTTTATCGGGCTGGATTGGTATTATTCAATGTTTGCAGGAATACTTTGCACTATGTTTGCCCAAATTGGTGACTTATGCGAGTCTTTAATAAAAAGAGATGCCGGTGTAAAAGATTCAGGAGATTCTTTGCCAGGACATGGCGGATTTCTTGACAGAACCGACAGCTTTATATTTACTATCCCTGTTATGTATTATTTTTGCAAATATTTTATATTCTCAGGGGATATTATGAACGGTATTTTAAACATTTTTAAAGGATTTTTGGGATGAAACAGATTCAGGATATTTTCGGTATAGAAACTGAAAATGAAGAATTTTACAGAAAAGCTCTAACCCATCCTTCTTATACAAAAGAAAAAGATTTGGCATATACTGAAAATTATGAGCGTTTGGAATTTTTGGGAGATGCAGTTTTAAAGCTTATGATTTCGGATATTTTATACAGAATGTATCCGGATTCAGCGGAGGGCGAACTGTCTAAAATCCGTTCAATCGCTGTTTCTGATAATACGTTATCTAAAATAGCAGAACAAATCGGCTTAAATGAACTAATTATAGCAAGCCCGCATGAGATTAAACAGGGTGTAAGAAAACTTGAATCAGTAACAGCCTGCGCATTTGAGGCAGTACTGGGAGCATACTATCTCGATGGGAAATTTAATGAACTTCTTGGGTTTATAAAAAATATTTTTGTTCCTTATATCGAAGAAATTAACAGTAACTTTGGGAAATATAATGCAAAAGCTATTTTGCAGGAATATACACAAGGTTTAACAAAAGAAACTCCTGTATATAAATTAATTAACACAACCGGACCGGATCATAACAAAACATTTGAGGTTCAGGTAGCCTACCGCGGGGAAGTCGTAGCTTCAGGTTCAGGCAGATCCAAAAAAGATGCTGAACAAAAAGCTGCATACGAAGCCTGCATAAAACTTGGAGCATTATGAAAAATATAATAATATCACCATCAATTTTATCAGCAGATTTTGCAAACCTTGAAAGAGATATTAAAACAGTTGAAAAATATGGAGCAGATTGGCTTCATGTAGATGTAATGGATGGGCATTTTGTACCTAATATAACCATAGGTGTTCCAGTTGTGAAATCATTAAAAGCAGTATCTTCAATCCCGCTTGATGTACACTTGATGATAGAAAATCCGGAAAAATACATTGAACCTTTTGCAAAAGCCGGCGCAGACATACTAACATTTCATTATGAAGCTGCAAAAGATAAGGTTGAAGCTATAGTTAGTTTAATAAAGAGTTTTAATATCAAGGCAGGACTTTCAATTAAGCCTAAAACTTCCCCCAAAGAGGTATTAGAGTATCTTCCGCTGCTTGATATGCTTCTGGTAATGACAGTTGAGCCCGGTTTTGGCGGGCAAAAATTTATGCCGGAATGTGCAGAAAAAATTCCGGAAATAAAAAAATATGCACCGGAAAATATGATAATACAGGTTGACGGCGGGATTAACGCAGAAACAGCAAGAGTCTGCACTCTATACGGTGCAAACTCTTTAGTTGCCGGAAATTATATTTATAAAGCTGCTGACATAAAATCAGCTATAGAAAGTTTACGCTAAACCTCTGCGTTCCTTGCGTTTTAAGATTTCATTCGGATCTGTGGTAATCTTTTCATCTATAGTTTCAGGGGTTTGTTCAGCAAGTTCATTCTGCTTTGTGTCACTTTCTGATTTTATTTGATCTTGCTCAGCATCTTTTACTGTAGAATTGTTATTTTCTTCAGCGTTATTTTCATCTTCAGAACCTTCTGTTTCTTCTGTTTCAGACTTTTCAGAAGCTCCGGTAGCTCTTGAAACTTCTGCCTTCTTGCCTGCCACAAGAGTTCCGAAATCATTGTTCTCCTGCTGATTTTGTGTAAACTGTGCATCACCGGCGGTACTTTTTTCAATAACAGCTTCACCGGCATTTATGACAAACTGCTTCATTGATATAATTGGCATACCGTTAGGCATCTGCTCTCCTATACTTACAGTTTGTGCACCAACTTCTCTTCCGGTTGATGAAGTATATTGGGCATTTGATATTATATTCGCGGTGTTATCAATTGGCATTGCGGAATTTGATATAGCACTAAGTCCTTCTTGCCCAATACTCTTGATTTGATTGCTTAAACGCTGGGATTCAAGAATAGCTGCAGTATCACCTTTTTTAGCTTTTAAAGAATTTTTACGTTCTATAAGCGACTGTACACGTGATAATATATCATTTTTAGTATTCTCAGCAGCCTCTACTGCAGCCTCTGACTGGGCAAGATAGCCTTCCATTTCTTGCATTGCTTGTGAAATCTCATCATTATACTGATTGCTGGTATCCATAAAAATTCTGCCCTGTTCTGTAATACTAACATTATTATTATCCAGAGAGGTTTTCAAAGCTTTTGCAACACTAGGATTTTCAGCCGCTTCAGTACCTTCAACTTTTTGAGCTTCTTCATTTGCCTGCTCACTGTTTACAGCTTGTGGAGCTCCCTGCATCAAGTTTGACGAAACCGCCATCTCATATGTAATATCATCTGGAGCACTTTCAATTTTTTCAATTTCCTGAGCCCATTGAAGAATATAATCAGGAACCTCCTGTCCTTCTTTTTCATATTCTCTTATTTCACCTGCCGTACAATTTTTCCAGTCTATCGAATTGTCTTTCTTAATCGGCTTAATCTGCTGGCTGGTGGCTGAACCTATTGCTTCTACCATGAGAACTCTCCTTATATTACCTTTGGTATTTTTATAATATTCATTTTCATTTACGGCTGTTTTGAAGAAAACTTTAATCCTTATTTTCTATATTTCATCTAAAATCCTTTTGCAGCGTGACAAAATAGAATTTTACAAAGATTAATATAAGACCTTATATTAAGTATTGTAACAAAAGTTATATAAATTGAATATAAAAAGTCAATATTTTTTTAAGTGAATTTTTTATATAAGTACGAGAGATAAATAAAGAAGAGAGGTTCCAAAATGGCATCAATGTTATTATTCAAAAATACAGTACCTGATACATATAAAGAAACTGCAAAAGCAATAAATTCAATTGATTTAAACCAGAAATTTGTAATTAGAAAAACCCTTGTTGAAATGATGAAACAGTCTTTCTTCAGAGGACCAAACAAATACGGAAACAACTTTATTGCATAGAAAGTCGTTGGAAAATAGGAATTAAAGGAAAAAAGGAATCGTTGGAAATATAGGAAAAGGAATTTAGGAATATATACAAGCAGCCGGTAAATAATACCGGCTTTTTTATTAACAAATTTTAACAATTTGTTAATATTAATATATATCTGGGTATATATTAAATATATAAATAGTAGAGGAGCGAGTTTTATGTCTATGAATATTGCATCAGTAAGTGCAATGTGTGCACAATCATATATTGATCCGGAACATCAGCGGATTATGAGAGAATTAAGAGCATTAGGCATAGAACCAACAGGAGATAAAAACACAGATAAAGCAAAATTAGAAAAGGCAAAATCTGAAAAAAAAGCAGCTCAGGCTCAATCATCAAAACAGGTTCAACTTGTAACCGGAACAGAAGAAAGTTCAAAATCAGATGCAGTTTCATCTTCAGATACAATAAAAAATGACAAATCTATTCAGGCACAAAATATGACAGGAGCAGAACAGCTGGCTCAGTTAAATAAATTTAAACTTTTAGGTATATACTAGGCAAATTTTTCCTTTCACAAAACTTACACAAGTGAAGGGAAATTTTTTATGTCCGAAGCTTAATTTACATCTGCAATAAAACCCGTATCCTCAGAATAAACATTAAATTTTTATTGTTTATCATAGTTATCTATATCTTGAACAATTTGCTGATGTTCATATGCCAGAATGGCCGCGACTTCCATATCGCCCTGCTGCCTTGCTAGCTGAAGCTGACGCAATTTTAAATTTGCATTACGTTTCAAATCAGCTAAACTGTGCGGCTGTATGATTTGGCTTTTTAAATATTGCTGTGCTTTATCATAATTTTGGCTTGAAATATTATTACCATATAGAATACCGTCTATCAAATGAATATCTCCTATACTTCTTTCTTCTTGCCTATATCAAAAACACTTTTATCCATAGGAATAGCTGCAGGCATCTTATCATTTTTACTATTTTGAGTTTTTTCTTCATTTTTTATGTGTGCTGCGTTAGTGATTTGAGTTCGCATATTATCATCTTGTATTGAATTTAAAAAAGTCTTGCCCTCCTTTTTGGCAGCAAAAACAGATAAGTCTTTATCATTTAAAGCAGCTAATCGGGATAAATCAACAATATCTGACTTTTTATAATTTGTTTTACCTGTCAAACGTTTGATCTTTGCCGGCTCAAAATTCGCATCATACTGAAATAAATCTTTAACTGTAATTGTCATAATAAATATCCTTTCCTTAAACTTTCTGACAATTAAATAAAAAATATTTTCCGAAAAATATTGCTATATCAGTATCCTATCCTATCCTATCCTATCCTATCCTATCCTAAAAGGCATTATAACTGAATTTCAGCCATTTTAAAATTCACATTTACATTTCGTTACAATTAATACAAAAGCAAATTTTTAATTAATTATATAAATCACATTCGTTAGAAAATACCATAGAAGAATAATAAAATTACTATTCCAGATTATAGAACAGCGACTTGAGAAAACAGACCATAATATCTTGAAACATGTGTTTCTTTCAAATAAAAATGCTGTGATTAATATTTATTATCATAACGAAGAAGCTCAAGAAAGATTGATAAATAATATTACAGATATTATTGGTGAAGATGAAGTTATGACTAAAGTTCAATTGAGATACCAGCATGATAAAGAACGCGGAATTCTAATACCGCAAAATAGTCAAGTTGCACAAAGTATCTAAAAGTTGAGTTTGAAAAATTACACACAGATTAGACACAAGAATTTTTGCATTAAAAAAGAAGGCTTGAAACCCTTTAATAATGACTGAAACTATGAGGCTTATCTTGCTGGTTCGCGTTTAACGAGTCTTCGGTTGTAACCTTTTATGACTTTGTCATATCGGCATCAAAACTCTGCCCTCAGCACCTCGTGCCGAACTTTAATTTGGGAGTTCTCGCCTGTTACAACTTTTTGTCCTATGCGATTTTTATCTCTCCTTTTAACCTCCTTAAAACTATTTTAATCTCTCAATTATTCTTAAATATTCTTTTTGAGATTCCAAAATCATTTCAGAGATAAAGTTTGTGAAAGGAACAATATCATTTTTTAATTGTGCATCTTGCAGACCAGCTATATAATCATTTCTTACGACAGGCGAAATAGTTGTTATATTATATCCAGCATTTAACAAGGCTAAATTCATCAATAGGCGGGCTGTACGACCATTACCGTCTATAAACGGATGAATACTTACCAACCTTTCATGCAACCAAGCTGCAAACTCGACAGGATGCATTTTCTCTTTATTGGTTTCCATGCTTTGCGAAAACTCTTTCATCAAATTAGGAACGACATTATATTTTGGTAACTCATATTCGCTGCCTGTTATTAGAACATTACAATCCCTATATTTTCCTGCTTGTTTTTCATTTATATTTGAAAAGAGTATTTTATGTAAATCTAAAATAATTTTTTCATCTATCGAAACATTTTTGGTTGCAATATCAAAAAGCAAATCATAAGCATTTGAGTTGCCTATAACTTCTAAATGGTCTTTTACAGGTTTTCCACCGATGGTTATACCGTCTTCAATAATGATTTTCGTTTCATTTAAACTTAATGAATTACCTTCTATTGCATTTGAAGTATAGGTAAAACTTATTTTAAAATAGGCCTTAATCTGCTTTAGAATATTTTCGTCTAAAGGTCTATAAGCATTAATCTTTGCCTTGTATTCATCATTATCTTTAAAACGATTGTTATACATTCTGACTCCTAACAAAAAAGACCCTTTCAGGGTCTTTTTAAATGGCGGGAACGACGAGGCTCGAACTCGCGACCTCATGCGTGACAGGCATGCGCTCTAACCAAACTGAGCTACGCTCCCATGTCTTTGGTCTTTTGACAATTATTATTATAAATTGCTAAAAAAATTTTTGCAATAGTTTTATAGTAAAATTTTTATTATTTTATAAAAAGGCAATTTTTATTCTTCACATGTTTTATCCGAAATATGGAAACTGGTAGTGTAAAATTCAACCCCGCATTCGGTTCTAAAAAAATAATAAGGGATGCAGACAAAGTTTGCAGAATAATTGCCAAAGAATTTCCAGCCATTTCAGGAACAAGAGTTGAAACAATGGATGCTGTGGCAAAAGAGGACAGGTTTGTTAAATATTGTCAAATAAAGTTAGCTCAAAACAGAGCAATCAGAGATGATGCGTGGAAATTATTTACAAAATCAGAACCCTTATACTTTTATCAGCGTTTTGTTGACAACATGAAAAAATATAAAAACATAAACTGCGCAGATTACACAAAACTTGCTCAGCTCATACTTGCAAGCAATAACATAAAAGCTGTAAAAGCAAAAATATTAACACAGCATTTAAAAAACCTCGATCATGCTGTTTTGATAGTAAACCCGCCAGGCAACAATTTTTTAGCGTACAAAAATAAAAATCTTGAAAAAATGATTATTATTGATCCCTGGCTTGGATTTGCAGATTACGGACATAATGCTGTTGTAAGATACAATTCCGAATTTTCAAAATACTTAGGCTTGAAGGATAATAAATTTGAAAAACTAATCTTTGTATCAGAACACAACCCTGACATATCCCCCAATACAGTCGAATATGTCAGAAAAAACTTTCCTCAATTCATACAGAAATCAGACTTTATGGCATTAGGATGATATTCAGGAGTTAATAATATGATAAATTATTTACAAAATAACTATAGTTTCACAGGAAAATCCCCGCTACCCAAAAACATAAAAGAAGTAAAACGTGTATTCTTCTCGGAATTTGCAGACGTCAAAAAACCTGCGTCATATTCCAGCCTTCCGAAAGAAAAACAGATTGAATTAGCCAAAGAAATTAAAGAATCCAATATGCTTCTTAGAGTAATTCGAGAACTCCAACATACAGCATATGAAGAAGGCGGCAACTTTGAAGTATTCAGAAGATTGATAGGAATGTTGAAAACATTCAAAGTAGGGAATTGCGCCGAATTGGCTGAAACCGGAAAAACTATATGTAAAATGAACAGAATAAATAACTGTGACATATTTACCCTCCATGCTAAATCTCCGGATGGAAAAATCAGGGCACTTGATCAAACAATGATTGCGTTTAAAGTGCCAAAATCTAAAAATAATAGAATTACAAAGAAAAACGGAACTATGTTTGAACCTGCACCAGATATTCCTGTTCTTGATTTATATATGAATGGCTTCAGCGGAAATGTCCGCCAGTCAAGAAAGATTTACTCAAGTTTTGGACTAAAGCCGGATGAAAAACTTCTTTTCAAGCCGGAGAATACTTACGAACCAGATATTAATACAATCGAAAAATTACGCCAAGAGTTCCCTGGTTTAGTTTTCAACAAATAAAAAGAAAGACCAGTTAAAATTAACCGGTCTTTCTTTTTTTGAAATACATTTACTGATAAAGCGGAGCTAATTTCGCAGATTGCTGTGGTATAACTCCTTCTTCAATTGATTGATATACTCTATAATCAATTACAGGGAAGCAGTTATCAATGCTTTCTATTTCTTTTAATTCTGCATCATTGATGTTGCCGCTTTCAATCATATCGCAAATTTTTTCAAATCTGTCAACATGTTCTCTGAATCTGTCAGTTGCATAATCTTTAGCCTGCCATGTTGTAATCAGGAACGGCCAATCTGAACTTTGAAGCAACAGATTCTCTCTAGCCATCTGGTTCAACGCTCTATGCAAAAGCTTATCTTCAGGAATTTCAGAATATTTATCAACAATTGCATTTATACGTTTTTCACAAGCGTGGATAATAGGCCACATCCATTCTGTCAAGTGGTTATTCCATACGTAGAAGTGACCACCTTGTCCCCAAGAGCTTTCAGGGATTTGGATAGCTTCTGTAGGCGGATGAGCATGCAGATATTCACCTGCTGTCATTCTTTCAACTTCCGGAAGGTAAGTATTGAATTTTCTAATAACCTGTTTGATAAATTCAACACCTTCAAACCACCAGTGACCAAACAACTCGGTATCAAAAGAGACCATTACAAGCCCTTCTTTACCGTTGTGAGCTTTTTTGTAATCATTTAATAAATGGTAAATTAGAGTTGTATAGTGGTCTGAATTTTCATTAATTTTGTTTAATGCCAACACAGGATCATAAAGCATTTTGTCACCTAAATCGGTTGTCGGAGAGGTTATTCTCCAATAATGCATTCCTGATTTGTCATCTTTTTTATGAAATTCTCTGAAGCAGCCGTCGCCAGGATAGCCATCAGCAGCAGACCAAACCTGATAGCCGGCTCTGTCATTTCTGCCCATAACAGCAACCTGTGCATCAGGCAGCCAGTAAGCAGAATATGTATCATAACCTGTAGCCGGACGTTCAGGAAGCGGAATATATTCAATATTACCGTAGACACCTATTACACGTCTGTTACCAATTGAATTACCACCTTCAATTACGTGAGATTCAGTAAAGAAGTATTCAATATCATTATTTTGAAGAGTAACCTCAATAGCCGGCCTCCAGTGTTTTTTACCATCTTTACCTACATATTCATAACCTTGTCTGTAGGCACATTCAGGGAGCCAGCAGCCTTTTGCTTTTTTACCGAATAATCTTTTTGTGGTATCAGAACCTACTTTGAATTGGGCATTCAAGTTGCTGTCAGTAGCAAGAAGCGGAGAAAAACCATGAGTTGCTCCAGAAGTTGTAATTTCAATACAGCCTAAATCCTGATATTTTTTAAATTCGCCAATAAGGTCCATTCCGTATTTATTCACAAAAGAATCTTTAATATGGTTAAACCAATCGAAATAATATTTAGCCAAATATTTCAGATGCTGTGAATGAGCAACTTTCGGATCAGGGTATCTTTCCAAATCCTTTGAAACCTGCTTAATTCTTGAATCCAAATATTTAACAAAACCATGCTTAAGGTGTTCGTCATTAAGCTGTTCAGCCAAAATCGGTGTAATACCGACAGTCAGCTTTGCTTTAATACCTTCTTCATACAGTTCGGAAATAGCATTCAATAATGGAATGTAAGTTTCTGCCATACATTCATAAAGATTTTCTTCCCCGAAAGGCCACATGCCTGCTTTTCTGTAATAAGGAAGGTGGCTGTGTAACATAAATACGAATTGTCCTACTGACATTTGCGCCTCCATATCTCTCTTAACTTGAATTATTATATAACTATAATCCAATTTTGTTATTATTATATATAGCACAACCGGGTTAAAAATATAATCCTTAAGAACTAATTCTCGTGAATAATGTTACAAATATTAACACTAAAAAATATAGAAAATTGCAAAACACTATTGCAATTGTAAGTAAGCAAAAAGCTTTGGCAAATGCTGAACTTAATTATTTGGAAAGTATAATTTACGAATTAGAATCCGCTTCTACCTTAGATGAATTAGAAAGTATTTATTCCGAAGTT
>ENA-OPSJ01001656-OPSJ01001656.1-human-gut-metagenome-genome-assembly--contig:-NODE-1656-length-16277-cov-6.877142_pt1 | contig 16277 bp, 14 predicted proteins | sample MGYA00241801_ERZ501893 | MGnify/ENA primary metagenome ERZ501893 (study PRJEB25962, sample SAMEA2042219) | human gut metagenome | biome: human gut; feature: human-associated habitat; material: faeces...
GACCGCAACCGTGCATCGCACGAGGAAGCGAAGTGCATCATGGAATACCTCAAGGCTCACGGGAAACACATCCCATTAAGATAACAAGCGTATGAAAACGAAAGAGTTACAATTTGACGGCAATACCTACATCTGCCGTATCGTTAAATCCAACGAGGGCGAAGAACTCCTTATCGGTTCGACCGCTCTGCTCGATGCACTTCATCCGGGTAGCTTCGAGGACGAGAACGAAGGTTTTGCAAACAAGGAAGCTGAACGACTTTACGATGAAGTGTTCTTTTTCACCGATGCAAGAACCCTCAAATTACCGGACGATGAACTCATCACGGAACTGAAAGCGGATAATCCCGAATGGTTCAACTAACACAAGTCAATAATTATCTAAAATTCAATATCATGGATAAAGAGTATGTAATGCACATCGCACAGACCATCAAAGAACAGTTATTATCATTCACACCCATGCCTGTCTTTATGTCGTGGGGAGTCAGTGAATTTGTCGCTACGGTATTCCGGGAACTGCCGGCATTGCGGCTGAAAGTAAACGGACGGTTACACGCCGGATATGTCGTTATCGCACTCAACGGCTCCGACTACTACGAGGTCTATCTACAGAAAGAAGATGATGACAATGCCAAGTGTGTCAATGAGGAAGTCTGCTTCGACGAACTGGGCGATGTTATCGACCGGGCTATCGAAAGTGGTGCGGACAAGGAGGAATACGATAATTTCTGCGACCAACAGCTCGCCATGCTGCTAAGTGCTGCACGAGCCTAAGTGAAATAACGACAATTAAATACATAACATTGCCCACGAAAAATGTGGGCAGTGTTGTTGTATGTCGATTTGATACGCTGAATCGCAATATCCTGTTATATATCCTCTTTTATACTTCTTGAGACCCCTGTTCCATTTTTACCGTTACATACATTTGGTTACGGCTTGTTGGATTATTTGGTTCCGTCATTTTCAATACCCCTGTATCAATCATTGGAGTGATATAGACATTCATTACATTTTTCCGGGCTTTCAATCCCAAATGCTGCATAATATCAAGCAAAGACTTCGGCTCGGAGCAAAACTCCAAAAGCTGCTGTCTTCTTACATCCTGCTTATTGGGCTTTCTTGTGTTGTTTTCTTGTGTTGTTTTCTTGTGTTGTTTTCTTGTGTTGTTTTCTTAACGGTGGTTGTGCCTAACTGCATAGTCAGCACCACATAGTCCGGACGTGTTTCTTCAGCGACAGTAGGAAGCGGCCACCCCAAAGATTGCCAGCCGTTCACAATCTTATCCACACCACTGCCTGCTTTTTCGGCACGCCCCAGCCGCATAAACATCTTTTGCAGGATTGGATTACGGCAAATACTACGGCCTCCCTCGAAATACTGTTGCCGTGAAACCAGCATCATGCCCGGATTCATAAAGATAAGGCTCTCATCGGTACGCTCCACGATGATATGCCCTTGTGCATTAACGTCTTGGTGGATAATACAGTTGATGAGTGCCTCCCTCACGGCATCGTGGGCAGGTGTCTCTTCCTGACGCACTCCGTCTTTCATCATGAAGGGGCGAGGCAACGATTGTATCAACCGGTTATATACCCTTACATAGAATTGATAAAGGTTGGCTTCCCACAAACCGTCCGGATAGATACGGTTTGTCCACCTTATATCAGGATTGTCGGTCGCAATTTTTTCCCGATAGTCCACAAAATACATCGGGTCGCCAGAGTTATTGGTAATACTGTCGTATTTTCCGAACATCAGAATACCGGCCAGCGTGAATCCCTCTTTTCCGGTTTCATATTCTGTAGCGTATGCACCTATTTTTTTCAAGAAATCCATGTCGTCGATACCCACCCAAGGATGGGAGGGTTGCAAGCTGGCAAGTGTTTGTCGATACTGATGCAAAGATTCTATATCTATATCCCTTTCAAAGTCAAAGCCCACAAGGATGCGCCCGTCCTGCGGATGGCGGTCATGTTCAGCATCCGCAAACATTCGTCTTACCTCCGCATCGGTACAGAGATAATCTCCCTCATGGTTTCTCCGGTAAGTATTTCCGAACGGATTGGAACTGATATACACAGGGCGCAGTTCATAACTTGCACGAGGAATATCGCATATCAGAATATATGAATCTTCGACTTGTTCAATCCTTACATCAGATTCACGTGGAAGGCAAACACTTATCTTGCCTCTGTTCTGGGCACCATAAAAGCGACTTAATAAAGTGATTATCACCAAGTTAAGTCGCTTTCTTTTGTTTTTACGTGCATATTACGTGCAAAAGGTCTGCACGCAGCTTGGAGATTGGCTCATTCTTCTTCGTAATAGTAGGAGTAGTCGATGCCTTTCATGAACATTTCGCGGTCGTTGATTTTGTCGGTCAAGGCCCCTTTGAGCAAGGTTTTGATGTGGGAGGAATCGACGACGCTCTCGCGCATCGCTGTCAGATATTCGTTCTTGTCAATCCGGCTCCAGTCCACACAACGTTTCAACGAGCGGCGGAGCATCAGGTCAAGCCAGATGCGTGTGCTGCGCCCATTGCCTTCCATAAATGGATGCACCACGTTCATCTCAACGTACTTGTCTGCGATTTCGTCAAGCGTTGTTTCCGGCATACGTTCAATAGTCGGAATGATGGTCGGGAAATGTAGACAGTTGGCAAAAGTAAAACCGCCCTTTGATATGTTCTTGGTTCTTATTTGTCCGGCAAATTCATAGAGACCGCCGAAAAGGTAGGCATGAATCTGTTGCAGGCATTTCATGCTGCCAGGCTCCAGAGAGTTCAGCAATCCGCTTTCAAACAGGGTGTATGCCTTCTTACGGCTCTGTCCGTCAATGGTGTTGTCGCTGTAAGTGAACCAGTCAAGGAACTTGCCGGCACGATTGTTAGGATAATGCTTGGCAAGAAGAATAATATCCTCAGCCGACAGAGCATCACTATTATATTGCTTACCGTCAGCAGCAACAATTTTCAGTTTGTGAGTACCACTCACGAACTGAACGCCATCCTGTTTCAGCTTGCGCTTTAGCCAACGCCAATAGTTACCTGCCTTAGTATAGTCCGGCTCATCGTTGATAGCACGCACCACGTCAGTAGCCGAGAACCACCAGCAGTTGTTCCCGTCATCCCAGACCGCCCTCACCTCGCGATCATTGAAAAAACGTATCGATTTCTTACTCATTGTCTGCAATCTGTTTATTTCTTGGAGCGGAGTCGCTTTTGTTCGGCTTCAAAGGCTTCGAGGAAGTGGATTTCGACCGGAGATAGTTGATACTGGGTACGCTCACGGAATTTGTCGTATTCCTCATTAGCTTTCAGTTTGGCAACTTCGGCTGACACGCATCCGGCATGATTCAGTAATTCCTTACCCGACAACTTCAAGAAATCATCGAGTTTCTGGATCCAGTCTTTCATATACATCGGGACGTGGCTCTTGGCCTGAAGTTCGGCAAAGTCAAGATACAGGTTGACGATTCGGTTCAGCATATCGACCTCTTCCTCCGAAAGATAATTCTTCGCAATCTCAGCCTCGTGCCGGGTGGGCATGGCACCTCGCCACGTGGTCAAACCCATGAAATCTTTTTCGGCATTCGCCCTGTCATAAATTACTTCGGCGGCAGTGTGACCGTGAGCAGCAAAGTGCATCTTATTCTGCACTGTCTTGAAGAACTGTTGCGTGATGGAAGTACGAGGGTCATAATCTATACTGAGGGCATATATTTCCAGCACCTTGCGGTAGAACACCTTTTCAGAGCTGCGTATATCTCGGATTCGGGCTAACAACTCGTCGAAATAGTTTCCTTGTCCGGCATTTTTGAGTAAATCGTCATTAAGCGCAAACCCCTTGATCATATACTCCTTCAGCACCCGGGTAGCCCATTGCCGGAACTGCACGCCACGATGAGAGTTGACACGATAGCCCACGCTGATAATCATGTCAAGATTATAAATGGGAATCTTACGCTCAACCTGTCGTTTCCCTTCCGTTTGAACTTGTGCAAAAAATGCACAAGTTGAATCTGCGGTCAGCTCACCTTCATCGTAGATTTTTTTGATATGACGTTGTATCGTTGAACGGTCACGCTGAAACAGCTCCGCCATCTGGTCTGCCGTAAGCCACACGGTTTCATTGGAGAGCCGAACCTCAACCTTCGTCTCACCTCCCTGCGTCTGAAATAAGATGATCTGTCCGTTATCCATCTACTATTTGCTATATTTGCGGAATGCTGAAACGGTTTGAAAAATTCCATAGGCTATTAAACTTTTACCTGCAATAAAACATGCAACAGTAACGGCAGAGCACCTGGAATTTGCAGTTAGCTCAGAAAAATTCTGTAGGTTTGGCAGCCAAAGAAATTCAAAAGATTTTCGCCAGAAATCATTTGTGAATATAGCCCAATCTTCAACATTCAGACAAAAATAATACTCACCCAAAGTAAGGTTGATAATTCCAATAGAAATCATTGAAACAAATATACAAAAGAGTACACTGCTTATCCAATTAGTCCCAAACTGACTACTCAGTTGATTTAGATATAAGAGGGTATAGTCGGCAATAGATGCAAAGGAGAAGTTAAACTTGTTTCCTTTTAAATATAGTTTGTGTTCAATTGCTTTTAGTGCAGTAGCTTCAATGTTGTTATTTAGTTTTTGAGCGGCTTGTCTTAAAATTTTGGCAGTATCAAAGTCAAATATAGAGAGATTATCTAAACTAATATTGACTAATCCTAAATTTATAGCATACGTTAAGCTAAGTTTGGATTTGTTTTTAAGATGGAGTATACTTAATTCTCCATATATAGTTGCTCTGGGGAAGTATAAATCATTTATTGTTGATGCATAGATACACATCCTTCCGTCTTTTTGGATTATGACGGAAGATGCGGTAATAAATTTACAAGTCATATTATTTATGACTATGTCTGATTGTACATCAGCTCTGTCAAAAGAAATAAATCGTTCCCCTGAAAGATTCGGCAACTGTTTGTTTTCTATTACAAGTTGGGGTCCTGAAAGTTTAGCGTCCTCAAAAAAGATTCCTTTTTCAAATGAACAATTATAAATGGTGGTTTTCCCGGCAATTTTAGCAAATAAAAAAGATAATGATAAATCAGTATTACATTCAGACATATAGAAATTGCCCAATTTTGCGTATGCCAGATTTATATCAGATGTAATTAAATCAGGACGGTCCTCAAATTCTTTGATGGTTTCTTTGTCATATTTGAAATCCGACGAAATAAGGCTGACTGACTCAATTTTTGAGTCAGTAAAATCTAACATTGAACCTTCAAAAATAGTATTATGAATGAAGATATTATCAATTACACAGTGCTCAAAGACAAGATATTTGTTAATCTTGACATCGGAAAAGGATAATCCGTTTAGAAATACTGAATTATTAAAATGTAATTCAGCGACTTGAGATTTGTCAAATCCGACCCATTTTTCAAAAACTATATTATTTAAAAATCCTGAATTAAAGATACTATTATAACAAGAAAGACGTTTAGTTATTGCAAAACCATCTTCAGAATCCGTGCGTTTTTCAATACCAATTTTTGATGATAATCCCATTTTTTCGACTAGATCATATAATTCCTTTATGTCGAATTGAGGTGATTTTGCATTTGGCTTTATGATGCAATTGGATAAATTTATCTCGTCCTCATTAGATGCTTGTAGGATATAGTCTACAACTTTAGAATACGAATCCAACAGGAACCGCCCATCTATATTAACAATTTCAGAGTTGAGATTATTTGCCATAACTATTCTCTTTGTCTTAAGTTTACTCTTCAAAAATCTCGAATGTTTTTTATATTATATCGACATTTATCTTCATTCCTAAATAAGAGGCGATGGTGAGGATTTGTTTGCGCTTGGTGGAAGTGTCGGAGCATGTCATCAGAAGCCATCCGTTGCCGAGTGGCTTTTGTGCTGTTTGGTATTTCTTATCTACCGTGTTACTAACGAGTGGGATTTTATTGGCGATTAGGCCTACTGCTCGCACTTTGTCAACTCCGACTTCCAGCACAAATTTATGTAATGATTCCCAAGCTGTGCGTTCTTCGATGATTGAGCCGTCCGGCATAGTTATCCTTAAACGAGTACGTGGATTGGTTACAACCTTCTTGCCTCCTTTTTTCTTTTCCGTATGTTCAACAACAGGATCAGGTTTAATTTCTACAGCGTCGGGGAGGACATCGGCGATGTTGCGTTTACGGGATATGCTTACTTTAAGAGGTGCCCCGGGTACATAGTCAACGACCAAGACGAGTTCGCGCTGGACTTGGGCTAAAGCCGGTTCAATCTTTTCGGTGAGAGTCGGGAGAATCTCGGTGCGAATGAGATCCTCTTCAAGTTTCGCGGCTTCCTGTTTAAGCCGTTCATCAATGAGGAGATTAAGCTTACGTAGATTCTCCATTGTGATATATAGTTCGCTCAGTGTTGACATATCGTATTTATACTATAGAGATTCGCATACGAGATAGTTTATTATACCAATCGTTTTTGAGTCTGTTTGCTTCATAGTCAATTTCTTCTGATTCGCGAAATTTCTCAGCATCATTCAAATTGCGAAAATATAATAAGGCTTTATTGACTTGTTTATAATATTCAACAGCATTATCAATCGTTTTTGAAGGTATGGCTGAAATAAACACATTGCCATTCAGGACATTCATTAATGCCCTGAAATCTGAGCTATATAAGTTAGCAGAAATTGAGCGTAAGACAGATTCATCTTCTGGTTTCATCATTGGCGAGAATATTCCAATGAAACGAGAAAAGTCATCTCTACTATCTGACTGATTATAATTGAATTGGTTCATATTTGTTATTGTCATAAATTCGGGACTACACCTTAATATAAAATTTGATGCTTTCGAGAATCTTGGGTATAGTTAAGATACTCTAAAGTCGGTAGAATAAATACCTGAAGCCTTTTATTCATCATATATATTACGGACAATTGTATGAATCGTTTTAATGCGTCTTCTGGAACATCATGGCCGCATACATAGGTGTTTGGTTTAGAAAGCTTTTCTTTTATTTCGTCTTTAATCTTGATATTATACGGCTCATATCCATAAACACTATAAGGGCCTTTACTCTTTTTATACTCCCAAGTATATGGAAAAGAATCACCTAAAACTCCCTCTTTATATTCAGACAGGATATCTTTAAGTCTCTTTTTAAAAATAATCCATTGGATAATTCTATAGACTAAATATGCTACAGATGAGGCTGCTAACCAAATCCATACCGGAATCTTGTAATTCCACAACCACTCTTTAGTGAAAAAATATATTATTCCCGATGCAATTAAACTACCAATCACACCTATAACAAGTCCTTTGATGTTTTCTCTATTCATAGATTATTAGTCGTTTAGGGATTTGTATTCTTCATGAGAAATTGGAGTTTGTGGGTCAACGATTAGGACTTCATCGTAGGTCAAATTGTAGAGATGATACACGATGTTGTCAATTTGATTCTCCAGATCTTGAATTGAAGCATTATCATTGGCTGATTTACGACCTATTATTTCTTCTACAATATGCCCAATCTGTGTCTGCACTTCTAGATTCGGAACGGCGATAGGGATTTGTTGTAATGGTTCTTTGTCAAGCTGATAGTTCAAACCTTGCATTTTGCCTCTATTTCTCAGCCAAAATGCAATCAACTTGGAGTTGAGCAACCCTGAGAGAAATTTCAAATTAATCCGACTGGTTTTAATTACATTTATTGCCATCATTACATATGCTTGAATTTCAGTATATGTAAAACATGGATTTGCGCATTTTCTGGGGACGAGCAATTTTGCTCCAGTTTCAAAAATGCTCTGTTCTCTTGGCCAATGTAATTGATAATAGGCAAGCCGTCCATTAGCAGTTTCTCTGCGCTCATCCATTATGGGACGGTACTTATCTAAATGATTGATAAATGACGGTATTAATGTCGGATCTGACGAATTATTCCTTGTGAGATAAATTATATCATATGGTGAGCATCCCAAAGAATACTTACCAAGATTACTTGGTTCATATATCGGTTTTATAAATGATTTCTCATGTTCGGATAGAGACGTAAAAAAACCTTTCGGTATAATGAAAACGGGATCCCCAACTTTTATCTCATATTTTGATAACCCATCTTCTGAAATTTTCTTGATATTTCGAGAATTTACAACATCAGGATTGGGAACAATTCCTTGAGTTATTTCAGAATCATTCAAGAAAATAGCATTATCAGTATCCTTCAATTTATCTAACAAACAATCGTCATTAGAGAAAGTGATATACTTATCTCTCATTTCAAGACGATTGTATGTCGGTGCCAAATATCGAGTTGTAGGTGATTGCTCTTTATTTAAGAGTTGAACCACATCCTCTAATTCGGCACCAAGAAGATTACGCAAATCAAACTGGTATGATTGTTCTGCCTTGTTTTTCTTAAACTGCATAATCATTGTTTGAATACTTGCAGTTTTGAAAATCATATAATCTTTGAAATCACATAATTGAATAATTTGTGCATCAGTATTTATTTTCCGCCGGAGTTTCTTAGCACCTGAACTCGTAACCCAATTATTGGTTGCAATAAAACATAGGTTCCCATCGGGTTTGAGCATATCAATGCCTAAGCAAGCAAACATATACCAAATGTCCATCTTGCCTTGATAATAAGGAGAGTCTTTTACGGCTTCAAAGATTGCCTTATTTGCACGACCTTCTTTAAGATAGGGGGGATTCCCAATTACGATATCGAAACCTCCATTCTCAAATACATCAGAGAACCATGTATGCCATAAAAAGAATTTTTCATTGGCACTGACATCTTTAATATCCTTTAGTAAATTTTGATCTTGCGTTTCCTCAAAAATTTGGGTTATAACCAGTTTCTTAATCTCATGAAGAGTTTTGTCTCGTTCCTCATGAGTATCGGTTTCATAGAATTTCCGAATGTCATTTCGCAACAATTCTCGATATCCGGAAAAATCGAAACCTCCCATTCCAGCAGATCCTGTACTTAAGCAGATTTTAGAAAGATCTCGCCCCTTGTAACTTTCCACCAAAGAATTACCCTGCATGACTTTGAAGTGAAGGTTTGGCAGAGGCAATGCCTTTTCCTCTTCAACGACCATAGCAAGCCAGAAACGCAGACGAGCAATATCAACAGCTCCCTGCTCAATATCCACTCCATATATGCTGTTTCGCATAATATAGCGTTTCATTTTGGCTTGGTCTATAGTTGAATATGTACGTAAGACTATAAAGGTTTTAGCCAAAAGATTGACAATGCCCATAGGGAATGCACCAGAGCCAATTGCAGGATCGCATATTTTTACGCTAATTAGACGACGTTCAATTTCTTTTCGTTCTTCCTCATTAAGTATATCAATATCAAGCGTCTCTATAAAGTTACGCGCTTTATCTTGTGTATAATGTTTAGGATTAACTTGTAGATAGGCTATAAGTGACTCTCGGCACATATATTCTACTATCTCTTTTGGCGTATAGAATGCGCCTTTGTCTTTGTTATCTTCAAGAAGATTCTCAAAAATACGACCAAGCATTTCCGGGTCAATACCAATTTCAGCATCTTCTTGATCGTTTTCGTCTATGGTGAAGTTATAACCGTCTAAGAAAGAAAATAGCTCTTTAAAATAGATTGCTGGGAACGTACATTTTTTTGGATCAATCTCATCCGGATTAAATAATCCTCCATTCAAATAATCAATATGTGCCCAGCCCGGGAGAATCTTGATATCTTTATTGTCGGCTAATGCAGTTTCTACTCGCTGTTCTTTTTTTGTATTGAGAACATAGAAAAACAGAAGTTCTAATACATCGTCCAAAAAAGTTTCAGCAATTCCATCTCTTTCAGCCTTCTCAAAGAGATGTTTCATATATTGAGAATCGCCTACGCCATTATTGTCGTATAGCCATCCTTTACGTTGTAAAAAGTAAAGGAAAACTATACGACCGAACATTTTTTTAATATAGTCTCGCGCTTCTTTTGCTTTCGATTCAAAGACTGCCGTAAACTGATTATTACTATCTTTTTGGAGCCAATTAAACTTACTCAGTTGATTATTAAGCTCCCTTTCGTCCGAATAACGTTCTCCTGTAATATACTCAACAAAGGCCGCATAATATGCTCTGTATTTATCAAAGAACTCATCACTAAGTGCAGCAACAGAGAATGCCTCTTCAAAATTCTCGTTATTGCGCGGACTATCGGCAAGAATTTGAAATCGTTCGGCTGCTGTACGACCACGATAACCACGTCCAAAAACATAGGTATAGCGTTTGGCAGATGTTGTGTCTTTTAATGAATCACCTTTATATGCGTAAGAAAATCGCCATTGCTTATTTGTTACATCCTCGTAATGAAATACAATCATGAGGTGTTGGCGGTAATCCATTATGGAACGGATAAGTTGCTGAATATTGACACGAGAACGCTCTATATTCTTAGAATCATCGAGGGTTACATCAAGAAGTGCAATATTATCAGCATTATAGTTCTTTTCCGTAAGGTCTCCGATATATTTGATGTGCCTGATTCCGGCATTTTTAGCTTTTTCCGCATAGTTTTCCCTCTCGGCAAGGTCATCGTTTATATATTCGATTTCATTGCCGAAGATTGGCACAATAACATCCGCTATGAAACGGTCAGTTCCAGGATAATCATTGTTAAATATCTTTTCTAACTTATGCTTGAGTTCCATAGTCAGTTATTGCGTTTGGTTTCTGAATAAATTATGAGTTTAGCGTCTCCACGTTTAGTTTGAGCGCGATTAACTAAATTTGATAGAGCGGCATCAAGCAAAGCATTTATATCGTCATCAGCGCCAAAGAGTGAACCTTGGTAGTTCTCAAATCTCATTACCTGCTTTATGACATAGTTATCTTTTGCTCTGACAAGTTTTTCTATTTGCTTCAAGAGTTTCTTAGACTCTTTTGTAACATCCAATCGTGAGCGTAATGATGATAACACGGAAAGTGCTTCCGCAGACTTTCTACCAGCATCAGCGGCCGTGATATAGTGGGCAACATGTTTTTGATAGGCTTTTTTTGCTGTGTCAGCAAGTGCATTATCACATTGTATATCGACAAACTCAGTATCAGGCTCGCATTTCAATCGTTGCATAGTCGCCAATGATGAAATTATATGTGAAGAGGTGTCTTCCTGCGTTTTCTCCACCGCTACTGAAATCAGTTCTTGTGAGTTATCAGTAAATACGAAAATACCATGAGCGTTTTCCTCATCCGTTTGTAACCCACCTCCAAGTCCGTCAGCATCTACGGAGGCGATGTAATCATATCGTTCCGATGAATTGGCTTGAAATGCTTTCAGTTCCTTGATAAACGGACCAAATGGGGATTCATCACCATCAACGAAATGTTGCAGGTCATGCTCAACAAGCTCTTCACGTTCACTGAAAACCTTATTATCCTCGCCAAACATCTCATGGAAAGATTGGAGTTTTGCATAAGCTTTTTCAATCAGGCGAATCTGGCTGTTGCCTTCATCTGATGGGAAGAAGTTGAAGACATGGACGAAATCTTCAGTCGAGCCTATGCGGTTCACGCGACCAATGCGTTGCATTAAGCGAGTTGCATTCCACGGAGCATCATAATTGAGAATAACATTAGAGCGATGTAGGTTCACACCTTCGGCAAGAACCTCGGTCGTGACGATTACATCATAATCATCACGACGATTCTCCGGCTTGCAGTTTGCGTCGAAGTTCGCCTCAATTGCTTCCTGCATTTCAGTGCGGTTCTGAGCTGTAATGCTAAGCACTTTGTGTCCCTTTGCCTTTAATGCTCGTTCCAATGATTTGAGCGTGTCGATTGCTTCGGTAAAAATAACCAAACGAGGCTTATTCGCTCCCGAAGGATTGTTAATCTCCGGATTGAATAGTTCAGGATTTATTGCGTCTTTGAAGCGGTCGAATTTAGGATCTTCAGTATTCTCACGCCACCGTTCAAGCAAAGAGCCAATGCGCAATCGGTCTTTTTGCAAATCTTCGAGATACGATTCGTTAAAATCGGATGCTTTGAAACATCTGTTGTTTCCGCCTTTATGCTCAATCGCTGCCTCCACCACAGCCTTGAACGCTGCGAAGTTTCCTTTATGCTCGTTGTGCAATTTATTGACATCAATATCCGGGCAGATAAATACGCAGTCGTGTTGGAGCATATCTATCATAACCTCATTGTATCGGTTCAGATTTTCAAGCGTCTTCTTGAATGCGGCAAGACTGCTTTCCAGACGCTTTACCAATAGAATCCGCATAATACGCTGAAGTCTTTGCGTAATGCTATCAACCGTAAGGTTTCGTTTCTCATACAGTTTCTTGTTGCCCTCATCGACGAAGTGTGTAATTGCGGCATAACGGTAAAAGCCGATATGTTTATTCGGGTCAAAAGACTCTCCTAAGGCAGGAGGACATATGGCATCTACGGTATCAGAAAAGAGCTTTGATAGTTCCTCATCCATCTTATATTCGAGCTTATGTGGCCCTTTGACAGTGGGGAACTTCAGTAATTCTGCATCTTCTCCATATAGATTTCTAATATCGGTACGGGTACGACGAACTACGAGGTCATTAAGGACACTGCTTCGGATTTTTTCTGAGACCTCCTTAACAATAGTGCGTGCTTGAATTTTACCCTCATCTGTATCCTGAGAAATGGCTCGTGCTTCTTTAAAGCGTCTTTCCATCGCATTAAATAGAGAGTCAAGCTTGCCACCCTCGACATTAGGCAAGTTAGAGTTGTTGGGTGTGCGTTGAAATAAGCGTATTTGATTATAAAGATCTTTAGGCGAGTTATTCTGTGGAGTTGCAGATAATAGTGCAACGTAGGGAGTGGGATTGATAATGCCAATCAGGTCATCAATCGCCTTGTATTTTTGAGTATCAGAGTTGCGGAAATTGTGGCTCTCGTCAATTAGTACCAAACCATAGTTCCCAACCTCAATGTTATCAATTTCGTCACTATCATCAACATCATCGACATCCTCCAATTCATCAGTAATTTTACCGATGCTTCCGGTTGTCACAAATTCGACACATAGACCAATATTATTACGAGGATTATCATTGTCAAAATCCTGGATTGTCTTTTCCCATGCTTTCTTAATCGCTGGCGGAGTTACAATCAGCACTTTACGAGCGCGACCGAGAGATTCGGCATTTTCAAGGAAATGACGGATAAGCAATACACCTACAACAGTTTTGCCAAGTCCTACAACATCACCAAGAATAAAACCCCCAAATCGTTTCATCACCGAGAAGCATTGTTTTACCGCGTCAAGCTGATATTCAAGAGTATTGAATGACGGTGGCAAATAGGATTTAAGAATTTCAGATGTATTCGCATCTACCATATCTCCAAATTGCAATTGTAGATACTTGATATAGACATCGTAAGGAGTAAGAGGATTTTCAGTCTCATTGTCTTTCTCAATTTCTACACCGATAGGTGATGGCTTAAGAATATTTTTAATAAACTTGCCAGACCATAATTCGCTGTTCTGCCATAGCTCCTCAAACCATGCTTTGTGAGATTTCGTATTTGAATATAGTGTGAAATCTGCTGTAACGCAGTTGCTATTTTCTTCAAGGTAGTTCAATTCCGCATTACTCTGAAGACCTTTTGCTGTAAAGTTCGAGCTGCCGATAATACCGGTTCCTAATCCATTACCAAGAAAAATGTAACACTTAGCATGGAGGAATTCTTTATGTTCCCCCTGACCATACACACGAATCTCAAACTTTCCATCCGGATTCTCTTCTGTCAAGGCATTATCAATAATCAGCTTACCAATGGGTTTATACTCATCGGTAAGAGATTCGACATCTCTCTGAATATAGAAATCCGGGAATTGATGCGCCTCACGAGAGGCTTGATAATATTGCAATTGTGGCTCCTGACCTATCAGTAAGTCAAGTTTCCCACCCCTTGAAAAAAAGTCCTTAAGTTCTTCATAGACTAAAGCAGTGCCGGGTAAGTCCCAATAACCAGTCGCAATCATAATATGATTACAATCAGGTCGTGAGACCAACTCTTTAATATATTTGACGAGCTTAAACTGCTCGGAATTATCTATTAAGGCATTCGCCATATCTATGAAAAAAATTAAAACTCCGGTGGCAGTTATCTGAGGGCTGGCCGAGCCTGCAACGACTGCTTGGGAGTTTCGGAATTTGAGTGGTTTGGCGGCATCGCTGCCTGAGGGTTTAAACCGTTTCGGCCATATTCAGATTTTTATGGTTGCTATTTATGCAAAGTTACAAAGAATTTTCGAGATGGCAATCGGTTATGCTGTAAAACACAACCGATTGCCAATGGGAAGGTTGCTACGCAGGTTGCTATTTTCTCGGCGCGATGCGATGCTTACGGAGGAAAGCGTCGAGGTCGGTGCGGTTGACGTAGATTTTGCGGCCTATCTGCGAGAAGGGGATGAGGCGTTGGTCGCGGTAATTCTGCCACGTCTTGGGGGAGATGCCAAGGAGCTTGCGGGCGGCTTCGGATTCTATCCATTCGCTGCTGGAGTCATCGGCGTTGCGCCGGGTGATGAGGTCGATGATTTGCTCCAGTGTGGCATGGAGATTTCGCCATTCTTCTTCCGGCACTGCGAACAGCAATGTCGATGGGGTGATATTTTGCGGTGTACTTTGCATTCGGGCGTGAGTTTTTTGATTCCATCTACAAAAAAGATAGAATCGGTTGATAATTCAGTTGTCTAATCGCTTGACCGCTCACTCAACTGAATATGCAACTGCCTGACCACTCATTCAACTGGTCGCACAGGCGATTGACTGATTGGTTGAAGTGCTGACTAATCAGGTCTTCAACCAATCAACCGGTTAATCGCGCGACTGCGCAGTCAGATGATTGGGTGGGCGATTGATTGGGTAGGTGTATAATCAGTTGGGTGAAGTGTCGATTGAATTGCCGTGGGACCACATGGGCGGCAACAATTGACGGTCATAGGGGCGGTAACATTTACCATCCACGCATAGGCATGAGCCTATCGCGCTGAAAATCAATAGTGACTTGACGGAGATTCAGTTGTGCGACTGATTGGCCAATCAGTCAATCACCGTCGGGTGTCATAGTATTATTAAGAGACCTCTCGTATCATTGACCAGATTTAGGAGCCTCCCGTCGGAGGCGTTTCGTGTCGTTGACGTTGCAAAGTAAGGGATAATTTGTCATTCTTACCAAACATTTTTGGCCGGATATAGCATAAGGTTGTACATGTATATAGCTATAAACAATAGATATAGCACCAACCGGTATCGTTCCATCCGAAATATTTGTCCTCAACATCCGCACGGTCTTCAGACAGACTGCCACAGAGGCAAGCCATTCTGTTTCCTTATTGTAGAGTGTGCCCATTGGAGCACAGCAAGGTGTCCAAACAGTTACCGTTTGGATTTCGGGTAACTCTGCCGTTACCACGAAATGACCTTGCCGTGCCGGGGCTTGGGACCCCTCCGAAGTCGCAGCCCCCATGTTTTCTTATAACCTCAAAGCATCCATTAAGGCATTCGCCAAATCAGATGAGGCCATCCGTATAACATTGGTGTCAGCAAGAGAACGACCGATGAGGTTGACGCTGCCGTACCACCCTATACATTGGTCTATGATGGCGCATTGCATCTTGCATTCCGGACGGTGAATGATGTTGAAGCCCATCGCCTGAAGTTCGGTTTCTCGATGGCCTGTTTCAGAGATGGCGATTGTGACACTTATACCGCGTAGTGTGGTGGCGGCGAGCAGGTCGATGATTCGTGGTGTCTTATTCCAGCGCAAACGCATTGTCGAAATTACGATACTTTGTTTCGCTGATGCAAGATCGTCATGGAATGGTTTTTCAAAATCCGACGCATCGAAGATGGTCTCAGTTGTAGGTTCGGCAAACAGCCCTTCGTTAGCGACAGCGATGGAATAGCCTACCGCTTTGTAACCTTGAAGACGCTTACGATACATCGAGTCACAGACCGGAACGCGCAGGTCGATGTAGTCGTAGATACGTGTTTCGTTTTTACCGGGATAGTTGCGATGCAGTCGTCCGGTGTATTGTGCAATAAGTCCTTTCCATGACACAGGGAGGGCAAGCATCAGAGTGTCGAGCCGCGGAAGGTCGAAACCTTCTCCGACGTATTTGCCGGTGGCGACAATAATCAATTATTACTGTCCGCTAAACCATAAAAAGGCGAGTCCAACTTCTTGAACGGCAG